>Ga0182738_1002201_pt1 | contig 23396 bp, 20 predicted proteins | sample eDN5th30CBELigMG_FD_128876 | JGI IMG/M metagenome (GOLD analysis project Ga0182738, IMG submission 128876) | Enriched Miracle-Growth compost microbial communities from Emeryville, California, USA - eDNA 5th pass 30_C BE-Lig MG (version 2)... ...
CTGAAGGTTGAGATAAAGAAGAAAACTTAATCAAAATGACAAGAAGATTCACGAAAAATTCCAATGGGAAGTGGCTTTGAATAACTTTTAATTTTTGATCACGTTGATTTCTTTTTTATTGAATGAAAATATCTGTATCTCAACATCAAAGTACCAAGTCAATACATCAACAAAAATTAATATAGTGATATCAGTTAAATAAAGAACTTTTAAGCCTTGAATTTCTGCATTTTTTATCAATAAAAATTTCCTTTATAATAAAACTCCCGTTCTAATGATCCGAGCTTTTCTCTTTGCTGCCGTCTTCCTCATCCTATCCAGTGCCCGCATCACAATTCCCATCAAACAACATCAGCTTCCTGCCACTGGTATTCTCATTTTCTGAGGCTTTTCTTAATAATTCTAGTGACCAATGAATTGAATAAACATACCGCACAAGCCTTTTTAGCAGCTGAGGCTTCCGCTTCTGATTATTATCACCTTGATCTCACTATGAGAAACGCCAGAAATGTAAGCTAAAGGCCTCCAAAATGGACTTTTTGTTAACGAGACTTTAAACAGATTTATTATTCAGGAGATATCTTTGTCGGAAAAGATAATAAAGCCTTCAGTGTCTTGTTCGATTCTGGCTCTAACGTAAAATTCTCTTTAAGAAAACCGGCTTATTTATGGCTTAGCTTCTATGGTTGCCTACAACAAAGTGCTTCGGATGTCCAGCAAAGACCAAATATGTCTGTGAAAGCTCTGCAACTTGCATTGAAACCTTAGAATTCAAACAACTTCAAGTGAGAAACTGAGCATTTTCTTTGTGATTTATGGCGTTTTTAGTACGGCTTGGGCTATGTTTCAGGCGGTATGGGCTATGAAATGATTGGAATGACAAAGGATTTCCAAGTGAATGCTTCACTTTTATGGGCAAATAATGGGCAAGATCTCGAGAATTATCAAGATATGGACGGCTTCATGGGCTTCGGCAACATGGAATCCACCAATGACTTTGTTGATCTTGCTTATAAAAACAATTTTATTCAAGTAAATTCTCTTGTAAAAATAACAGAAGAAGTCATTTTTCAATAAAGGATAAAGTGTTTACTTTCTATTTGGACCACAATCCAAGTCTTGATTCCGCCTCTTCTGGCTCATACCTTGCTATTGGCTACCTTCCTGAAGACAAAGTCAATAAGGTTACCTGGGTTTCTGTCACTAACCCTACTCGTTGGGTATGCTAAAGTTCCTTAAGAAAACTTTGTTTAAAGAGAAATTTTTAGTCAACAAGAGTCTACAGCATGAAGGTCGGAGACGTTTCAACATCTACAAGCATCAGTACAGCTTCTGCTGAAGTTCTTTTTGATACAGGCTGCTCATTCAATTATCTGAACACTGCGTTTGTGACTGAGCTCACGAAGCAATTATCAAGCATGGAATCTGTTGATTTCTTAGCCAATAAATTCTATCGCTGTGATGCTGAATATCTTTATAACTATCCCAATTTGACCGTCGGTCTTTACAATATGGAGCTCACATTGAATGTCTATAACTATCTTTATTTCACCGCTCCTCTCCAAAGAGTAAGAAATCAATTTTACGTGAGAGTAACCTTTGAAATAGTGGAACAAGAATTATTGCCAGCTTGCTATTAAGGAATCCACCTTCGGACTTCAGATTCTGGGTGACGCCTTCTTGAAGAATAATTTCGTGGCGTTCTCAAAGAGAAATCAATCTATGGGAATTTATCAGTAAGACTGAGATTGGCTGGGGGATATTTGGGCTTTTTCAATATGAACAAATGGAAGTTTCTTTGGTGAACTACAGTGAAATGGGAAGAGAGAATTTTTATATGGAAAAAGAAAATTTTTTAGGTGAATTTTGAATAAATTTTTGGCTAAAAATTTGTCTTGTGTAGCTTTTTTTTTTCGTTTTTTGTGAGAACTTTGGGAAGGCAACGTGAGATTTCAAAATTTCCCATTAAGAAAAACTTTTCACTGAAGGAAAAAATCTTTGATTTTTTTATTTATCTCTTTGTTCATATCCTCTTTAAAAGAATGATCTTAACATAAATTTTTAGAGAGTACAGACCAGTTGTTTTACCACCTGCTTCAAACAACTTCTACATGGTTCTCATTATGTTGGTTATTGCCGCTCTTGCTGCTTTGATTATCTTCCGAAAGAATGACAAGAGAGTTCAGAAGTTGAATACTTTCTTGAAGAATGAAGGTGGAAACCCTGATGATGGTGTCACTATTTAATTAAAAATGAATGTCTTTTCTTCTCATAATTCGTATTGAAATAATTAAAAATTGAGATATTTGATAAAGGTTATTTATGTATTGAATCAATCATTCATAAGTATGATTTTTTTACGTTGAAAATATCAATAGAAAATTGAATTTTTAACACAGTTTTGCATCTGCGAAATTTGCTTTCTTTCAAAAATGAAAGAGTTATTTACGGCTTTTTTGTTTCAGCAAAGCTGATCCTTCTCAAGTAAGAATTGGGAAAAAAGTCCTTTGATCTCACTCAACAAAAATAGGACTCTTCACAAAAATGGCAAGAAAACCTTTTTTGGTTCATCTAGAGGAATTTTTCTGGGGGATAAAAACATCAAGGAGTCTTTCTTTAAATTTTGAGATGTGAGAAAAAAGCGTGTTAATGCATGAAGCTTAGCATTCTTCTTAGGCAAGCGTCAACACTAAGCTCCCGTACTCTCTTATTATTTAACTTATTTTCCATTCATTCCTCTTAAGAATTGTTTTTAGGTGATTGTTTGCAGTCTCTTTCTTGTTGAAAAATCTTATCAATAGATAGATAGTCTTTAAATAACAAACTTTTCACTTATTTTGTATGTAATACTGATAGTATTCTCTTATATTAAGGCTTCCCATACACCAAATATTCACTCTCAATATACCTATTCTCTTCCCTAATCCTTCTTTTGCAAGAACAATTCATTGAGATATCTAATAGTTTCCTGGAAACTCTCCACACTATACCCTTTAGTTCTTTCATGAGTATAGATCTCATAATCATTTCCTCCAAGGAAAGTCTTATCCCCAAAGAAATAGACATTAGGGAACTCATCCAAAAATCTCAAACAATAGGTCTTATCCCATCCAATAGGGAAAACATCAAAGCTGATTTGTCCACCAATGGAGTATTTCAGCTTCAAATCAGCGAACTTCTCTTCAAGAACCTTCACAAACTTCTCTCTGACCTTTGTTTCCTTATCATATCTCTCAAATTCATCTCTTTCTTCTTGTGAGCAGTTTCTTCCAATAGGCGATATATTCAGCATGCCACTACGATACTCAATAAAGGTCCCTCTCTTGATGGGGATATCCAAATCTGCGATATATCTCAAGCAGAAGTTAATAATCTTCTTCAAGTTTTCCTCTCCAAGGTAATCCTTTATGCTTGCCTTTTCCAACAGTTTGCCTCCTTTCAAAGTATAAAGGCCATTTTCTGAGAAGACATAGTCAAGAGAAGCCACCATATCGCTTCCAATTTGTTCAGTAATCTTATGGAGATCGGATCCTCCGACTGCTCCAACGTAAACCTTCTTTTGAAGAGCTTCAAGAGCCTCAATCATGCTTGGCTCGATCTTGTTTCTAGGTTTGGTGAGGGTTCCGTCAACGTCAAAGAGAACGATTGTGGTCTTGTCTCGGGTGTTTTCCATTAGAGAATTTTGTACGCGTGTGAATGAAAATTATATTTTAATTAATAATATGTAATTCATTTTGGTCTATTAATAGTGTTTTGAAGGTCCTTTTTGGAAATTTGGACTTTTAACCTATGAGGTTATTGATGATTTTTCGAAGTCTAAAGGTCCTCTAATTTTCGGCTAGAGGTCTAAATTTTGTGAAATTCTGTCGAAAGGTTTTCTGGGCTTTAAGAGAGAGCCAAACAGGGAGAGAGTTTTTCATTCAGGCTTTTTTTTTCATTTGAGATAGAGATAAATCTTTGTTTATAAGGTGAACAGATTTGTTAAAAACAATAAATAAAAAAAGTAATTTCTGCCTTTTATTATGATTATAATCATTTGAGTCCTCAGACCCGGCAAGTTGGAGAACTTACATTATATGAATGCCTATTTGTAGATTGAGGAATCTATTGAATTGATAGAAATCTTTGATAAGAAAAGTGAGTTATAGAATTTGGAGAGGAGATAAGTCATCCGAGTCGTTGGAAACTCGGCTTTTGTAGACCCCTCCCTTCCAGACCCCTTCCATTTCTGCTTTTTGTACAATGGAATGAGGAATTAGTGTTCCAAAAAGAGGAAATGGAAAAGAAAATTGAAACTTTGTTCAAAGGAAAATTTGTTTTCTTTAAAAAATAAATTTTTGTTGGAAAGTAAAATACCCTTGAAAAAATCACGACAGCCAATTTCAAAGAATGGAGATGACAAGAATTTCTTTCAAGGAGGAAAAATCTCAATGATTTTCTTGAAAGGATTTTTGAAATTTTCAACTAAATAAACCAGACATTTTCTTCGGCCTAAAAAACTATTTGTAAGAGAAAAAGACATGAGAGTAAATCAGTGGAAGAAACAAGAACTTATTAAGAGCTTTGTATAACTGTGCGAATAAAATCAAAGAAAGATATATTCTTTAACGTGAGAGAGGGAATAAATGAGTTTTACGAAAAGAATGAAGATTTTTTTGTGAAAGGGAGGCAAAGGTTGTCACTACGTCCAGTCAAATCAATAATTTGATTAATGAAAAAGTTTCATAAAAGAAAAATTTATGAGAGGCGAGATTCTTTCTTTATCACAAAGAGAAAGGAGACAAGGTTTTCAGAAAACATTTTTTTCAGCCCCAAAATCTCCCTCGAGCGAATGAACACTGTCACGAAAATCAAGAAAAATTTCAAGATTTTTTTTTCTTTCACCTTGGAAGAAGGATTTTGAATGGCTTTTCTCCCTTTTCTTTGGTAAAATAAAAATTTTCTTGCTTCAAAAATTTAAATTTTGATAAAACCCTTTTTTTTGTGACGACCTTTCACGTTTTTGACTTGAAGCTCTTTTGAGCATGGGGAATTTTTCAATACGAGAGAGAAAAATTGATCACAATTGGCCAACTCTTATTGGGACTTTATTTTCCACTGGATCAGAGGAGAACTTGAAAGATTCCAATGAATAACTTTTGGGTCTTTTCATGGTTCAACAAGGTAAAGTTTTTTCTTCTGAGATAGATTTCTGGATTGCAGGTCATCATCACAAAAAATAGCTGACTACTCTTATCTCTATCATCACCATCTGACGATCCTTTATTCATGCGAATTGAAATACATCAGAAAAAGCCGAATAAAAAGCCTTTGAAATCTGGGATCTTATATTTTTTGGATTTCTTTTGGATTACAAAGATCGTGAGTTTATTTATTTGAAGAAAAATAAATAAGAGAAATGAATCTTTCTTCAAGAGCGTTTGGGCTCTGTTTGTTGAAAAGCGTTTGATGATTGCAATTGGACACATCCTCAAATTCAAATTTCGGACTCTTTCCAACTCAAAAAAGTACCCAATAAAAATTTATTTCTCAAGTGCGAGATTTTTCGAGAGCCCACTTCTTTATTAACTTTGAAATCTTAATTTTGAAATGGCGAGTTTTCTTAGGGTCTACAGTGAAGAAATTGTTATTCGCTAAAGAGAAATTTAGAATTGAAAAAAGTCAGTCATTTTGTGAAAGTTTCAGAGTCCTTTTCTCGTGAAGCTTTTGTCTAGTTGCATATTTATTGAACAAGGAAAGTCAATGCGAAGCAATAGAATTGATGGGCAGTCTTGTCCCACCAGGAAAAAAAACTCTTTGCATGCAACTTTTGACCTTATTTCTGACTGAGAAATTCAATAATTTCTCCAATCTCATAACCCTCATTTCTTCCAAAAATTAAAAACTAAAATCGAAATTTGATGCCTGAAGCTCTCATTTTCTCTTTCATGAAGGTTCTTATGAGACGACAGTGAGGAGTTTATAAAATTCTGGGTGTTATTTCCTTTATGAATTTCGGCGATAAATTTGAAAAGAGGACTAAAAAATCTTATTTTGGAGGCTTCATTCTCGAAGAAATACCTCCATTAGCAGTGCCATTTTGTCTAGTGGGCGTGGAAAAGAAGACTCAAGGCATTTTGATATCATCAAATTACGAAACTTGTACTAAAAATTTCAATTTTCCATCAAAAGAAGTCGATGTTTATGGTCTAATTTTATCGAAATTTTTGACCAAAAGTGACCAATCTTTTTAGGATATGAAGACTTGGAAGGCAAGTCTCACCGTTAATCTTTCAAGTGGCTCAGATGTTTAAATTCATGGCTTTCACTTTGTTTTTGTCGAATTCATTTGTTTTATTTTATTTGCAACGGACAGCCCTGAGACTGACGTGAAAATTCCTCTCCAAAAAAGCAATGTGAGGAGATTATGGTCTGTAGATATTTCCTGCTGTACTTATTCCATTGGACTTGAAAGCAATTGATTGTAAAATCTCAAAAATGAAAATGGATTTTTATGCAGAAACCCTGCATTCAACAAGAAATGATAAACAAAGGACCAAAAATGCAGAAATAAATTTTGAGAAAAACTCTTCTTTTTTGTATGGAAAGCGCCAAGGCTTTGAAGTTTTGCCTCGAAGTCCAGAAAATTTTTTCGTAGAAATGGCATAAAATTCGAAGATTTGGTGAAACTTTCATTCGACTCGTTGAGCTTTTAGACTTAGGAAAATCACTGAGTTTTACTGTAGTGTGATTCATGTCAAATTTAATGCAGTTTTTAATGACGAGAATTCGAGGAATTCGACTCTTACTCAAAAGAAAACGAGAAATAATTTCCTTAACTGCCTTATTCAAAAAGATCTCTTGCCTAGTTTTGATAGTTGCCTCTTTGAGTAGTCGATATCAGAATATTTGCCTACATTTGGCTTGGTTTCCAGGATATAGTTTTAGAATTAACAAGTGAAGGCTTTTTTGAATTCCTGAGAAAAAATGAAAGGAAAAGCTTTGTTTTGACAATATGAAGGGCTCAGTTTCTCACCGTAATTCAAAACCTGAATGAAATACAAAGGGAACATTTGATCAACTAATTCTTATTTATTCAATTCGAACTTTTATCTGAAGATTTGCGTGCGAATTTTCCAATGAATGATCTATTTTCCAGCAGCCTTACATTGTTGAAAATTATTTTTCAATCAACTTTTGTTATTTGAAGAGAGTTCCTCCTGATCTCTTTCATAAAACTTTCTTCTTTGGAGTTTTGATTCTCAAATAAAGAGTTGAGAAACTCGGGTAAAACGCCCCAGCGCCTCAAATGAAACCAAACTTTCCCTTTATTCCTAAAAAAGCTTGCATTTTGAAGAGAATCCTCCGCCCAAAGAACTCAAAGTTTTTCATCATTTACTGAAAAGAAAGGCATTCTTTTTGAAAAATATCAAGAAAGAAAAATTTTTAAGGTCCCGTCTCCAGCTAAAACACCCCTTGTCTTGCAGCAAAAAATTTTCTGTTCTCAAAGAGAATTCGAGTCTTTAAAACTTTGCATAAGATTTTTTAAAGACTGCCAAAACAAGAAATGACTGATGCTTTAGATTTTTCTTAGAAACGGTCCTTTTCCATTTCTTTTGGGTTTGATCATTCAGTTTGGAGAGAATTTTAAGACCTAAAGATCCCTTGTTGAGATGTTGAAAGAAGGGGAGCCTTTCTGGAGGGAAAAGTCCTCAAATGAAGAGAGTGAAAATCGTTATTTTTATCTTAATTCGTTTAATCCTTGAGATCGAAATTATGGTGCAGATTATGTTTTGCCATTGGCTGAATTAACAGACAAGAAGTTTTAGGCCAATCAATCTTTTTTATTGAGAGGGTTTTGAATGCGATTATTGAAAGCGAGTCTCTTTAAATTTTTAATTGGATTCGAACCAAAGCTATGATTAATTTCTTGAAGAAACTTCTAGGTCACAAAAAGGATCTTCTTTTCAGCTCTTGAATCCAAATTGCCTTGAAAGAAGACTCAATCAATCCCTTCATAAACTGGAGTTATCGCTTCTTAACATTATCCTTCTTCTTAAAAATTTTGTTGTTTTTCAAGCTCTCTTCATTGAGGTTTCTTGGGGATGACTATCTCCAGAGGAAATTGAAGAAGAGGTCTCAGGACGGCTGATAATTTTGCTCATAAAGGAGAGAAGCAAAACTGAGCAGCTTGGAGAGTTTAGAGTCGAAAAGGTGATCTTTAGAAAGTTGCGACTCTACCTCTCTTCCAAAAAGGACTGCAACCTCTTTTGACCTTTGAAAACCTTTGATTGCTCAGAAATGTCTCTGGCTTGAAAGCTTTTGAGAAAAGAAATTACCAGTTTGAAGCCTTGGAACTCAAATTAACTAATTCTCATGAGAACCTGGTGTTGAAATCTCCTGAGAAAATGCGTAGCTCTACACAATGACTCAAAAATCCTGTTCAATATTCACTCGGTTTTTCCTCTATTGTTGAAGAATCCTTTCTTTATTTCATCTTAAAACTTCTATAAATCCACCCCTCTATTAATCCGCCCAATCTCAGGAAAATACTTTCTCATTAGAGGGGGCTTTTGACTCGATTCCCTTGAAGGAATCTTACAATAAACTCTGCAGGTTGCAGATCCATCCTCTGGTTCGCTTTTCTAGCTTTTGATTTGATAGTGCCTCTAATTGTTCACCCCTGGAATGAAACCAGGTTTCTTACTCTAGATACAGTATCTTCGCAAGAGATCGAGTCAGTCGAAGAGTTTTCGAGGATATATGACTTTTTGCATGAGATTTGAAAGCAGATTCTCACCATCTTTTTTGAAAATCTTTCGGAAAAAGTTTTTTGGGAATTTTTTAGAGGTTGATGCATTTGTTTAGTTGAAGAAAAAAGAGGCGAGAGATGCATTCTCAAGAGTTTTGAGGTCTTAAAAACCCATAATCTACGTTTTATTTCTCTCTCTGTTCCACAAAATTTCTATTGAAAACACCCTCGAATCCAAATTTCGGACTTTTCCAATTTTCAAAACATCCAATAAAAATTGATTTCTCAAGCGTCAGATTTTTCAAAAGGACACTGTCCACCTTCGAATCTTGGTTTTGGTGTGGTGAATTCTTAGAGATCCTCTGCAGGAAAACCTGCAGGGACGAAAATATCAATTTGAAGTCGAAAGAGTCTGCCCTTTTGTGGAAGATTCAGCGTGTTTCCTTAAGAACTTTGATCTAATTGTACTGTTATGAAACAATGAAAGCCAAATGTGAAGCAGAGAGTAGGAATAGAAACTCTTATTGCCTCAGCATAAACTGATTTGAGTGCAATTTTGAATCTCATTGATGAGAAATTTGTTGACTCCATTCGCATTCAATTTAAGGTTCAGTAGAAATTTACTTAGCTGGTATTTCTCCTTGAACAAAAGTTAATATTAGATGAAAGTAAGGACTTTCTTTGAGAGATTCTGACGAGAAACTGGAATGAAAACCGGTTTTTTATCAATTTCTTTGAAAGAGCAGGACATTCTGCCTTTTCAGCATGAGAAGTAAGACAAAATGAAAAGCTTCGAGGTGCGGAAATCCCGTAAAGCTCTACAATTTGTACAATTTGGACTGGGATGCCTGTTTTTAAGAATAATTTAATGCTTAAGGTCTCATCTTTATGTCAGGAGAAGACCAAAAATGCTCAATTTTTGAAAGAAATTTCAGCTTAGATGTAGGTTTTACAAGTGATTTTCCTTTTTGTAAAATCTCAATTCATGACTTTCAAGTTGTTGGTTTTTTCATTCATCTATTTTGTTTCATATACGGACTGAGACTGACTCCGAAAACATGAAAAACTCTTCTCCAAAACGCCAAAGTGAAGAGGCCACTGTCAATAGAGGGTTTACTATGGCATTGCTTTTATTGAATTTGAAAGCAAGGGGCGGGAAAACTTGAAGAAAATTTATTTGAAAAGAGAATATACGGAAATTTTGAGAGCACAAGAAGAAGAAGAAGAAACTTTTAGAAAACCTCAGTTTTTGATACCTTCTGTTTGAGGCGCCAAGACCTTTTCAAATTTTGTCCAAAGGACTCAGAAAACATTGAGGAAAAACGAAAGAAATTTAAAGATAGAGTGAAAACTTATTGAAACCTGTGCCAGTTTTAGACTTGGGAAAATCACTGAGTTTTACGGTAGTGTGATTCATGTAAACGTTATGATTAAACTGATTGAGGTTTTAATTACAACAATTCGAGGAATCCGAGTCTTACTCAAAAGTAGGCGAGAAGTAAATTCTTATTCAAAAAAAATCTCTTGCCTAGTTTTGATAGTTGCCCACTTTGAGTAGTTAATAGCAAGATATTCGCCCACATTTGGCTGTGTTTCCAGTAGAAGAATTTTACCCTTTAGCTAGTGAAGCTTTCTTATATCAAAGATGGGGCAACTTTTTGAATGACTCAAAGAAAGGTTTTTGCTTAAGGATTCACGAACCTCTCATTGTAATTCAAAAAAAAAAAAGCCCTCAAAACTGTTGTAAAATACAACAAATTTTTAATATGATAGTCTCTTTTTATTAAACTCGAATTTGAAACTGAAAATCTGCGTGCGAGTTTTTCTCTTAATTTTGTTTTGGGGGAGTATATAGAGGCCTTATATTGTTGAAAACAATTGAACGCCCTTCTTCTTTTGTCTTACCAAGAGCTCTTTTTGATCCTTTTGGTGATGTTTTGTTCTTTGGAGGGAAATACTTAAATGAAAACCTCAGAAACCTAGGTACGGTTCTCAGGCGCCCAAAGAGATTTGAAGTCAAATTAAAACAAAATTTAACATTCATGACAAAAAAAAAACTTGCATTTTGAATACAATTCTTAGTTCAAATAACGTGAAGTTTTTTCAGAAAGAAACTCATTTCTTTGAGAAAAACTAAAGAAGAAAAGTCCCTAAAGTGCTGTCTCCAACTGAAAGATTTCTTCTCGAAGCCAAAAGATTTTATTCCTTAAAAAAATTCAAGGCATTCAAACCCTCCATAGAATTTCTCAGAAACCGCCAGAACATGGCAAGTGGAGCATCTGAAATTCATGATCCTCTAAATTTTCATTACAAATTTTGGAGTTTTCTTATCCAGTTCTACAATGATCTTAACGTCTAAAAAGAAATCGTTGAAGTGCTCCTGAGGAGATGAGTCTCTATAGAGGGAGAAGCCCGTCAAATAAAAAGAATAAAAACCATTATTTTTGCCTTAATGCTTAGAAAGTAAAATTATGGTTAAAATTATCTTTTGCCATTGGTCTAATTAAAAGACAATAGTTTGGGAACCAATCAATATGTTTTATTGAGAGGATTTGAATTCGATGAATTGAATGCGAGCCTTTTGAAATTTTAAATTTTTTAAATTGAATTTGAGCCGAAACTATGATTAATCTTTCGGAGAAACATCCAGGCCATGAAAAGGGGATTTTTCTTCAGCCCTTAAATCTTTGACAAATTCGTTCTCGAAATTGCTTTGAAAGTTTATTCAAACTATTTCATTGAGATTCCTTGAGGGAGAACACAAGATACAGATTCAGCCAAAAGAGAAGCCTGGCTTGAAAAGTTTTGTCAGTCTTTAGTCGTAGAGATTTTTCTTTACATAAAGATTTCCTCAACTCCTTCCTTCAAAAGTTCCAGTTTCATTCTTTTTTGCGGTCATAAAGCCTATAATTCGAGTGAGCCCCTAATTATTCGACCACTAAATTGATTCCAATTTACCGTAAAAACAGCCTCCTCTCAAAATATCTGGTCCTCAGAATGTCGGCTCTGGGTCTTATCCCTCGAAATCTCCAGGAAAATTAAAAACTTTGTGAAGGTCTGTACATTTTTGCATTGGGTCTAAAATTGTCTTTTCACCATCTTTTTGGGGGGATGTTGTGAAGAAATCTTTGAGAGTTTTTTTAGGAGCCCATGAGGTTGGTTGTTCATTTGAAGGGGAGGTGAACCCTTAAGAGTTTTCCTTTTTGCCAAATAATTTGTGGGGATGTCTCCTCTGCTTTCTATGACGCAAATTTATATTGAAAATACTCTCGAATTCAAATTTCGGACTCTTCCAACTCTGGGAACATTCAATAAAAAATCCTTTCTCAACTGCAAGATTGTTCAAAAATACACAAAACTCACTGTGAAATCTTGATTTTGTGGAGTAATAAATGCTTTGAGGCGAAACAGTAAAAAAGATTGTTATCAAAAGAAGATTTTTGAGTCGAAGAAATTAGTCATTTTGTGAACGTTTCAGATCCTTTTCATAATGAAACTTTGGCATTTATTAGATCTTCACTCAATGGTAGAAGCCAAATGTGAAGCAATAAGGAAGAATAACAGACCTTACTGCACCAGGAATCTCGAGAAAAATTTATTGAAAATATCTCATGCAGAGACACTCTTCATTCAACAATAATGATAAAAAAAGGTGAAGGATAAATTTCGAAGAACAAATTAAAAGAAAAACTCGGCGTTTTTCTGGAGGATATGGAAAGGCCTTTGAAGTTTTCTCGAAAAGGCTTGAAAAATCTGTTATCTCTCTCTTCTAAAATTTTGAGATTTAGGCAAATTTTTGTAAGGCTTGCCAGGCTTTTAGACTTGGGAAAATCACTGAGTTTTATGGTAGTGTGATTCATGTAAACGTTGTGATTAAATTGATCGAGGTTTTAATTATCAAAATTCGAAGAATTCGACTCTTACTCAAAAGAAGACGGGAAATAAATTTCTTACTCAAAAAAAGATCTCTTGCCTAGCTTTGATAGTTGCCCACTTTGAGTAGTAAATAGCAGGATATTCGCCTACATTTGACTGCGGTTCCATGAGAAGAATTTTATCCTTTAGTTAGTGAAGCTTTACTATATCAAAGATGGGGCAACCTTTTGAATGACTGAAAGAAAGGTTTTTGATTTAGGATTCACGAGATTCTGATTGTAATTCAAAAAAGAAACTTGAAAACTGTTGTGAAATACAACAAATTTTTAATACGCTTATCTCTTTTTATTAAACTCGTATTTTTATCTGAAAATTTGCGTGCGATTTTTTCAAATTTTTTCCCAGTTTATGAAAGCCTGACATTTTTCGTTATCATTATAAAATCAACCCTTATTCGATTAAGAAGAGTCCTTTTTGATCCTTTTGATAAAGTTTTATTCTTTGTAGTTTTAGTTCTCAGAGAAAATTTTAGAAACTTGGATGGACACAACTTTCTGGCGCTGAAAAGGGATTTGAGTCAAATTAAAATAAACTTTAACCTTCATTGCTAACAAAACTTGTATTTTGAAGACAATCCTTTGTTCAAACAACTTGAAATTTTTCCATAAAGAAACTCTTTCCTTCGGAGAAACCAAGGAAGAAAAGGTTTTGAGCTTTTGTCTCAATTGAAAGCTTTCTTCTCGAAGCCAAAAAATTCTATTGCCAAAGAAAATTCAAGATGTATAAACTATGCTTAGAATTTCTCAGAAGCCGCCAGAACATGGCAAGTCGGGGAGATCAACGAATGATCCTTGATATTTTCCTTGCAAATCACCCCATTTCAACTTGTTTTGGGCTTGATCAGTCATTTCTGTCGTCACTTCATCTTCTAAAGAGGAATTATTGGTCTCTTTTAGGGAATGTGAACTTCATCATAGGGAATGAAAATCGTAAGTTTTGTCTTAATTCATTTAATCCTTGAACTCAAAATTATGATTAAGGTTATTTTTTGCCATTGGCCTAATTAAAAGACAAGAATTTGGAAGCCAATCAATAGTTTTTATTGAGAAGGTTTTGAATCCGACTAATTGAAGGCGAGCTTTTTAAATTTTTATTTTTTAAATTAAATTCGAACCAAAACTATGATTAATCTCTCTGAGAAACATCCAGATAATGAAAAGGGGAGAATTCTTTTCAGCCCTTGAACCCTTGGGAAATTCGTTCTTAGAATTACCTCGAGAAATCACTCAACAAGGATAGAAATTTCGACTCTCAAAAGTGAGACTTTTGCTCACAATCTATTGTAATAAATTTATTCCAAAAATAAAGGCAAGATATTGAGGCAAGAGAGGCTAGTTTTTCACAGCCAAAATAAAGCGAGGTCCACAATCAGCATTATCCTTGTGAAACTGAAAGAACACCATCCTAAAAAAGAGAAAAATACAGAGAAAACCACAATTGCCGTCCCTTTTGTATCATGGAGCACTTTATATTTGACATCTTTTTTTAACAGTCTCTATGTTGTAAACCTATGTATTTCTAGAACCAAGGCTCTCTATTCGCTTCAGCACATTTTAAAGCACAATGTGGCAGTTTTCCTTCAGAGTCGACTAGATTTCCAGGCAATTCAAAGCTTTCTTAACAATCTTTGAAAATTTCTAATCCCGATTATTTCCGTTAAAACCCATCAACCCCATAGATTCTGTGTGAATTTCATTTCAAAAAGACACTAAGAACCCTCTTAGGAGCTTGGAACTTCTTTTCTTATTCTCATCTACGTATTCTTTCTCAAGCCTAAACTCATTCTTCCAGAAAACTAAATTTATCATAAAAAGAACGTTGTTATTTTAGCCTTGTTTTGTTGCCGAATTTCGGTGGCAGAACGAAAGATATGGCCCTTTGAGCTTCCCTGAGCCTTCCGAGGCTGAGGTCGGCTCACTAGTTTGACTTATTGCCCGATTTTCTTCTATTCTCGAAGATCTTTCCATGATTAAACATTGAAATCTTTGGAAAAACCTTCCTCTTGCAAGCCTCAAAAATTTCAAATTCTTCACTTCAGATATATTTTAGAAGGGTCAGCTGGGGAGCATATACAAGGTATCGAAGAGGATCATGATCTATTTCAGGTCTTTTGCGTAAAATGAAGGTTTTTGAGGGGAAATAAAATTTTGAATTTCAAGGCTGAGAGATTAACAGAAAGGAGAGAAGGGCTGAAAGTGACGCCAAATTTTTCAATTGGCCCTTCAATAGCAAGCTCTAAGCTCAAGAAATCTAGTCAGTTGCCTCTGGGAAACTGAGTCTTTGAGAAGTTCTGAAGAAAATCGAAGGAAGGAATTTAAGTTTTTTGCAATAGAATTATAAAGGAGAAGAAGAAATAGAGACTAAGTGAGAAGTTTTGAAGAGTACGAGGGTCTTCTTTACAATAAGAAAGAACTTGAAAAAAGAGGACTCGGATTCTCGAATTATCGGATTCAAAAAGATAAATTACAGTTTTGGAAGCTAAAATTTTCCTCCCCCGAAATTTTTAACCAACAAAAAAGCTTCCTTGTCTTTTATTGGTCTTTCTTTATTAATTTTTGCAATAATACGATTGGTTCTAATTTTCTATTTAAAGAAATTTCTTCTTTAAAATTAATAAATTCTTAAATAATCAATGAGTTTGTCGGTCTTCTCAACTAAGAATGCCTGGTACAAAAACGGTACCTCCCTTCATTTCTTCACAAATCTTACCCCTTTAGGTATCTTCTGGTGGTCCAAGATGCTGAACAAGGCCGTTGGCGAACAAAGATACGATGCCATTCGTATACAAAGAAGAGTCTGGAGTCTCAAGTGGTACTATAACAGACAACAAGCTTTATACGAGTACCCCTTAGTTGTTGGTGAAAACTCAGCTTAATGTATCATTTAGGCTGTTTGTTGACTATCCTGAATGGGCTGCTTTGACAGGTCTTTACCCAAAAACTGATTCTTCTCACGGTTTCCCCAACCCTTACAACTACGAAATGTACAGAGATTTCCAAGAGAACAACATCAACTCCGACGTAATATTTTGATATGAAGTCTCCTTAAGTTTTACAAGGGTTGGTTCGGTATGTGGATCGTGTACGTGGCCGTTATATACTGGATCCATCTATTCTACAATTACATGATACCGTACTATTGGATGTAAGGGTGGTTTTCTTTGCGAATGTCCTAAAAGAATTTTCAAGAAAGCAGAGTGTGGGCAGTGGAGAAATGGCCAGACTGAGAATGAGAGACTCCATTGGTTCAACCGTCATGGAAGAACTCTACGGCAATCAGTAAAGAAATTCGCTTTTAATTAAGCTAAAGATAATTTAGATACATGGAAATCGCCTTTTCTCCTCACGATTTTGCCTTCCAAAGAACTAGAGGCCTTCTCGGTTATTCCAACCTCGATGATCCCAGAGTAAATTATTTCAAGAGTGTTTTGTTTAACGAATGAATTTTTAGCTTATGCACATGTCATCTTTCAACAGAAAACACCGATATAGGGAACACTACATCCAAAGAGTTGGTGACAACATGGGTAATATGAAAGGCGATCTTTAAATAGCCTTTGTATTTATTCATGACTTTATTATCTACTGTATTGGATTACTTATCTATATGATCCTGTGTACGTATTTTATATGAATATGACCTCAGAATGATCATTATTAGAGTGATGACAAATCCTCTGAGCAGCTTCTAATTTTCATTGAAAAGGGAAAAGACTCATTTGAGTTTTTGGTTCTTAAATTAAATGTCAAAGGAATTTTTAACAAATTTCTTTGAGAAGTTTCGGCTTCGTATAGATTTCAAGAGGCTGAAAGTACTTTACGAGAAAAATTTGATGATAAGGGGAGGATTCTCTTTTGGGAGTCCGCGAAATCTCACTTTATCTTCATATTCTTTTGGAGGAACTTTTGACTTTATGGATCCCTCGCAATTATTATTTTGTTGAATTTAGACCCTAGCTCACTTATTTTACCTTCAGAAAAAAATGTATCTGTGACGATTTCTTTTCTGAATGGATTGTTCTTTCCCAACAACCGTGAACTGTCTTGAGTTTTATAATTTACAACATTGGAAAACTCTAAAGGATTTTGTAGAAAAAGCTTCTTTTCTATATGGATTCTGAAAGACAGGACAAGAGTCCAGGTTTGCTCAAATTTGCTTTTCATAGAATTTATGAATTCACTTTCGTGAAAATAATTAAAATCAAAAGAGCTTTTCTTTCTTTCTAATTAAACTGAAATTTAAAATTGAAGATTTTTTATTTTGATGAAATTTCTGGAAGTCAAAAATAGATTTTGAATAAGAGATGAGGCCAAAAGGCAAAAGGCACATATGCCCATTTTTTTCACTCCCTCTCACCCCTTAGACGAACTTTGGCTTTTGAAAAATTGAGAAACCTCCTCTCCCCCCAGGTAAATTTTGTCTTTTCCATATCAAGTTTCATCATCCAAGAACTTTGTAGGAAAAGGCAACTCTGCTCTTTTCTTTTCTGACCCCTCCCTGAAAGCCAAATCTGTGTCTTGAAATCTCTTGATCCCCTATCCCCTATCCGCACTCAAAAACGGAATTTGCCTTTTGCTTTTTGACCTCGTCCCTAAAAGCGAGGAACGAATAGTCTAAAAGGAGTGATGTAACTGTTAGGTTTTAATCGATACTCCAACTCTTCTATAGAAATCCTCAGGAAATCAATTTGTTAAGGCTAACCTTCTTCAGTTCAAAATAAGAAAGTTGATCAACTTTTCGGCGGTTGAAAATATGTTTTTATTACCAAAATTTACGCATGATAATTTTCTGTTTTTAAAATTCAAAACCTCGGGATTTATGTGAAGAGTTTTTCTCCAAGAAAATTTTGATCTCGAAAATTTTCGAAGAAATCTCATCTCCCTTTTTTCTTAAAAAAAAATCTGGGTCATGTTTTTCCGAATTCCGAGAGAAAATAAGGTCATTTTAAAATAATCTTCACAAAAACTGGAAAAAAAAACAATTCTGAGAAAAAAATCATTGAAGACATCACAGAAAAAGAGCTCCTTTAGAGCTCAAAAATCGCTCATTATTTATTCATAGGGATGATGTTTAGGATTCTCTTCTTCTAAACTGACCTCTTGAAGAGTACTTATATCGTATTAATTGCAAGTCTTTTCTCTCGGATCTATGGAAAACATATAGTACATCAAAATTTGTACCATAGTGAATACTGTATGATCTTTGTGAACTGAGGATGTGGGAAGACCATTACCCTCTTCAAAAAAGAGTCATTTTTCATAGAAAAAGAGTTTTTTTTTCTCTTTCTTTTTTTTTCTAAAGAGATTTCCAGACTAAGGTTTTAAAAATCTAGGAGCCACAGAAAAGAGGCCAATTCTTTTTCCTAGATTTTTTACACCCTTGAAAATGCCGAAAGAGGATGAATTTCAGCAAGACAAAAATTTTGAGAATTTTTCATTGAACCTCAATCTCTAAAAAGTTTTCAAGAATTTTTTCTTTTTCTCGCGTAAATCGAGAAGAGCAAGAGATAATTCTGTATCATATCTTTTAAAAATATGTACGTAGTAAGTATCCAATACAATTGAAAAAGCCATTATCGAAGATCAGCCTTCATACTATTCGAGTCACCAACTCTCTTGAGGTAATGCTCTTTATATTTGTGTTTTCTGTTAAAGGTTGCCATATGCATCACCTCAAAATGTTAAACAAAAGGCTAATGAGATAATTTTACTCTAGGATCATCAAGGTTGGAGTAGCCCTGAAGGCCTCTAGTTCTTTGGTAAGCAAAATCATGGGGAGTGAAGCCCATTTCAAAGTACCTAAAGAGATTGTTTTAGTTTGAGGAAAATAAAGAGAAATTTACTGGTTTCCATAGAGTTCTTCCATGACAGTTGAACCAATAGCATCTCTCATTCGAAGCCTAGCCATTTCGCCGTTGTTCACACCTGACTTTCTTGAAAACTTTGAGAAGACTCGCTGAAGAAAATAGCCCTTACATCCAATAGTACGGCAGCATGTAATTATAGAAAAGGTGAATCCAATAGATAATAGCAGTAGTCAAAATCCACATACCGAACCAACCCTTGTAAAACTTAAGGAGACTTCATATCAAGATATTACGTCAGAGTTGATGCTGTTTTCTTGGAAATCTCTGTACATTTCGTAGTTGTAGGGGTTGGGGAAACCGTGAGAAGAATCAGTTTTTGGGTAAAGACCAGTCAGAGCAGCCCATTCAGGATAGTCAACAAAGACTCTAGATGACAAATTAGGTCGCTTTTCAAGTGGAAAACAAATAATACTCATATAAAAATTGTTGTCTGTTATAGTACCACTTGAGACTCCAGACTCTTCTTTGCATACGAATGGCGTCGTATCTTTGTTCGCCAAGGGCTTTGTTCAGCATCTTGGACCACCAGAAGATACCTAAAGGGGTGAGATTTATGAGGAAGGGGAGGAGAGTACCGTTTTTGTACCAAGCATTCTTGGTTGAGAAGACCGATAAACTCATGATAAAATGAAAATTATAAAGACTCAGAGAAAGAGACTCAGGAAATAAGCTATGAGAACCAATCATATTATTATAAAAAGTGGAAAATAACAATCCTCTCTCCTTTAATTCAACGACAGGAGTGTTTTTTTGACCCAAAAATCCGAGAATTCCAGGCTTTTTTAAAGGTTCTTTGAGAGTTCAAAAAGACACGTCAAATATTCCAAGAATGCTTAGCTGCTTTGCCCTTTCTTGCTATTGAAGGAGCAATTGACAAATTTAACAATCTTCTAAGTCTTCTCCTGTTCATGGAACAATAAAACTCTTTTAAAAAGTCTCTATATTTAAGAGGAAAATACTCGGGCATAGTCGAAAATCTCACAGAAAGCCTCAGGGGATTACCTTTCGTTCGGGTCTCTCAATTAGTCTCCAAAATAAAGCTCGAATGACCTCTTTGAGATGGTAAATTGAGGAGAGATGGGAATAAGAAATTTAGGATGTCAAAGGTCCTTAAAGAAATCTTTGCCAAAAAAATAGCATTTTATTGTAAATAAAGAAACTCAGTGAGAAAAGGTAACTGCAAAATTTTCTTTGTTAGAGGAGTCCTTAAAGTTTTTTTAAAGATAAAAAAGTCTTGTTCATGAAGTTACTCGTCGTTTTGGTTCAAATTTCATTGAAAAATTTGCTTGCTTGATATTATTCGGATTCAAAATCTAAATTTAATATTAGCATAAAAATCCGAATCTTTTAATTGGGCCAATGACAAAAGTAATTTAACCTTAAAGGCTAAAAGAACTCGAATAAAATTCGTGACTTTTATTCTTCTGAAGAAAGAAGTTTTGGGGAATTCAAAACACATCTCTTTCAGGATTAAACCTTCAGGGAAGGAAACTTCTTTAAGAGAGTGAGGAAGAACTCCTCCCATAACAGAAATAGCTGATCCTCTCAGGATTATGAACGAGTCAAGGCTTTCTTATGCTGATTAAAGAGTTGAAAAACTTGCCCTCAAATTTTCAACTAAAAATTCAAGTTTAATAAATATTAATTATCCTTCTAAAGATTCATTGTATTTCGCAGAAGTTTTAAAGTTTACTTTGTAATTCTAATGGGAGCCTATTGGATCCTCAAAAAACATCTCCTCCTAATAATTAAAAAGTAGTTTTATACTTGATAAATTGTAAAATTATGTCCAGAAAACCCTGTTAAATGACGCTCACAAAAGGTCGAAGATCTTGAAAAAATCATGTTTTCGAATCCAGCCTCTTCCCTTCAAAAATTTCTTTGGCAATTGAAGGGTACTTCTTGGAAAAATTATTCGGAGTTCATAAGTATTTTTTTGTCAATTGGACAGAATCCTTCAAGAGAAAAATGCTCTTCATGGAAAATTGTCTTTCAAAATCAAGGCAATGTCTGAGCGCTTGGGACTTGGTTTCAGATGAGAGAAAAAATAGTCGGAAATTCAAACAGAAAGAAGATGGTTTTCCCCCGCTTAATAGCCCTCCTAAATGAAAATTCTGCGATAAAAATTTTTTGGAGTCAAATAACTCCTAGTAGAAAAGTCCTAAGTCAACACTCTGATAAGATTTTTCAAAGGAAAATGTTGGCTTTAATTGTAAGCATGACAGTAATCAAAGATACTGGCTCAAGTTTGTAGTTTTACATCAGCAAAAATTGACTTCAAAAGATAAAACAGTTTGACCAATCAAATTTTGAATACCAAAAATATCCAAAAAGATTTTTTTTCTTACAAAAATGACTCTTAACAATTTTCAACAAACAAGAGAGAGAATTTTGAGTGAGTTATTATTTAATTATTATCGAGCTTCGCTCATAAATATTTAATTATTTAAGTTATAAATATTCCTTATGGAACTTATTACGCATTACTTTCTTTGGAAGAGATTCTTCAAGTCGAACTTCTTCTTTTGTTGTTGGGGAGCAGCTTGTTGTTGTTGGGGATAACCGTATTGTTGGGGATAACCATATTGCTGTTGAGGATATCCGTATTGTTGAGGATAGCCATATTGTTGTTGAGGATATCCGTATTGTTGAGGATAACCATATTGTTGAGGGTATCCATATTGTTGTTGAGGATAACCGTATTGTTGAGCTTGAGCTTCACCGTTTTGGCCCTTTTGAGTAAGTCCTTGGAGAGTTTGGAGTCCTCCTTCAACAAGAGTTGGGACCATTCCAATAAGGGGAGACAAGTCAGGGAATTGGAGACCATTACCATCGCTGCTACTTGGGCTACTTGGGTTGCTGCTAGGGCTGCTTGGGCTGCTGCTGGGGCTGTTTTGTTGAGGTTTGTTACGGGGGTCATTAGGCTTGGGCTTGTGAGGATCATTAGGATTGGGCTTGTGAGGGTCATGAGGACCGTGAGGGTCATGAGGACCTTGAGGGCCATGAGGACCTTGAGGGCCATGAGGACCATGAGGACCTTGAGGGCCATGAGGACCGTGAGGACCTTGGGGACCATGAGGACCATGAGGGCCATGAGGGCCGTGGGGACCATGGGGACCGTGAGGGCCATGAGGACCGTGAGGACCATGAGGTTTAGGGCCGTGAGGTCTCATGCCACCTTTGTGGCCACCTTTGTGGCCACCACCGTGACCGCCGTGGCCGCGTCCTGAAGTCATAGTTAAGATGATAAAGAGGAGAGCAAAGATGAAGAGCTTCTTCATTTCTGGGAGTTTATGATTTGATTATAAAATTGGAGAGTTGGTGTGGGTTTATAAGGGCGAGAGGGGCGGAATTTGTTTGTATGAAAAATTAAAGCGAGTTTTTCAACAAAAAGCGAAGATTTGACTTCTAAATTTTGTAGGATTAAAATCAGCGGGATTTGAATAATATTTTTAGTAACAAGCGAGACGGTTACGGAATCGAAATTTTGAAACCTCAAAATCAGGCTACATCTGTTCCTAATTGTCTTTTCATACAGACATAATTACAAAAAGCTAACCAAAGACTTGTATCAAATAGTTGGGAAGTCGCATGATTGCAGAAAAATTATTTTCAGAGGAAAATACCTCGATGAAGAGGCTAAATAACAGTTTGTCTTGAGAGAAGAAGGAGGAAGAAGAAGTGGGACGAGTGCTGAAGAGTTTTTAGTTGGAAATGTGGAAAGCATAAATTTAATTGAGAGGTATTCAACAAAATTTGTAACGAATTTTCCCGCAAGAATATTTTTGTTGGCAAGCTTAAAGAGTTTTAATAGATTTCCTTTTGGGGGTTCTAAATGACGAATTTTGGAATGCATTGTGTTATGAAATTTGAGTTATTTTTGTTGGGGAAAACTATCTTTTATGAGAGCCTTGGGCCCAAAGAAGGTCTTTATAGACTTGAATGCCATTTATAGAAAGCAAAGCTTTATTTGTGGGCTTGAGAAATTGTTTAAAAGAATAGTTATTCGTCAAATATTTCTCTTTCTTGTGAGGTGATTCAAGTCAACGAGATCATAGGTTTGCTGAGAAACCATAAAGGGAAAGAGTATAAAGGTCAAAAGGGTAAAAGTAAAGGGGATCTTAGCGAAATCGAAGCTAAATTACGGTCAATTAAACTCCTAAAATTAATATACTCATATGAAACAAGCTTTATTGGGACTCTTTTGAGAGATCTTTAGCTGCCTTAAGGTATCTAGTTCTTTCTGTAAAAATAGACAGGAGAAGTTTTATGAGTCATTGAGAAGTTTTTATTCTTTCTTTTCAAAAATCTATGAAGTTATTCTTCTTTTTTGATAGTTGAGAATGCTGTCTACAAAGATTTGGTCGCCATTGAGCTCATTTTGAAAGCTGAAAAGTTTCACTGAAGGTGCCTGAGCTAGTTCTTGAACGAAGAAGTAGTGACTTGCAAGAAAAGATTGTTTTGAGGATAAGTCAGTTAAAATAATTAAATCTTCAAAGAAGCAAAAGATTTTAAAGAAACGACTGTATGTAAATTTTTTAGTTGAAGAAAACCCAGAGTTTTACAGGCCTAATCCCAGCCAAAAGTTGATCGGGTGTTCCTTGAGACCAAGAGCTTTCATTGATATCGCCATATTGAACCGGGAGCCTGTTATAGCAAACTTGAGAGCAAAGGAAATTCTTTTCGTTGACATACAGAGGAAATTAATGTTGAGATTTCACCAACAAAATTTGTAATCTTGGATGTGACTTCTTTGATTTCTCTTAAAATGCCTTTTCAGAAACGGAAAAAAGTGTATGTGACTGATGAAATGATACAGTCATTTCCAAAATAAGAGAACATGCTAATGTCAAAATTCAACCC
>Ga0182738_1002203_pt1 | contig 23379 bp, 22 predicted proteins | sample eDN5th30CBELigMG_FD_128876 | JGI IMG/M metagenome (GOLD analysis project Ga0182738, IMG submission 128876) | Enriched Miracle-Growth compost microbial communities from Emeryville, California, USA - eDNA 5th pass 30_C BE-Lig MG (version 2)... ...
CTCGGACTTTCTCGCATCTCCCGTAGGAGTCGAGCGGACACCTCTCCAAACCAACTTATTATTTGCTTTCAAATAAATAAAACCTCATTTAATTTGGAGAACTAGACTTTTTCAGTGCCCTCGTAGCGAGGAGGCACAGCTTCCTCCCCGCGGAAAGCGACCGTCTGTAGCGCAATGGAACGACTTAGTTTGTACTCTTGACTATATTTAAAAAAATAGAGAATCATCTTGAAAAAAGTAGCTTTATTTAAGAGCTAAATTAGAGATTGTTCGTCTTTAAAGATTAGTTATTTAGACTTGTCCCAGCCTTTTATATTCAATTGGCTAAGCCTGTAATTTTCAAAGATGTCTTACGTAAATCAATATAGGAGTCCTCTTGACGAACAAGCGGGAGATGTGGTTCATTTTGATGAATAAAGATAATTTCTGCTGTTTCGTTATTGGATAAAGTAACCTTTTTAAAGAGTTGCTTTCTCATAATAAAATTTGTAAATGGAATGACAATGGCAGGATTTAATGCATTTCCATATGATTCATTCACTAATTCGTTGATCGCTTCAAAGTAGGTTTTCTTTTCTTTATGGGTGTGTGAGGAACACATGCTATTAAACATGTCTGCAACCGAAACAATTTGAACTAAGAATGGAATATCCTTTTCTGTTCGATGAGATGGATAGCCTTTTCCATTTATTTTTTCATGATGCAATAGAGCAGTTCTCGATATTAATATATCTAATTGAGAAATCTGAAATAAAATACTTTTTCCATAGATTGTATGTTTTTGAATTTCCTTATATTCTTTTTGCGTTAAGCGATCTTGCGCTTGTAAAATGGATGGATCAACTTTTAGCATGCCAATATCATGGAATAGTCCCATTTGGCTTAGGAGGTAACATTCCTTCCTAGCTAATCCTAAAACCTTGCCTATGATTGCTGAAATAATTCCAACATTAATACTATGCTGATAAATATAATTCTCAGGTTCTACTTCTTTATGGATAATATCTAAAATTGCTAATTCTTGAAGGGAAAAATCAATTGCTTTTTCATAGGTATGAAGAAGTCTATCCACATTATCATTTTGCTGTTCGATAATGGAATGGAAGGTTTCTTTCACTTCATCTATTAAAGTAGTAAATTCTTTATTTTCGGAGGAAAGAGAGGCTTCTTCTGTCGGATTAATCACATCAAATGGATTTACCTGATGTTTTGTGAGTAATTCCACATGTTTTTTCGTAAGAGTGGAGCCTTTTTTGAGTAGAAATAAACCTTCAATGGAGTTAGAATAAACATCTTCTTTTATTCGATATCCGGTAATATCAGCAGTTACTTTTTCCATGTCTTTTGTCTCCTTTAATTCATGCTATTTTGCTATGTCACATCCCCTTATTAGTAAATATTACCTTACCTCTAGCAAGGATAAAACAGACTTTATGACCAGTTGGAATAATCCTAAATACCTATTTTAGTAGAAATTACTAGGGACTAAGGTCTTCAGCAATGTTTTCCTATTATAATAACTATATATTTAACCGAAAAGAATAGAAGAAATTGGGCATTTTTAGTAGATTCAAAGAGAGGGGAATACACAAATGGATAGAAATCAGCTGAAAGAAAACAATACATTTTATGTACATAATAAAAAAGAATATCAAAAACATTTAGATTTTATCCATAATGAATTGATAAAGTTTCCTACCATAAATATACCTAATCAACATAAAGTAATTAAAAATCAGGATTTGGAAGATTGGATAGTAGAAAAACTAAGTCCAAAAGACATTGCAGAAATTATCTTTTTATTAGAAAACGCCAAAAAAAGAGCATCCTCTCTGGAATCAATTTTTAAAGTAATTGCAATAAGTTTATTAAAAAATTCTTAAAGAAATTATCAATTCTCGTCTTACTATCACAAGGCTTCTCACTTGTTTCACTATGGTGACAACTATATAATAATAGATATTTATTTTAAATGCCTTTAATGGATTCCAAAAACAAGTAGGGAAATGACTAAAAAAGTTGTGGATACTTCCATTACTCTAAATGGGAAAGCGATTGTATAGATGAGTGAGGAAGGTTTGTTTCTTGTATTAGGAGGAGAAAATAGTTGGAACAATGTATGAAAAGCCTATATACCTATTTATATGATCATCTTGTAGACATGCGTGAGGAATGGCTGAGCACAATAGAGAATAGTTCATCTAATTATTATTCAATCAATAAATCCTCAGACAGTATGGAAGAACTAGTTACAGCACACCAAATACTCTTAGAAAATGTAATTAAAGTATTTATTGAGGAAGAGGAAGTATATTCAGCCAATATTTCTAAATGGGCTGTTAAAGTTGCGGAAAAACGGGCAAAAGATTTGGTTCCTATTCTGGAATCGATTGAACAGCTTAACACAGTTAAAGAAATTCTTTTATCATATGTTGAAAAATTTTCTGCAGAAACTACTGATCAATTAACGATAACGACACTGTTTGAATGGATACGATTAGTCCAATATGCATTTGATTTATTTGTAAATATCTTTATTGGCTCTTATGATGAATACAAATTTCAGCAATTGACAGCACAGCAAGAAACCATTTATGAATTAAGCAGTCCAGTGATTCCCATAACAAAGGGGATTGGGGTGCTTCCATTAATTGGAGATATTGATACAAAGAGGGCACAATTAATCATGGAAAATACTTTGAAGGAATGCAATGAAAAACGCTTTAATCATTTATTCATTGATTTATCAGGAGTACCTCTTATTGATACAATGGTTGCACATCAAATTTTTCATGTTATACATGCACTGCGTTTAATTGGTGTAAAAGGGTATCTTTCTGGATTAAGGCCAGAGGTGGCGCAAACAGCCATACAATTAGGTGTAGACTTTAGCCAAATTCCGATATTTAATAATTTAGCAAGTGCTCTTGAAAAATTTGGGTTAATGGTTAATGAAACGAAATTTGTTTAAATAGAGGTGTATGTAGATGGGGAAATATCTAGCTGCACTATTTTTTCCATGCTTATTAGTAATACTTTTTTCAAAAGCTACCTATTATCCAATTATTGGATTAACTTTAACTGTCGCCTTAATTGCTGCTTCTGTGTATAAAGGATATACTGATACATTTCTATTAATTGTTGTGGATGCATTTTCTATGACGATTGGATATATGATTAGCAGAAGATGGAAAGACAAAGTAGCGAATAAATAATGTTTAGGCTACATTTCAAAAAGTATTAAAAAAGAATAGAAAAGAAGAATGACTAAACGATTTTACGTCGATAAAGATGATAGGTATTTTCGTATAGTCATTTTTTTTTTGGAATTTAGTATCCATAGAAAAATTGCTGATGAAATAAATAGAATGTTTGTTCTCTTTTTTGTGGTTTGAAATAGGTGGTTTGTGGTAGAATGGTGATATGTTGATTACATAAGTAGGAAATTATAAAAAAAGACTTTAATACGAACGTCGAATTTTGAAATTTTGTTTATTTTAAAAGCCTCCTGGTACCCGCATAAATCCTATAACGGTGAGACCCCGCATTCCCTTACTTTCCTCTGGGAGAATGTAAGTATATGGAGTGAAATGGAATGAACAAGTTTTTTGTGTTTAACTCTATAAAACAACAAAGGTTATGAAAATAGCTTGTAATAGATATACCTAAACATAAAGGACCAACGGACGTATGAATAAAAAGAAGTGCATATAGATCGGAGGATGGTTTAGTGAATCATGATTTTGAATTAGTTTCAAAGTATACGCCTCAAGGAGATCAGCCGGGAGCAATAAAAAAACTAGTATCAGGAATTAAAGAAGGCGAAAAAATTCAGACATTGCTAGGGGCGACTGGGACTGGTAAAACCTTTACAATTAGCAATGTTATTAAAGAAGTAAAGAAGCCAACGTTAATCATTGCTCACAATAAAACACTAGCTGGCCAATTATATAGTGAATTTAAAGAGTTTTTCCCAAATAATGCAGTAGAGTATTTTGTCAGCTATTATGATTACTATCAACCAGAAGCATATGTCCCGCAAACGGATACGTTTATCGAAAAGGATGCCAGCATAAATGATGAAATTGATAAGCTTCGCCATTCTGCAACATCTTCCTTGTTTGAAAGAGATGACGTTATTATTATTGCCAGTGTTTCTTGTATTTACGGTTTAGGTTCTCCAGAGGAATATCGAGAAATGGTTGTTTCCTTAAGGACTGGTATGGAATTAGAAAGAAATCAACTGCTTCGTAAACTAGTTGATATCCAATATGATCGAAATGATATCGATTTTAAACGGGGGACTTTCCGTGTTCGTGGAGATGTTGTTGAAATTTTCCCCGCTTCTCGTGATGAACATTGTATTAGAGTAGAATTTTTTGGAGATGAAATTGATCGGATTCGTGAAGTAGATGCATTAACTGGCGAAATATTAGGAGAAAGAAATCATATTGCGATCTTTCCTGCTTCTCACTTCGTAACAAGAGAAGAGAAAATGAAAGTGGCGATTGAGAACATTGAAAAGGAATTAGAAGAACAATTAGAAAAACTAAGGGAAAATAATAAATTATTAGAGGCACAACGTTTGGAACAGCGCTCTCGCTATGATCTTGAGATGATGAGAGAGATGGGGTTCTGTTCGGGAATAGAAAACTATTCAAGACATTTAACATTAAGACCTCCTGGCTCTACACCTTACACTTTATTGGATTATTTTCCAAAAGATTTTCTTCTTGTCATTGACGAATCACATGTTACACTTCCGCAAATTAGAGGAATGTATAATGGGGACCAGGCAAGGAAAAGTGTGCTAGTAGAGCATGGCTTTCGCTTGCCATCTGCACTTGATAATCGCCCGTTAACCTTTGGAGAATTCGAACAGCATATAAATCAAATGATCTGTGTTTCTGCAACGCCTGGTCCATATGAAATGGAGCATACGCCGGTAATGATCGAACAAATCATTCGGCCAACTGGATTGCTTGATCCAACTATTGACGTTCGTCCAATTGAAGGACAGATTGATGATCTAATTGCTGAGATTCATGAAAGAATTAAGCGGAATGAGCGGGTGCTGGTAACGACGCTTACGAAAAAAATGTCAGAGGATTTAACAGATTATCTGAAAGAAATCGGCATTAAAGTACAATATTTACATTCTGAGGTGAAAACGTTAGAACGGATTGAAATCATTCGAGAATTACGTCTCGGCAAATATGATGTTCTCGTAGGGATTAACTTATTACGGGAAGGATTGGATATTCCAGAAGTATCATTAGTCACTATTTTAGATGCTGATAAGGAAGGGTTCCTTCGTTCGGAACGATCTTTAATTCAAACAATCGGACGTGCAGCAAGAAATTCGAATGGGCATGTTATTATGTATGCAGATAAGATGACACATTCAATGGAAGTAGCAATAAGTGAAACGAAAAGACGGAGAGAAATCCAAGAGAAATATAATGAAGAACATGGTATTACTCCGCAAACGATTCAAAAAGGTATTCGAGATTCCATTCGTGCTACGCAAGCAGCAGAAGAACCAGAAGAATATGCAACTTCTGTTAAACTTGATAAATTGACGAAAAAGGAAAAAGAGGCAATGATTGCCCAAATGGAGAACGAAATGAAGGAAGCAGCAAAAGCTCTGAATTTCGAAAGAGCTGCAGAGCTTCGCGATTTATTGCTTGAATTAAAGGCGGAGGGGTGAGCAAAAAATGGCAATGGATAAACTTATTGTAAAAGGTGCAAGAGCAAATAATTTAAAAAATATTGATATAACTATTCCAAGAGATCAATTAGTAGTCATAACTGGTTTATCTGGTTCCGGGAAATCTTCTCTCGCTTTTGATACCATTTATGCAGAAGGACAAAGAAGATATGTTGAATCTTTATCCGCATACGCGCGACAGTTTTTAGGGCAAATGGATAAGCCAGATGTAGATTCGATTGAAGGACTGTCCCCTGCTATTTCCATCGACCAGAAAACAACTAGCCGAAATCCACGCTCTACAGTTGGAACAGTAACTGAAATCTATGATTACTTAAGACTATTATTTGCAAGAGTAGGAAGACCAACTTGCCCAGAGCACGGAATTGAAATATCTTCCCAGACAATTGAACAGATGGTTGATCGCATTCTAGAATATCCTGAAAGAACTAGACTTCAAGTGCTTGCACCGGTTGTATCAGGGAGGAAGGGATCCCATGTAAAAGTGCTGGAAGATGTGAAAAAGCAGGGATATGTTCGATTACGAATCGATGGAGAAATGTTTGAAATTGGTGATGATATTTCCTTAGATAAAAATAAGAAACATAATATAGAAGTAGTAATTGATCGCCTTGTAGTGAAAGAAGGGATTGCTGCAAGACTGGCAGATTCTCTTGAATCCGCATTACAATTTGGGAATGGAAAAGTGATTATCGATGTAATTGGGGAGGAAGAATTGCTTTTTAGCGAGCATCATGCTTGTCCGATTTGTGGATTCTCTATTGGGGAATTAGAGCCAAGACTGTTTTCCTTCAATAGTCCATTTGGAGCTTGTCCTGATTGTGATGGTCTCGGAAATAAACTAGTAGTAGATGTTGATTTAGTCATTCCTAATTGGGATTTGACTCTAAAAGATAATGCGATTGCTCCATGGGAATCTATTAGTTCTCAATACTATCCTCAGCTCCTTGAAAGTGTATGCAACCATTATGGCATTGATATGAACATACCCGTAAAGGATATTCCTAAAAATCTAATGGATAAGATTCTTTATGGATCAGGCAAAGAATATATTCACTTTCGATATGAAAATGACTTTGGCCAAGTTAGAGAAAATGATATTCAGTTTGAAGGTGTTATAAGAAATATCGAAAGAAGATTTAAGGAAACAAGCTCTGATTATATTCGAGAGCAAATGCAAAAATACATGGCTGAACAGCCTTGTCGTACATGTAAAGGCTATCGGTTAAAGAAAGAAGCATTAGCAGTATTAATTAATGGCCAGCATATAGGAAAAATCACGGAAAAATCAGTTGTTGAGTGCTATCAATTTATGGAGCAGGTTGATTTAACTGAAAAGGAAAAACAAATTGCGAACTTGATTCTTAGAGAAATAAAAGAGAGAGTCGGATTTTTAATAAATGTTGGTTTAGATTATCTGACTTTAAGTAGAGCAGCGGGAACTCTATCTGGAGGCGAAGCGCAAAGAATTCGTTTGGCAACACAAATTGGATCAAGACTTACAGGCGTACTTTACATCCTAGATGAACCTTCTATCGGTCTTCATCAAAGAGACAATGATAAATTAATTGATACATTAAGACAAATGAGAGACATCGGAAATACATTGATTGTTGTAGAGCATGATGAAGATACAATGATGGCAGCAGATTATTTAATCGATGTTGGTCCTGGTGCGGGCGTACATGGAGGAGAAATTATTTCTGTCGGAACACCAGATGAAGTAATGAAGGATCCTCAATCGATAACAGGTCAATATTTATCTGGAAAAAAATTCATTCCACTTCCATTAGAGAGAAAACAAAGTGATGGTAGATTTATTGAAATAACTGGGGCGAAAGAAAATAATTTAAAAAATGTAAATGTAAAAATCCCCCTTGGAATGTTTATCGCCGTCACTGGTGTTTCGGGGTCTGGAAAAAGTACGTTAATTAACGAGATTCTTCATAAAGGCTTAGCACAAAAGCTGAATCGCGCAAAAGCAAAGCCAGGCCAGCATAAAGCAATTAAAGGAATCGACCAATTAGAAAAAGTTATTGATATTGATCAGTCTCCAATTGGACGAACTCCAAGATCAAATCCTGCGACTTACACCGGAGTGTTTGATGATATTCGGGATGTTTTTGCGACGACTAATGAAGCAAAAGTACGTGGATATAAAAAAGGACGCTTTAGTTTTAATGTAAAGGGCGGAAGATGTGAGGCTTGTCGTGGAGATGGAATCATAAAAATTGAAATGCATTTCCTTCCAGATGTATATGTTCCATGTGAAGTATGTCATGGAAAACGATACAATAGAGAAACATTGGAAGTAAAATATAAAGGGAAAAACATTTCAGATGTCTTGGAAATGACAGTAGAAGATGGAGTAGCTTTCTTTGAAAATATCCCTAAGATTCATCGCAAGCTTCAAACAATTGTTGATGTTGGCTTAGGTTATATTAAACTCGGACAGCCAGCAACTACTTTATCAGGTGGGGAAGCGCAAAGGGTCAAATTAGCATCTGAATTACACCGCCGTTCTACTGGCAAGTCCTTTTATATTTTAGATGAGCCGACGACAGGCTTACATGTTGATGATATTTCAAGATTATTGATCGTGCTTCAAAGATTAGTCGAAAATGGCGATACAGTACTCGTTATTGAACATAATCTGGATGTAATAAAGACTGCAGATTATATTATCGACTTAGGTCCAGAAGGCGGAGATAAAGGTGGTACTATTTTAGGAACAGGTACGCCAGAAGACATTGCAGACCTTAAAGGATCCTATACGGGGAAATATTTAAAGCCAATCTTGGAGAGAGATCGACTAAGAATGAAGAATCATATAGAAGAAGCAGAAAAGATTGCTACAACTTAATATAGGATAAAGGGATTGGGGACAATAGAAGAGTCGGTTATTTTATAGCAAAATAGACTTCCTATAAAATAACCCTGTCCCTTTTTTATTTCTTCCACAGAATTCTTCTGAAATGAAAAATAATGACATAAAATAAAAAAGATTATTAGCTTTAAGTAAATAGACAAATAAAAGGATTGAAACTTTTCGGAGGGATAATTCGTATTAGAATGAAGAGATGATAATTTTGAATGCTAATGGTTGATATCCAGAATTAATTAGAGTAGACATCAACGGACTCTATTGCAAAAAAACGAAATTATTATACAAGCAGCATTTCTATCACAATTTTAATTGTAATTTCCATCAATAATCTTAAATAATATCTTAAAAATACAGCCAATCATTTCATAATTCACAGAGTATCAGTAAAAAACGTTTATGTAGTTTATAGCTAAGCATTAGCAAATTATTTTTAATGTTGAAAACAGAATAAAACAGTTTAGTTAATTTTGAGGAGGATTTTAAGTGGCTGACGAGAAAAAACGAATTTTAGAATTAGTTGAAAGTGGAAAATTGACAGTGGATGAAGCATTAAAGCTAATGGAAAAGGTTGATGAAGTAAGCGAGAAGAAATCCTTAAATGAAGAAGAAAAGAAGATATTAGAAGATTTTCATGAAGAAGCAAAGTTCCATGAAAAAAAGAAAGAAACAAATTCAAATTATGGATTTAACTTTCAAGCAGCAAAAGATAAGCTTTTTGATTTTGTTGATACAACGATAAAGAAGGTAAAAGAAGTAGACCTTGATTTGAACTTTGGTCATTTTGAAGAAGTTTCTCACATATTTCAATACAATAATATTTCACCAAAGAAACTGGATATTGATATTCCTAATGGAGAAGTTGAGCTCATTCCATGGGATCAAGAAGAAGTTAGTATTGAGTGTAAAGCAAAGGTATATCGAGTTAATTCTTTGGAAGAAGCAAAAAAGGTGTTTTTAAAGGAAATACAAGTGATTGTAGATGATGAACAATTAGTAGTCAAAACAAATCATAAATGGATGAAGGTAAAAACTCAAGTTTATGTTCCTCAAAAGTCCTATGAATCAACCATCATTCGCTTATTTAATGGACCGATTACAACATTTGATATAAAGGCGGAAAAATTGTATGCTAAAACGGCTAATGGTAAAATAACGCTAAATGCAGGTGAAAATACAAAAGTAGAAGCAGATGCAGCGAATGGCAGTATAAAAGTTGATAAAGGAAACATCCAGAAACTTGATGCAGAAACGATTAATGGTTCGATTGCAGTGGATGGGTACTTTAATAAAGTGGATTTACAATCCTTTAATGGAAGTATTTCATGTACAAATCATGCCGAAAATTGTGAAGTTTTAGAGTTCCAAGGGACTACAGGGAGTATTGAGGTAAGCTTGCCAGAAGCATTAGCTGTTAGTGGTGTATTAAAAACGAATTTTGGCGGCTTTAATGTGGAGTTAGAGGGTATTCAAATAATTGAAGAGAAAAGTGAAGTACTTCAAAAAACGTTACAATTTAAATCAATACAATCAAGTGATCATCATACAAAAATGGAAGCAAACACAAAAACTGGATCGATAAAGGTTAAAAAAATTGAAAAAGCAGGCAATTAATTTTATAGGAAAAACCGATAATTAATTAATCGATAGTTGGTATGGAGAATAAAAGAATGTGCGAATGCTAATTATATCACTTATCGTATTTTTACCACTCTTAACGGCCAGTACCATTACCTCCTATCGACTGAGAAGAATTCATGGGAGAAAGGCGGGAAATCAACTGTCCGTAAAGGTCCGATTGGTTCAACTAACCATCAGTGGGGAAGTTTCTTTATCGGTTTTTACTATGCAGAATGAGGAGCAATAAGAATGAGATGGATAATAGGGATATTAATTAATGCTATCTTCTTTGTGGCATTAGCCGGTTTATTTCAGGATTACTTTTATTTATCAGGAATCGGTGCTGCAATTGGTGCTAGTGCCGTTTTATCTCTGCTAAATATTATTGTAAAACCAATTTTAATATTATTGACATTACCTGTGACAATATTATCGCTAGGACTATTTTTATTTGTCATTAATGCGATCACACTGTCTTTAACAGACAGATTGATGGGGAGCAGTTTTGAAATATCAAGTTTTAGTATGTGCTTACTTTTTAGCATTTTCCTATCGATTTGTAATATAATTGTTCAAAATACTGTCCTTCGTGGAGAAAAAAGGTAAACACTGCTAAGTAAAGGGGGAAAACTATTTTCCTGCTTTATTGGCAGTTTTTTTATGTTCCAAATTAATGAATGGGAAGTAGATTTAATCTGCAGATATTAGCACATTCATCATGAAAACAGCCATAATAATGGACATTATTGGCTTCATAATAGCATAACTGCTACCCATTTCCACTAACACTATGTAAACGATGACCTATAAGTAGTCTTGTTTTCCTAATATTTTGATTGAATTCTGGCATATATTTATCTTTTAATGCTAAAATAAAGTGAATATGGAATTCTAAATAATGACTAAAATTAAACAGTTTTGTTCTGTTTATAAAACGAACAGCAATGACCTTTAAAGGAGGAGCTTCATGGCGGCAAAAGTATTAATAAAAGATGTTATTGAAGAGTTTGATTTAGAAATTGTAAGTGGAGAAGAAGGAATTAATCGACCGATTACGGTTAGTGATATATCAAGACCTGGTTTAGAAATGGCAGGTTACTTTAACTACTATCCAGCTGAGCGTGTTCAGTTGCTAGGAAAGACAGAGCTTACATTTGCTCAACGTTTAAGTGATGAAGATCGAGCAAATCGATTAACAAAATTATGTAGTGATACAACCCCAGGTATTATCATCACTCGTAATATGGAAGTGCCACCACAGTTAATAGAGGCATCTGAAGAGCTGGCTGTACCAGTGTTGCGGTCCAAGCATAAAACATCACTTTTTTCTAGTAGACTTACAAATTTCCTGGAAAGAAAACTTGCACCTACTACAGCGGTTCATGGTGTCCTCGTTGACATCTATGGCGTAGGGGTTTTAATTACGGGGAAAAGTGGTGTTGGTAAAAGTGAAACAGCACTTGAGCTTGTTAAGCGTGGTCATCGATTAGTTGCTGATGATTGTGTGGAGATTAGGCAAGAAGATGAGAATTTAATTGTTGGAAGTTCACCAGAGCTAATTGAGCATCTATTGGAAATTCGCGGATTAGGAATTATAAATGTCATGACTTTATTTGGAGCTGGTGCTGTACGCACACATAAGAAAATCTCCTTGGTTATGTCATTGGAATTATGGGAGCAGAACAAGCAATATGACCGTTTAGGGCTAGACGAAGAAAAAATGAAAATAATTGATACGGAAGTAACAAAGCTTACGATTCCAGTCCGTCCAGGTCGAAACTTAGCTGTCATTATTGAAGTAGCAGCAATGAATTTCCGATTAAAAAGAATGGGTGTAAATGCAGCAGAACAGTTTACCAATAAATTGAATAATGTTATTTCTGACGAAAAAAATTAAAGAAATGTAACTAAAGGAATGAATGGTAAAGTGAAAATACACTTTTTTCTCAAGCCTTTAAAAGAAACACATGGGAAATAGGAGGAAATCTGATGGAAGATATACAACCAATCGATCCAATTGCCTTTTCATTAGGACCAATTGATGTCAGATGGTATGGACTTATTATCGGTTCTGGATTAATTCTTGCTCTTATTATTGCAATGAGAGAAGGAAATAGAAGAGGACTAGGAAAGGATGACTTTCCAGATTTAATGTTATGGGCTATTCCAATCTCTATTATATGTGCGAGAATTTATTATGTCATCTTTGAATGGAGCTATTATAAAGATCACCTTGGTGATATTCCAAAAATTTGGAATGGAGGTATCGCTATTCATGGTGCCTTAATTGGAGCTGTTGTCACTACCTATATTTTTACAAAGAAAAAAGGAATTCCTTTCTGGAAAATAATTGATATAGCAGCGCCAAGTCTTATCCTTGGACAAGCAATTGGCCGCTGGGGCAACTTTATGAATCAAGAAGCACATGGTGGGGAAGTAACACGTTCCTTCTTAGAAGGACTTCATTTGCCGACCTTTATTATTGATCAGATGTATATTAACGGAACTTACTACCATCCTACTTTTTTATATGAATCATTATGGAATATAATTGGATTCGTGATTTTACTAGCTTTACGTAAAGTTAATTTACGAAGAGGAGAAATATTCTTATCCTATGTCATTTGGTATTCGATTGGAAGATTCTTTATAGAAGGCATGAGAACAGATAGCCTAATGATTGGCGATTTACGAATGGCTCAATTAATTTCTTTAGCTTTAATTGTATTATCAGTTGTCACCATTATTTATAGAAGAAAAGCTGGATTTGCAAGTGAGCGTTATTTAGATACAAATGGTTAATGATAGAAAGGGATGTTCAGGTTGACTGGAAAAATTAATACTGCATTATTTGATTTAGATGGAACACTTATTAATACAAATGAATTAATAATTTCCTCTTATTTACATACATTAAATCATTATTACCCAGGAAAATATGGCAGAGAAGATGTAATTCCATTTATGGGTCCACCGTTATTAGAAACATTTGAATCCATTGATAAATTACGTGCACAGGAAATGATGACAATGTATCGTGCCTATAATATCGAGAATCATGATAATATTGTTACGATATTTGATGGAGTATATGAGACCATTAAAGAATTAAAGGAAAGAGGCTTTAAACTCGCGATTGTATCGACAAAGCTTTCTGATGTAGTAGAAATGGGCTTGAAATTAACAAAATTAGATGCGTTTTTTGACGTAGTAGTTGCATTGGACCATGTTAAAAAGGCAAAGCCAGATCCGGAGCCAGTTCTTCTTGCTCTCGAGAAATTGAAGGCATCACCAGCTGAAGCAATAATGGTTGGAGATAATAAACATGATATATTGTCAGGAAAAAATGCAGGTACCTTAACTGCTGGGGTTGCCTGGACATTAAAAGGAAAGGCATTCTTGCAGGAATATCATCCTGACTATATTTTTGATAATATGAAGGATATTCTTTCTATTCCTGAAGTTCAAACATCATGAGAAAGACAACAAGATATCCAGTTAGCGGACCGAATTCTTTATGGCATGTATATAAGACTGTGCCTTTTTTAAAGGTAATTAAGAATTTTATGGTTATCCAAACAGCAAGATATATGCCTTTTTTGAAAGTAAAGAACTGGATGTACCGCAAGCTTTTAAAAATGAAGGTAGGAGAACATACTTCCTTTGCTTTAATGGTAATGCTTGATATTATGTTTCCTGAAAAAATCAAAGTCGGAAAGAATAGTGTGATAGGGTACAATACGACGATTCTCGCCCATGAATATTTAATTGACGAATACAGACTGGGGGAGATTGAAATAGGCGATGAAGTAATGATTGGTGCCAATACAACGATTCTCCCCGGTGTGAAAATTGGAGATAATGCGATTGTATCAGCAGGCACACTCGTACATAAGGATGTTCCCGCTGGATGCTTTGTTGGCGGAAATCCGATGAAAGTCATTTTTACAGCAGAACAAATGGAAGAGCGCAGAAATAAAGAACCTTCTTATGTTTTAGATGAATAAATAGAAGAGAGCCTATCTGTCCGTTATTCCGAGATGTATAATCTTTGGAGTAACGAAAAGATAGGTTTTTTTAAAAATGTCAGAATTAATAAAAAATAGAAAGGTTAAGCGAATTTTCTTTTAAATGCAACTTTTCCCTTGACCTAAGATACGACGAAGAGTACACTAAAAACAACTCTTTAATTTGGTAGTATATTAGCGAACTAAAGCATTCGGAATTTTAAAACATGAGGTGTAGTGATGAGTAGCTTATTTATGTTTGAAAAGCCATTAGGCATGAGAGATACATTACCAGCCATATATGAAAGAAAATATAAAGTAAAACAATCGATGGACACAGAGATTAAGAAATGGGGATACCAATTTATTGAAACCCCAACATTGGAATATTATGAAACAGTCGGAACTGCGTCTGCCATTTTAGATCAGCAACTTTTTAAATTATTAGATCAGCAAGGACATACACTAGTCCTTCGTCCAGATATGACAGCCCCAATAGCGAGGGTAGCAGCTTCTAAACTTCTAACAGAAGAATTGCCATTGCGACTTGCCTATAATGCCTCTGTTTTTCGAGCACAGCAGCGAGAGGGTGGGAGACCAGCTGAATTTGAGCAAATCGGGGTTGAATATATCGGTGATAAAACAATTAGTGCCGATGGGGAAGGGATTTCTTTACTCGTTTCTACTCTTCAACAAGCAGGCGTGAAGGAGTATCAAGTTTCAGTAGGCCATATTGGCTTTGTGCAGTCCTTCTTTCAACAAATCCTGGGAACGAAAGAAAGAGCAGAGAGTCTAACGAAATATTTGTATGAAAAAAATTATGTGGGATATCGCCAGCATGTGGAAAAGCTTTCTTTATCAAGCATTGATAAGCAGAGATTAAATGATTTCTTGCAGCTTAGAGGCGGAGAAGAAGTGATTGAGCTTGCTTATCAATTGATTGAAGGCGGTCAAGGGGCGAAAGCAATTGACGACTTAAAGCAGCTTTGGGAAATCCTTGTTGATTATGAAGTGGCAGATAGAGTGACATTTGATTTATCCCTTGTTAGTCATATGAGCTACTATACTGGGATTGTGTATGAAATATACGCAGAGGGTGTAGGTTTTCATATCGGCAGTGGTGGCCGCTATGATTTATTATTAGAGAAATTCGGAAAAAGAACGGGAGCAACTGGTTTTGCTATTCGAGTTGACCGATTATTAGAAGCACTTGGGAAAGTGGAAAAAACAGCAACTATAGAGTGTATTTTATTTAGTAATGAGCGCAGAAAAGAAGCTTTCCAATTGGCTCAGGAGAAGAGGAAGGCAGGAATCCATGTCATTACGCAAGATATTAATGGGGTAAAAGATGTGGATGCTTGTACGAAGCAATACAGTGAAATTACGCTATTAGTTGGGAAAAAAGGAATGGAGGTTGTCAAATGAACGATATGCTAACTATCGCCATGCCAAAGGGAAGGATATTCGAAGAGGCGGCTGACTTATTAAGAGATGCAGGCTTTCGTTTACCTGCTGAATTTGATGACTCCCGGAAATTAATCATTGATGTAGAAGAAGAAAATTTCCGCTTTATCTTGGCAAAACCAATGGATGTACCAACTTATGTGGAGCATGGCGTAGCCGATTTAGGGATTGCTGGGAAAGATGTCATGCTGGAAGAAGAAAGAGATGTATATGAACTGCTAGACCTACATATTAGTGCCTGCTATTTGGCAGTGGCAGGTCTTCCAAATACAGAGCTTAATGAAATCGCGCCAAGGATTGCGACAAAGTATCCGAATGTAGCAGCTGCTTATTTTCGGGAGCAAGGGTCTCAAGTAGAAATCATTAAGCTGAATGGTTCGATTGAGCTTGCGCCTATTATTGGGTTGACGGACCGAATTGTTGATATTGTTTCAACAGGAAAAACATTGGTCGAAAATGGACTCGTAGAATACGAAAGAATAGTAGATATTACTTCAAGATTAATTGTAAATCCTGCAAGCTATCGATTGAAGGATTTACGAATTGGTGAATTAGTTGCAAGGCTTCAACAAGTCGTAAATACGAAGCTATTATCGAAATAAAGGGAAAGGGGATTTCGAGATGAGGATTGTGAAAGATATAGAGAATATTAGCTTAAAACGTTCTGTTGATGCTGGAACAGTAGAGCAGAGAAAAGCCGTTATCGACATAATGGAAAACGTAAAAAGAAATGGTGATCAAGCATTAATCGAATATACAAAAAAATGGGATGGAGCAAATCTATCAAGTCTTCTTGTAAGGGAAGAAGAGATTGCGGTTGCCTACGATAATGTTGAAAAGGATATGATTTCTATTATCAAGGAGGCAGCTGCAAACATTAAAGATTACCATCAAAAGCAGCTAAAAACTTCATGGAGTTTCACACAAGAAAATGGATCAATCCTTGGTCAAAGAATTCTGCCTTTAGATTCAGTTGGTGTATATGTGCCAGGGGGAACGGCAGCCTATCCTTCATCTGTATTAATGAATGTAATTCCAGCAATTGTTGCAGGAGTGAATCGGATTGTAATGGTATCTCCACCAAGTGAAAACGGAACACTTCCTCCTGCAGTACTAGTAGCAGCAGATATTGCAGGAGTTAAGGAAATTTATAAAGTGGGTGGAGCACAGGGGATTGCTGCTTTAGCCTATGGAACAGAATCGATTGAAAAGGTCGATAAAATTGTTGGTCCTGGGAATATCTTTGTAGCCCTTGCAAAACGAGAAGTTTTTGGAGATGTTGCCATTGATATGATTGCTGGTCCAAGTGAAATTGCGATAATAGCAGATGAAACGGCCAGAGCAAAAGAAATAGCAGCAGATTTATTATCACAGGCAGAGCATGATGAAAGAGCTTCATCTGTTCTTGTGACTACTTCTCCAAAATTAGCAGAAGAGGTTTCGAAAGAAGTAGAAATACAGTTAAGTGATTTACCACGAAAAGAAATAGCGAAAAAATCAATAGATCAATATGGATTTATTGTCGTTGTAAACACACTGGAAGAAGCTGTGACAGTCATTAATACAATTGCCCCAGAACATTTAGAAATAATCACAGAAAATCCGTCTGATATTCTGGTAAAGATTCGCCATGCAGGTTCCATCTTTCTTGGAAGATATAGTTCAGAACCAGTCGGCGATTACTTTGCAGGAACAAACCATGTATTGCCGACAAATGGTACAGCAAGATTCTCTAATCCATTAAATGTAGATGATTTTCAAAAAAAATCTAGTGTTATCCAATACAGTGAAGCAGCATTTCGCGAAAATGCCCCAAAAATAGCTAAATTTGCACGATTAGAAGGGTTAGAAGCCCATGCAAGAGCAATAGAAGCCCGCGATAAGTAAATAATTAGTATCGATAGTTTTGACAAAGAATGATGATAGTGACCTTAGCAGCAAAGATAAAGTGGGGGTACGGTCATTCGGCTATGGGATTAGCGATACTGGAAAGACTCTAAGGGGCAAGCGAACTGCCGCCAAATAGAAAGATATCTTTCAAGGTTACTATACAAAAAGGAGGAAGGAATATGGGAAGAACCGCTGCAATCAATAGAAAAACAGGAGAAACAAACATTCAGTTATCTTTAAATATAGACGGAGAAGGAGTTTCTGAAATCGATACAGGCGTACCATTTATGAATCACATGCTAGATTTATTTACAAAACACGGTCAATTTAATTTGACAGTACAAGCAAATGGCGATATTGAAGTAGATGATCACCATACTACAGAAGATATTGGAATATGTCTTGGAATGGCGCTGAAGGATGCTCTTGGTGATAAAAAGGGCATAAAACGATATGGAAATAGCTTTGTACCAATGGATGATACGTTAGCGCAAGTAGTAATAGATTTAAGTAATAGACCGCATCTAGAATTTCGTGCTGAATTTCCAAGTGATAAGGTTGGGACGTTTGATACCGAACTTGTCCATGAATTTCTATGGAAATTTGCATTAGAAGCTAGAATGAATCTTCATGTTATTTTACATTACGGACACAATACTCATCATATGATTGAAGCGATTTTTAAAGCGATGGCTCGTGCACTAGATGAAGCTACGACAATTGACCCTAGAATCAAGGGGATTCCTTCGACGAAAGGGATGCTGTAAATGATCGGGATTATTGATTATGGAATGGGAAATTTGTTCAGTGTGAGTAAAGCACTGGAACGATTAAATGCTCCTTATTTTATTTCAGAGGACAAAGAAGCTTTGTTAAACGCAGATGCATTAATTCTTCCTGGCGTGGGTGCATTTAAAGATGCGATGGCAAAGCTAAAGGAGACTGGCTTAGCGGAGATGATTGACACATTTGTTGACAGTGGCAAGCCTTTTTTAGGAATATGTCTTGGAATGCAGCTATTGTTTGAGTCGAGTGAGGAGCATGGCTACAGTGAAGGCTTGAAATTATTGCCTGGAAAAGTAGTTCGTTTTCCTGGAATAGCAGAAGATGGTTCAGCATATAAGGTACCTCATATGGGCTGGAACAAGCTTCATTTTAAGAAAGAGTCATTAATAGCCCCAAATAGGAACGATGATTTTGTTTATTTTGTGCACTCCTATTATGCAGATACAAAAGACGAAGTAATCATCGCGAGCTGTTCCTATGATAAAGAGGTACCAGCAGTAGTAGGAAGAAACAATGTATATGGCATGCAGTTTCATCCAGAGAAAAGTAGTAAATTGGGTATGCATTTATTAAGCAATTTTGCTAGTTTAATACAGGAAGGATGAACTTACATGACCTTTACCTTATATCCTGCTATTGATATGCGGGGCGGAAAATGTGTCCGTTTGCTTCAAGGGGACTATGATAAAGAAACAATCTATGGTGATTCACCGTTTGATATGGCCAAGAGCTTTGTTGAGCAGGGGGCTAAATGGATACATATGGTTGATTTAGATGGTGCAAAAGATGGCAAAAGAGTAAACGACCAATTTGTTATTGATGCAGCAAAAAAATTAGCTGTGAAAGTGCAAATTGGAGGAGGCATTAGACAAGAGGAAGATATTGTTCACTATTTAGAAAATGGGGTAACGAGAGTAATACTCGGCAGTGTTGCTGTTTCCAATCCGGAATTTGCGATGGAGATGATTCGGAAATATGGAAAGGGAATTGCCATTGGAATCGATGCGAAAAATGGACTTGTAGCGACACATGGATGGCTGTCGACCTCTGAGGTGAAAGCTGTGGAGTTGGGGAAACGATTTGCAGAAGCAGGAGCCGAGACCTTTATTTTTACGGATATTGCAACAGATGGCATGTTGAGTGGCCCAAATATAGAGGCAATTGAAGAAATGGCTTTGGCAACAAAAAAAGAAGTGATTGCATCCGGTGGAGTAAGTAGTATAGAAGATCTTAAGCGACTGAAAGAGATACACTCTAACGGTGTTGGCGGTGCGATTATAGGCAAGGCGTTATATGAAGGAAGGTTCACACTAGAAGAAGCTTTGGGGAAAATGTACTAGCGGAAGAAACATTTCGACAAGCTCATTGTGAGAGGGGTTTTAAAATGTTAACAAAGCGAATTATTCCATGTTTGGATGTTAAAGATGGACGGGTTGTAAAAGGAATCCAATTTGTTCAATTAAGAGATGCAGGAGATCCAGTTGAATTAGCGCGCTTTTATGATGAACAAGGAGCAGATGAATTGGTATTTCTCGATATATCTGCTTCCCATGAAGGTAGAAAGACAATGGTAGAAGTAGTAATGGAAGTGGCATCCCAGCTTGCTATTCCTTTTACTGTTGGAGGAGGCATTCATTCATTAGAGGATATGAAAAAAATTCTTCGTGCGGGTGCGGATAAGGTATCATTAAATACAGCTGCAGTGCTAAATCCATCTTTGATTGAAGAAGGGGCTAATTTTTTTGGTTCTCAATGTATTGTAGTTGCGATTGATGCAAAATATGATGCAGCACTTGGATCATGGCGGGTATATACACATGGTGGTAGAAATCCAGTTGATAAAGATGTTATTACGTGGGCAAAAGAAGTGGTAGAACTTGGAGCAGGTGAAATCCTATTAACAAGCATGGATTCGGATGGAGAGAAAAATGGCTTTAATCTAGCATTAACAAAAGCAGTGAGTGAGGCTGTTTCTGTTCCTGTTATTGCTTCAGGAGGAGCTGGAAATGCTGCCCATTTTGAAGAAGCGTTTAAAGAGGGAAAAGCTGATGCTGCGCTGGCTGCTTCTATTTTTCACTATAAAGAAACATCTGTTCATGAAGTAAAGGAATATTTGAAGGAAAAGGGAGTGCTTGTCAGATGAATGTAGAGGAATTGAAATTTGATGAAAAAGGATTAATTCCTGCTATTGTACAGGATGCTACTACGAAAGAAGTGTTAACACTTGCTTATATGAATAAAGAATCCTTAGAAAAATCCTTACAAACAGGGGAGACTTGGTTTTATAGCCGTTCTAGACAAGAACTTTGGCATAAAGGGGCAACAAGTGGCAATACACAGCAAATTGTAGAGATTAAATATGATTGCGATCAAGATGCATTAGTAGTATTCACCAATCCAGCTGGTCCTGCTTGCCATAATGGAACAACAAGCTGCTTTGTAGAGAGCATTTATCAAAATAAAGAAGCAGCTAAAAAAGTATCTGCAGATTATCAGATTCTGGCTAATTTAGAGAAAGTTATTGAAGAAAGAGATAGAAATCGTCCTGAAGGTACATATACAACGTATTTATTTGAAAAAGGGGTAGATAAGATTCTGAAGAAAGTCGGAGAAGAAGCAGCAGAAGTTATTATTGCTGCGAAAAATCGCGATTCAGAGGAATTGAAATGGGAAGCATCCGATCTTCTTTATCATTTATTCGTCCTATTAAGAGAGCAAAAACTTCCATTTTCTGAAATTTTAAATGTATTGGAAGCACGTCATGAAGAGAAGCAAGGTAAGTAAAGTGATAGAAAAAGAGGCCCATTCGATTAAGAAGAATGAGCCTTTTTACTTTTTGCTTGTACGTGAATGGCTTCATCGAAAAGTTATTCCGACCCCTTTTTCCTACCAACAAATTTCTGCTTTAAATTCATACACTTTTTTTCCAAAATAGGATTGACTCTTCTCCGAAATGAACTTAATATGGTATAATTGTTTAGTTAACAATAACCATTTATTTTAGCATGCTATTTATCTCTTGCTTTATAAGGGAACATTTATATATTGGAGGATTTATGAATAAAAACTCAAGTAGAGTACAACCAGTGGGTAAACTTATTACATTTAATCCTACAGGCGAATTTTATTTTAACAAAGGAATTAAAGCATACCATCAAAGAGATTATTATAAATCCCTTAAATATTTGCAAAGAGCACTGGCGTTGGAGCCAGGAGAACCAATGATTGCGTGTCAGCTTGCAGTCGTTTATGCAGATGTTGGAGAATATCAAAAATCAAATGAACTTCTCCATGATATTATTGAAGAATTAGATGAGGGTATGGTTGAGTGTTATTATTTCCTAGCGAATAATTATGCCCATTTAGGATTTTTTAAAGATGCATATTATCATGCAAAACTCTATTTAAGTCTGGATAAAGATGGGGAGTTTGTAGAGGATACGGAAGACCTAATGGAGGTTCTTTCTTTGGAATCCGAGGAAGAAGAAGCCTACGAGGAAGAAGATCTTATTACAAGACAGGAGCAGGCAAGAGCATTGCTTGAGTCTGGTAACTTTGCAAAGGCTGTAGAAGTGCTGACGAAAGTGATTCAAGATTATCCAGAGTATTGGTCGGCCTATAATAATTTAGCTTTAGCTCATTTTTATCTTGGTCAATCGGAAAAGGCTAGCGAAATTTTAGAGCATGTATTGACTCAGAATATAGGAAACTTACATGCTTTATGTAATAAGCTAGTATTTGCCTATTATCAAAATAACGATGCTCATGTTGCGGAAATGGCAGCCATTTTAAGAAAAATCAACCCTATTTCTATTGATCATCAATTCAAACTAGGCACTACTTTCGCACTTATTGGCGAGTATGACACGGCGTATTTTTGGTTGAAGAAGATTTATAAACAAGGATTCCAAGGAGACAGTTCTTTTTACTATTGGTTATCGTATTCCGCGTATAACACAGGAAATAAGCAAACGGCAAAAAAAGCATGGAAAAAAGTATTGGATCAGCAGCCAGAAAAAGAAGGACAAGAACCATGGAATAATTTGGATTATAAGGTTAGTGGATTTGAGGAGCATCTTAGCTCTATTCTGAAAAGATTTGACAGCAATCATGTAGAGGAACGATTGTTTGCGACATTCTTAACTTCTGTATCTAGTCAAAAGGATAAAATTCTTTCTTCATCTGCTATGCAGTTAAAGAACTGTTCAACGAAATTAGAACAAGATTATTTAGCCTTTGTGAAGACTGGTACTGAAATAGAGGATCCGTTCCTATATGTTGCACATCATACAGCAGAGCAAATTTATACGAACTATCATCCAATTGGAACAGAAGAAACTAGCTTATATCTACTATGGTTTTCAGCAATCATGGAAATGCAAACAGCCGGTACTTTATATAAAAATTGCATTGCCAGTGCAGCAGCTATCGATTATTTATGGAATCAAACTCGTGAGACAAAAAAGACCCAGCAAGAAATTGCCGATCAGTATGGACTCTCTACTTCAACATTACAGAAATATATAAAGTCAATGAAGGATTATATGCAACCTATCTATAGTTAATATCTATCATTTAGGATGTTTTATGCGTTTAATGAAAAATAATTCCTTATAGAAGCAGTTTAATTCGGATAGAATTTAGCTGCTTCTTTTTTTAGGTTGCTTTTTAATAGCAGTTGAAATGGATTAAATGATTAAATAGATGATAAAAAGAGTTATAATTAATCTAATAATATGGTGAATGATATTTATTTTCTATAAAGGTAAAAGCCATTTGCGATGGCAAGAATGCTAATGAACACGATCATGTTTACCAAGTTTTAACTAATCAATTAGACAAACTTTTGAAGGAAGAAGAAGAATTACGGGAGCGGAGACTAATTTTAGAAAATGAGGTCAAGAAACTAAAGGATTTGATATAAATCTTTTAGAAATTACATAATAAAGAGCGGAAAAAATAGGGGGACTACATAAATTCCAATAAATTCCATCCTA
>Ga0182738_1002209_pt1 | contig 23338 bp, 22 predicted proteins | sample eDN5th30CBELigMG_FD_128876 | JGI IMG/M metagenome (GOLD analysis project Ga0182738, IMG submission 128876) | Enriched Miracle-Growth compost microbial communities from Emeryville, California, USA - eDNA 5th pass 30_C BE-Lig MG (version 2)... ...
CAATACCGTGTTACACTTCCTGTAACTGGTGATGGCAGCAATGTTACAGTTGCTATGCTTGGTGATGGTAGCCAAACATTAGTAGGCGGTAAATATGATCCTGAAACAAAAACAATTACTTTCTACACAAATGTACTTGGTGATTTCGTAGTTGTTGAGAATAAAACAGAGTTTAACGATACTGCTGATCTTGATTGGGCTAAGGATTCCATTCAGCTTCTAGCAGATAAAGGGATTCTTCAAGGTAAAGGTGAAGGTCAATTCGATCCACAAAGCAATGTAACACGTGCTGAGTTTACTGCGATGATCGTTCGTACGCTTAACTTGAGCGTAGACGCTGATCTTACTTTCGAAGATGTACCTGAAAATGCGTGGTACCATGATGTAATTGCTGCAGCATTCACTTACGGCATCATCAACGGACGTAGTGCTGAGGAATTCGATCCTAACGCACCAATTTCTCGTGAAGAAATGGCTACAGTAGCAGCAAACGCATTAAAAGCTGTTCTTGGCTACGTTGCACCTGAAAATATCGAAGAAATTCTAAGTAAATTTAATGACGGAAACAAAGTTGTATCTGTACACCGTGAAAATGTAGCGCTATTGGCTAACGATGGCATTGTACAAGGTAAGGGTAATGATAATTACGATCCTAAAGGCAATGCATCTAGAGCAGAAGTAGCAGTTATTATTGCAAGTATTTTCAATGCAAGATAAACTAACTATAGCGACCTAGTGAGATCAGTAAGAGTTTTTGTCTAGTTAATTGACTAGATGAGAACTCTTACTGACTGATTACGGTTAGATTATAGTTTTGGAGGTAATAAGAGTCCATGGAACTAGAGCTTAAAGACTACTTTAGAATTGTAACAAAACGAATAAAGCTAATTCTGTGGTTAGTTGTTGTCATTGCAATAATAACAGCTATCTTTAGTTATTGGTTTATGAAGCCGGTTTATCAATCTTCTACTAGCTTGATTGTTAACAATTCTCAGGATATGTCGAGAGCAATTGACCTTAATAGTGTCAATCTTGATATACGATTAGTAGATACGTATAAACAGATTATTAAAACGGCAGCTATAACCGATAAAGTAGCGGAACGCAATACTGAACTAGGATTAACAGGAGACCAGATTTCTAGCATAATAAGCGTTTCCTCTGTTAGTAATACGCAGGTATTGAATATTTCTGCAAGATACAGCGACTATCCGACAACAGTAGCAGTAGTCAATGAAGTAGCAAAAGTATTCGTAGAAGAAATTCCTAAAATTATGACAGTAAACAACGTTAGTATCTTAAATGAAGCAAAACTAGTAGATAATCCTTCGCCAGTTGCTCCTAATCCTATATTGAATATTGCGTTAAGTATGATCGTTGCGTTAATGCTTGGTATTGGACTAGCACTATTGCTTGAATATCTTGATGATACAATCAAGGATGAGCAGGATGTGCAGCAATATATTGACTTACCAGTCTTAATGATTATTCCAACAGTAACAGAGGAAGATTTAAGCAAGGGTAAAAAATCAACGAAAAATGTTAGAACGGAGGTTGCGAGCAATGTCACAATCTCTAAGTAGTCGAGTAAGACAGCTTATCACGATTACCAATCCTAAGTCTCCGATCAGTGAAGCGTACCGTACATTGCGTACGAACATAAGCTTCTCTGCCATAGATGAAGAATTAAAAGTTATTATGGTCACCTCGGCTGGTCCAGGTGAAGGGAAATCAACAACAGTAGCCAATTTAGCAGCCACTTATGCACAGAATGATAAGCGAACAGTATTAGTTGAGCTTGATTTACGTAAGCCTACTGTGCATAAAACATTTAAGCTATCGAATCGTTTAGGAATTAGCCATGTATTGACGAAGCAAGCAGCTCTTGATGAAGTAATTCAAGATACAGCAGTTATGAATTTAAGCGCCATTACAGCTGGAATGATTCCTCCCAATCCTTCCGAGCTTGTTGGTTCGAAAGCATTAGGTCGAATAATTGAGCAATTGCGAGAGCAGTTCGACCAAGTTATTATCGATACCCCGCCAGTATTGGCATTAACGGATGCACAGCTTGTATCCACATACTGTGACGGTGTTGTGCTCGTTGCTGAATCAGGGAAAGTAAAACGTAGTGCTTTACTTGATGCCAAGGAAAGATTACAAATGGTTAAAGCAAAAATTATCGGCGTTGTCATCAACAACGCGAAGCGTAAAGCGAAGGATGATTACTACTATTATTATTATGGACATGAGGAAAAGTAATCCTTCTTAAGCTTAAACTTACGAAATTCCTTTGGTCGCAGTTTTATTACTGACGAATAAGGGAAATGGGAGGTCAGTATGTTTAAGATTAGAAAATATTTGTATCTGCTTATAATCATTGATATTTTTATTATCGCTGACGGAATAGCGCTATCCTATATCCTTAATGCTAACGGAAGTCTGAGCGAGATTAATTACTCGCAAGCACTGACGTTTATGGGGATTAGCTTAGTGTTAGGTTTTGGCAGCTTTTTTATGGGCTCTTTATATAAACGTGTTTGGCAGTATGCTAGCGTAGGCGAGATGCTGCTCATATTCAAGGCTGTTACGATTAGTATGGGCTTGTCCTATATCGTTACGCTAATACTACCAAAACTTCATGTGCCACTGGCTATTGTTGTGAATAGCTATCTGCTAGTACTACTCGGTGTTGGTGCATCGCGCTTTGCAGTGAGATTAGCTAAGGACTATTTAGTTAAGCAGGATCTGAGCGGACTAAAGAAGACATTAATTATTGGTGCCGGGTCGTGTGGCGTTATCGTCGCCCGTGAGCTGAAATCCAATGTCAACTCTAATCTAGTTGCGATTGGATTTATCGATGATGACCCACTTAAGCTGAATCAATCTGTCGTAGGCTTACCTGTATTAGGTAATCGTTCGCATATACAAGAAATTGTTACAAAGCATAAGGTAACAGAAATTATTATTGCTCTACCATCTGTATCACGTAAAGAGATATCGGAAATTATCTCTATCTGCAAGCGCACCAATACAGATATGAAAATCATTCCACATATTAACGATCTTCTCGAGGGGAAAATTTCGATGAAATCTCTACGTAATGTAGAGGTTGAGGATTTGCTAGGTCGTGATCCTGTCGTTCTTGAGAGTGATGGTATTACAGAATATGTAGAAGATAAGATTGTGCTTGTAACAGGAGCAGGAGGTTCCATCGGTTCAGAGCTATGCAGACAGCTAATTAGCTTTAGACCAGGGAAGCTATTGCTACTCGGTCATGGAGAGAATAGCATCTATCAAATTCATCGTGAGCTTAGTTCCAAAGGGATTAAGCTAGTTCCGATTATCGCTGATGTTCAGGATCGTACACGCATGGAGGATGTATTCCGCAAGTTTAAGCCTCAGGTTGTATTTCACGCTGCGGCTCATAAGCATGTCCCATTAATGGAAGAAAATCCTTCAGAAGCCATTAAAAACAATGTGTTTGGTACACGTAATGTAGCTGATCTTGCGGATCGTTACGAAGCGCAGAAGTTTGTACTCGTCTCTACAGATAAAGCGGTCAACCCAACGAGCATTATGGGCACAACCAAACGTATTGCTGAGATGTACATACAGTGCTTAGCGAAGCAATCTAAGACAAGCTTTAGTGCAGTGCGCTTCGGTAATGTACTAGGCAGTCGCGGCAGTGTCATTCCGTTGTTTAAGGAGCAGATCGCCAAGGGTGGTCCAGTAACCGTTACTCATCCTGAGATGATCCGTTACTTTATGACGATTCCTGAAGCTTCACGTCTTGTGCTTCAAGCTGGAGCTTATGCGACAGGTGGAGAAATATTCATTCTAGATATGGGAGAGCCTGTACGTATTGCGGACCTAGCTCATGATCTAATTAAGCTATCTGGGCTTGAGCCTAATGTTGACATTATGATCGAATATACAGGAATTCGTACAGGTGAGAAGCTGTATGAAGAGCTGCTTATGAACGAGGAAGGCATGACCGACACGAAGCATAAACGTATCTTTATTGGCAAGCCTGCGAATTTTGATCGAGAAGACATAGAGCTAGAGCTTCGCCGCTTGGAACGCATACTTGGACAAGACAAGGAAATGATACAAGAACTATTATCCCGCATCGTCCCTACCTATAGTGGTGGTCGTAATAGCGAGAAGGTACTTGTGCCAAGTAGCTAATAGAGGAGAAGTGGGGGCAACTCTACTTCTCTTATCTTAATTATGGGGGCAGAAAACCATGTCACAATCAACAAGAATATTTTTATCATCGCCACATATGAGCGAGCAAGGATATGAGCGACAATATGTACAAGAAGCATTCGATACAAACTGGATTGCTCCACTTGGAACCAATGTTAACGAATTTGAAAATGAGCTTGCTGCAATGGTAAATATTCCAGCTGCGGCTGCCTTAACATCTGGTACAGCAGCTATACATCTAGCATTGAAGGCAGCAGGAGTTGGTGCTGGTGATATCGTAATTTGCCAATCACTTACGTTTTCAGCAACGGCAAATCCGATCATTTATCAAGATGCAATTCCGGTATTTATAGATAGCGATTATGCAACATGGAATATGTGTCCGATTGCACTTGAAGAAGCATTCAAGAAGTATCCTAACGTCAAAGCGGTTATCGTTGTGCATCTGTATGGATTATCGGCGAATATCGATCGTATTAAAGAGCTATGTCAGCATTACAATGTAGCGTTAATTGAAGATGCAGCTGAGTCACTTGGTACATATTATAAAGGACAGCAAACAGGTACATTTGGCGATTACGGTGTGTTCTCCTTTAATGGTAATAAAATTATTACGACTTCGGGCGGAGGTATGCTCGTATCTCGCAATAAAGAGATGATTGCCAAGGCGAGATTTTGGGCGACCCAATCAAGAGAACCAGCACGTCATTATGAGCATAAGGAGTTAGGCTTCAACTACCGCATGAGCAATGTCGTTGCAGGGATTGGACGTGGACAGCTTAAAGTGCTTGAAGAAAGAGTTGCCCAGAAGACGAAGATCTATCAGCATTATGTTCAAGAGCTTTCTTCATTAGAGGGTGTTAATTTATGCCGAATAATGAATGGGACAAGCCAAACTACTGGTTAAGCTGTATTCAGTTAAAGGGCAAAGTTAGAACACTGGATGTTATTACAGCGTTAGAGGAAGACAATATCGAATCAAGACCGGTGTGGAAGCCGATGCATATGCAGCCGTTTTTCTCTAAATACGATTATGTCGGCACAGATGTAGCAGAGCAACTGTTCCTTAACGGGGTATGCTTGCCTTCAGATACGAAAATGACAGAAGAGGATTTGGAGAGAGTAACTAAGATTATAAAAGGATTGTGGTCATGAGCAATGAATGGACTATATTATAAATATTTCAAAAGACCAATTGATTTAATAATCTCACTCTTAGCATTAATAATTCTTAGCCCAGTGATATTAGTAGTGGCATTACTAGTAAAAATTAAATTAGGCAGTCCGGTTCTATTTAAACAAGAGAGACCAGGTCTAAATGAGACCCCTTTTTACTTATATAAATTCAGAACGATGACTGATAAGAAAGATGAAAATGGTCAACTTTTACCTGATAGTCTCAGGCTCACAAGTTTTGGTAAGCTGTTAAGATCTACCTCTCTTGATGAATTACCAGGCCTAATAAATATATTAAAAGGTGATATGAGCATTGTTGGCCCAAGACCATTATTAGTCCGGTATCTTCCTTACTATACAACAGAAGAGAAACATAGACATGATGTAAGGCCAGGTTTAACCGGTCTTGCTCAGATTAATGGTAGAAACTTGCTACGGTGGGAAGAAAAATTTAAGTTGGATTTAGAATACGTTGAAAAATGCAGTTTTAGGTTGGATCTATTAATAGTATTGTTAACATTAAAAAAAGTGATAAGACGTGAAGATATTGTTTCATCCGAAGTTATAAATATTGGTGGTTATGTGGTGCGACCACTTGATATTGAAAGAAAAGGAAGATTAGTTGGGGAGGAGTAATTGCTTGAAAGAAATCGGCAGTAATTTTCATCTTGAATCAAATGAAAGATGTATTGAAAGAAATTGCAGCAAGTATAATGATAGCACTAATTTAGTTTATTTAGATTCTGGAAGAAGTGCTATTAAACTTGCTATACAAAACAGTTTTGATACTAATAAAATTGCGATCCTTCCAATGTTTACATGTCATGCGGTTATTCAACCGTTTATAGAGTATGGATATGAATTAAGGTTCTATGATATTGACATTAACTTTAATGTTAATCTGGATGAATTCATTAAATTAGTTGATGAAGTAGCACCTAGCGTAGTATTAATACATTCATACTTTGGTTTTGATACATTGACTGGAGTTAGAGAATACTTAAAACATTTAAGAAAAGCAGGAGTTTGCATAATAGAAGATATAACACATTCGTACTATATGAATGAGGACAATGAAAATGTAGATTTTTTTGTATGTAGTATTAGAAAGTGGCTAGGAATCCCTGATGGAGGATTTTTGAGAACAACAAATAGCCCTATTAAAAATATACCTTTAACTTCTAATGATCTATTTGTAGCAAAGCAAGTCGAAGCAATGACACTCAAGAGTAAGTACTTAGCTAGTAATGAAAAAGAATTGAAACTCAAATATAGCGAGTTATTTACAGAAGCTAAGAAGATGCTTGATATTCAAAGAGAAGTATATAAAATTTCGGATTTTTCAAGGAATATATTGCAAAAATCAGACATTACAAGTATTAAAGAGCAACGCAGGTCAAATTATTTTTTTTTACTACAATATATAAGTCAATACAAAGAGATTCATATTCCATTCGATACTCTGCAAGAAAATGAAGTACCACTGTACTTTCCTCTATTAATTAATAATAGAGCTGAGTTTCGAATGTTTATGACAAAAAATAATGTTTTCTTGCCAATTATATGGCCGATCTCTGATTTGGTTGTATTTAATTCATCTTCTCAGTGCAAAAATATTTATGAGAAAATTATCTGTATTCCTTGTGATCAGAGATATACAAATCATGATATGTTGAGAATTGTGCAATTAATAAATGAATTTTTAAAGGGTGCGAAATAATGCATTATAAAGATATATACTACAATCCTTCATGGGTCAGATTATACGCAGATAAAGATAATGGAATACCAGGCTATTATAAACTAAATAACAAATATGGTTCCATTATATATCCTTACGTAAAAAGAGAAACCCCACATCAAGTTAATGGTAAGAGTTATTTTGACATAATAACACCTTATGGATTTAACGGACCTTTAATAGTGGATTATTCTGGCGAGAAGGAGCCATTGATAGAATCATTTGAGGAAGATTTCAACCAATATTGTGTAGATAATAATATAGTGACTGAGTATATACGTTTTTCTCCCTGGTTAAAAAATCATATAGATTTTAATAATTACTATAATATAAGAGAAAACAAGCGTACAGTTGCGATTGATTTATTGGTTGATAATATTCTAATGGATGAGATTTCTTCAAAAAGAAGGAATTTAATTAGAAAAGCAATAAAATCAAATGTTGAGATAAAATTTGATTTTATTGGGGAAACTATAGAAGAATTTTATAAATTATATCAGAACACAATCCAAAAAAATAATATTAGTCAATACTATCAATTTGATGTAGCTTTCCTAAATAGACATTTTGAAATGCTCCAGGGAAATATTTTTATAATTAATGCAATCTATGAAAATGAGATTATATCATCTAGTATCTTCTTGCATGAAGGAGAGCATTTACACTATCATTTCTCGGCAAATAATTATGAGAAAACCAGTTTGAACGGAAATAGTCTGATTTTATTTAGTGCTGCTGAATGGGGGGGTGAAAATAATAAACACTACTTGCATTTAGGTGGCGCATCGACTTCGGAAGATTTATTGAAATTTAAACTATCGTTTACAAATAGTGATGGAATTCCTTTTTATGTAGGTAGCAGAATAAGACAAGAAGAGATATATAATAAATTAGCTCAACTTAGTAATAATATAAATTCTAATTATTTTCCTAAGTACAGGGGAGGTTAATTATGGAAATTGCTATAAAGCAGTTACACGAAAATGAGTTTGTTTCTATCAAAGATCAACTATTTAATTTACAAAAAGAGAATGTCCAACTTAGCTTTCCAGATAAAATTGTAAAAGCAGAATATGTCCAGGCAAGGATTGATAGTATATATTCATTTCTGCAACAAGATAAAGCCATTGTGTTTTTAGCAATGGAAGGTGAAACTGTAGTAGGTTTTATTTGGTGTTATCCACGATTTTTCTATGATGAGCAAAGAATCTTTATTAATTCATTAATTGTTTTGGAGAATTATAGAAGTAAAAATATCGGAAAAAAATTGGTTGAAAAAGTTGAGAATTATGCGAAAGATAATGCATATGACGCTGTAGATGTTTCTGCAGCTTCGTTTAATCATAGCGGTTTAAAGTTTTATAGAAATAATGGGTTTTCAGATGAAAGAATACAATTAGTCAAGCGAATTAGGGGATGAACGATTTTGGACATATATTTTGATAGTAGGTACGGAAAAATATGTGAGAAAATTGAAAGCGGTTCGAGTGAAGTATTTGAATTTGAAAGTAATAAAGGCTTAATAAGCAATATGTTTATTAAGCGGGAAATCTCTATAGATATTAAAGGTGAAACTTATTATGATATTGTAACACCATATGGTTATGGTGGACCTATTATAAGAAAGTGTAAGGATGAGGATAAGGATGAACTAATTAATCAGTATAGAGCTGCATTCAGTAAATACTGCGATGAAAATAAAATTGTTAGTGAGTTTGTACGATTTCATCCTTTAGTCAGTAACGCTGAAGATTTTCAAGATTGCTATGAAACCACTTGTATAAGAAATACGATTGGGACTAATTTGAGGGATTATGACGATCCGATACAATCAGAGTTTTCAAAATCATGCAGAAAAAATATTAATAAGGCTCTAAAAGAAGGAGTAAGCTACAGGGTTACTGATACTCCACAAGAAAAGGATATAAATAACTTTATGGAGATTTACTACTCCACAATGAACCGCAATAATGCAAGTGAATTTTATTACTTTAATAAGGACTATATTATAGAATGTGTTGAAAAGTTTCCAAATAATATTGTAATAGTTGAAGCAATTTATTCAAATAAAACAATTGCTATGGGTTTTTATTTTAAGTATGACAAAACCATTCACATTCACTTATCTGGAACTTTGAGTGAATTTTTGTATTTATCACCAGCATATATTTTAAGATATGCTGTTTCTTTGTGGGGGAAAGAAAACGGATATGAAATGATACATCATGGCGGTGGAAGAACTAATCAACCGGATGATAGCTTGTATCGTTTTAAAAAGCAATTTGGTAAAAATACTGAGTTTAACTTTTTTGTAGGAAAAAGAATTTGGAATACTAGAATATATGATGAGCTGAACAGAATTCTAAATGTTGATGAAAGTACAGAGTACTTTCCGTCATATAGAGCTAAGCTATAGGAGACAAGAAGGTGACAAAAATGTTGGATGTATTAATAATTGCTCACTTTACACAAGTACCGGGCGAAGCCGGAAATGGTAGATTTCACTATATCGCAAGTAAACTTGCTAAAAATAGTAGTAAAATTGAGGTAGTCACTACTAGTTTTTCACATAGAACAAAACTCCCAAGAAATGTGTCAACTGAACAATTCGATGAATTTAACTATAACCTTACTTTATTAAAAGAACCAGGTTATAAAAAAAATGTATCGTTACGTCGGTTTTATAGTCACTATATCTTTGCGAGAAATTTAAGGAAATATTTGAAAACAAGATCAAAACCTGATGTGATTTATTGTGCAGTCCCTTCATTAGATGCTGCAAAAGTTGCAGCATCATATGCAAGAATGCATAATGTAAGATTTATTATTGATATTCAAGATCTTTGGCCAGAGGCATTTAAGATGGTATTTAATATGCCTGTAATAAGTGATTTTATTTTTTATCCAATGCAGCAAATTGCTAATTATATCTATAGAACAGCTGATGAGGTTATTGCAGTTTCAGATACTTATAAAGAAAGAGCATTAAAGGTAAATACTAAAGTCAATGATGGTCATTCAATTTATTTAGGTACAGATTTAGAAACTTTTGATGAAATGAAGAAATTAAATAAATTTAACGATAAGCCAAGTAATGAAATTTGGTTTTGTTATGTTGGAACATTAGGACATAGCTACGACTTAACTACAGTAATTGATGCTTTAGAGATTATACAGAGGAAAGACAGTATTTATAACTTGAAGTTTATTGTTATGGGAGATGGACCGTTAAGAACAAAGTTTGAAGAATATGCAAAGTCTAAGCAGATAAATGCATTGTTCACAGGGCGGCTCTCATACAATGAAATGGTTGGAATATTGGGAGTATGTGATATAGCTGTAAATCCAATAACTAAAGGAGCTGCTCAAAGTATAATAAACAAGCATGGAGATTATGCAGCAGCGGGTTTACCTGTAATCAATACACAAGAGTCCCTAGAATATAAAAACTTAGTTAGTTCATACAACATGGGCTTGAATTGTAATAATAACGATCCAATAGATCTAGCAGAGAAACTGGTATTGTTACTGGAAAATGAAGAAATGCGGATTAATATGGGGAAGAATAGTAGAAGGCTAGCAGAAGAAAAATTCGATCGTCGTAATAGTTATAATAAGATAATGGATATAATATATAAATTCAATAATTTCTAAAAGTTTTAGTAAGAAGTTTTGAATTTCAAGAGAGAGTGGGTTATTAGTAGTAAGAAAGATTATTTGGAGGAAATTTATGATTGTTGTCAAAATTATAGGTGGATTAGGTAATCAAATGTTTCAAATTGCTTTTGCGAGAACACTAGCTTTGGAATATAATGAGGAGGTTTACTTAGATATATCAGCATATAAAAAGTATAAAATTAGGAGTTTCTCGTTGTCTAACTTAAAAGTTAGTAGTCTAGTAACGTATAGTGATGAAGCGGTGATCGGTAAAGCTCATAATTTTATTTTGAAGGCAACACAAAAATCATACCATCTTTATCATAAATTAGCTACAGAGTTAACTAGTGTTGAAAAGTACGGAAAAATACCTTATAAATACTTAGGTAAATTAGGTTTATACTATAATTTTGACCGTTATTATCACGACTATACAGAATGTAAAACAAAATTAAAAAACATATACGGTTATTTTCAAAGCGAGAAATATTTTGAAAAGTATAAGGAACAAATATGTAGTGAATTAAAAGTAAAAACAGAACCTCGAAATGAAGAAAAATTACTTCTTGCCGAAATACTATCAAGTAATTCGGTTGCAGTTAGTATGAGGCTAGGTGATGATTATCAACGTTCATCAACTCTGAATGTATGTAAAAAAGAATTCTATTATAAAGGAATGGACTATATCTATACTAAAAACAAGGATGTAGTATTTTATATTTTTAGTGACTGTATAGATCGTGTAAAAGAACAATATGAATTTAAATATCCTGTTCGATTTGTGGAGGGATTTAATGACTATGAGAGTCTAAGACTTATGTATTCATGTAATCATTTTGTTATTTCAAATAGTTCATTCTCATGGTGGGGAGCATATTTAGGAAGTGCTACAGACAAGATAATAATTGCACCAAGTAAATGGTATAGTGATGCTCGTGAGAAGCCTGATATTTTTTATGATGGTATGACATTAATTGAAGTATAGTTTAATGTAAAACAATTAATTTTGTTTGTTTATTTAGGAGGCAAGATGAAATTTAGTTGCGGTGTAACCTTATTTTATCCAAACACCAGTGAGTTGGAAGAGATTTTGAATTATGAACAATGTTTTGAACGAGTATATCTTTACGATAATACAGAAGGAGAGCAGGCTAAGTTAAACAGAGGTTACTTTGAAGGGAAAAGTAAGTTTATATATATCTCTAATCAAATTAATAATGGTTTGTCCATAGCTTTTAATAATATGTGTAAGCAAGCTATTAAAGATGAGTTCGACTTTATTTGCTTGTTTGATCAAGATAGTGTTATCTCAAATAATGATTTACTTAAAATGAGAACCTTCATTGAATCATATGGACAGAGTTCAGTAGCAATCTACGCACCAGAGATTGTATATGCTCACTCGAATGAACATAAGAAAGTATCAACTAAGGAGGAACAAACTGAAGAATTGGATTGGGTGATAACATCAGGGAGCTTTATTAATTTATCAATTTATGATGAAATTGGAGGATTTGATGAAAATTATTTCATAGATAGATTGGATTATGACTATTGTATCATGGTCCGCAAAAGTGGATATAAAATAGTTAAAGTGAATAAAATTTATTTATTTCAAAAACTAGGAGAATCAATCAAGAAATGGGGTATTGAGTTTTCCGAGCATAGTCCAATTCGGCATTATTATATGTTCAGAAATAGACTGTATTTTTTATTGAAGAGAAATAAACCATCGCTTATTCTAATTGGAAAATCAATTTTTTTGTCAATTAGACATTTTCTTCTAGTTATCTTGTTAGAGAAAGAAAAATATAGAAAGATTAAGATGCTTGTTAAAGGATCTAAGGATTTTATATTAAATAATATGGGGAAAATTCAGTAGTTATATACACTCAAGTATTCAAATAAATAGTAAATTATATGTGATAATGGCATTCGTAAAATTACTGGTTATGTCTCCACAATACTTCAGTAAATAATGTATTTTATATTATTATCGAATGGATAAAGTAGGTATAATATTGAAAATTTTATCAGTTAGTAAAAAAAGTAACAAATCATCGTTTTATACAAACATTGCTTACGCTATGCTAGCACAAGTTATCTCTCTTTTATTAAGTATTATCATGGCCTTAGTTGTGCCTAAAGTGCTAGGCCTTGAGGAATTTAGTTATTGGCAGCTATTTTTATTTTATTCCGGTTACAGTGGTTTCTTCCATTTTGGATTAAATGACGGTATTTATTTAAGAGAAGGTGGGAGAGATTACAATGAACTTGACAAAAAAATGATAGGGACACAGTTTCAACTACTATTTTTGTTTCATTGTTTGATTACAATTGCCGTAATTATCCTATCAACTATATATATTGAAGATTTTAATAGAAGATTTGTATGGATTGCAGCTGCAATTTCACTGCCAATTATCAACGCAGGTTTATTCTTAGGATATGTTTTTCAAGCTGTGAATAAAACAAAACTATACTCAATATCAGTAATTATTGATAAATTTTTGTTTATTATCATGGTCATAATACTTCTAATATTAAGAATAAGTGATTTTTACTGGTTTGTGGTTGCCTATTTACTCAGTAAGATTATTAGTACGATATATTGTATATGGATGGCTAAAGATTTATTAGTAATTTTAATGAAAAATTATTCTGAAATTCTCAAAGAAGTGAAGATTAATATAACGGTAGGTATTAATCTAATGTTATCTAATATCTCAAGTTTATTAATTGTAGGGAACTCCAGATTCATTATAGATAAAGTATGGGGTATAAAAGTATTTGGTACAGTATCCTTTTCACTTCTTATATCAACATTTTTTCTATCTTTTATTAGTCAGATTAGTATGGTTTTATTCCCGACTCTTCGACAAGTAGATGAACATCGATTAAAAGAATTTTATTCAGATATTCGTGCAATCTTAGGTGTGATTTTAGCTGCGATACCTTTAGTTTATCTTCCATTATACTACCTTGTTAAACTATGGTTGCCACAGTACTTTGAAGGTATTATATACTTGGCCTTGCTTCTTCCGCTTATTACTTATGAGGGGAAAATGAATCTTTTGTGCGTAACTTACTTTAAGGTGCTTAGAAAAGAGAGTTTATTACTTAAAATCAATTTCTCATCTTTTTTATTAAGTCTAATTATTGGAATAGTTGGTGGATTTGTATTTGAGAATGTGTTTATAGTTATTTTCTCTATATTAATCTCAGTCTCATTTAAGACTATTATTTCAGAAATTCACCTTGCAAAACTAATGGGTTCAAAGGTAAGCAATAATATTATTCTTGAGTCGGTTCTGGTGATAATTTACTTATTGAGTGTTATTTATTTAACTCCTATAAGTAACTTTATTATATATATGTGTGCTTATGGATTGTTTCTATACTATAACAGAGACAAAGTTAGTAATATGGTTTATCCACTTAGAAGAATATTGCGTAGGTCTTAATTGAGTTTACGAATATAATAGAGGTCATGAAATTTAAGGAGTGGTAAAAGGTTGAAAGGGATCATTTTAGCAGGCGGAAGCGGTACTCGACTTTATCCTTTAACTAGGGTTACGAGTAAACAATTATTACCTATATATGATAAGCCTATGATTTATTATCCACTATCTACATTAATGTTAGCTGGGATAAAAGACATTTTAATTATTTCGACACCTGAGGATACTCCTCGTTTTGAAAATTTACTTGGAGATGGTTCTCAATTCGGGATTAATCTTTCCTATAAGGTACAACCTAGCCCAGATGGATTAGCTCAGGCTTTCATTATTGGAGCGGAATTTATTGGTTCAGATTCTGTGGCAATGATATTAGGAGATAACCTTTATTATGGTAGTGGTATGAGAAAAATGCTTCAGAGAGCTGCACAAAAGGAAGTTGGTGCAACGGTCTTTGGTTATCATGTACTTGATCCACAAAGGTTCGGTGTAGTTGAATTTGATAATAAGGGTAAGGTTATTAACATTGAAGAAAAGCCTCCTTTCCCGAAATCTAATTACGCAATTACTGGTTTATATTTTTATGATAACCGTGTTGTTGAGATAGCTAATAATGTAAAACCTTCATTACGAGGAGAGCTTGAAATAACTTCAATTAATGAAGAATATCTCAAACTTGGTGTATTGGAAGTTGAACTATTAGGTAGAGGATTCACATGGTTAGATACCGGAACACACCAAAGTTTGGTTGAAGCTACAAATTTTGTTAGAACAATAGAAGAGCATCAGGGAATAAAAATTGCTGCATTAGAAGAAATAGCTTATATTAATGGTTGGATAAGTAATGACATGCTACAGGAATGTGGAGAAAAAATGAATAAAACTAGTTATGGTCAATATTTGCTAAGAATAGCAAACGGGAAAGTGAAATATTAACAAGGGAAAGAAGTTGAAAATGTTGAAATTAGTTAATACTAATTTAATAGGATTAGTTGTATTAGAACCAAAGGTTTTTGGGGATCACCGTGGCTGGTTTACTGAGAGTTATAGTAAATCATTATTAAAAGAAAATGGTATGGAAATATCCTTTGTACAAGATAATCATTCTTATTCTGCACAGAAAGGAACTTTGCGAGGATTACACTATCAGATGAATCCTAAGGCACAAACGAAATTAGTTAGATGCACTAGAGGTTCAATCTTTGATGTCGCAGTTGATATACGAAAAGGAAGTTCATCATATGGACAATGGTTCGGTATTGAATTAAGTGCTGAGAACAAAAAACAACTACTTGTACCTAAAGGTTTTGCACATGGGTTTATGACATTAACAGATGATGTTGAGGTTCAATATAAAGTAGATGAACCTTACGCTCCCGAGTGTGACAGAGGGATATTATGGAGTGATAAGGAAATTGGTATTGAGTGGCCATTAAGTATAACTCCAGTATTGTCTGACAAAGATAAACTAGCTCCGTTATTAAGAGATGCTGAAATTAATTTTACCTAATTATAATGATATTATAATTAATTAAAAAAGGGATAATAACTGAACTAAATAAGAGGTGGAAAATGAGAAAAATAAAACTACTTATAACAGGTGGAGCAGGATTTATTGGTGGGAATTTTGTGAAATATATGGTAAATAAATATCCTGAATATCAAGTATATAATTTGGATCTCTTAACATATGCGGGAGATTTGACTAAACATAAAGACATTGAATCAAAAGATAATTATCATTTTATTAAAGCCGATATTGCAAATCAAGATATAATAACCCCTCTTTTTGAGAAAGAGCAATTTGATTTTGTAGTTCATTTCGCTGCTGAAAGCCATGTGGACCGTTCCATTACAGGCCCAGGAATATTTGTTCGAACCAATGTATTAGGAACACAAGTGTTACTTGAAGCGTCTCGAAAAATAAATATTAAAAAATTTGTTCATATTTCTACAGATGAAGTTTACGGAGAATTAGATTTTGATCCTAACACTTTTTTTACTGAAGACACACCAATACAGCCTAATAGTCCATATAGTGCGACCAAAGCTTCTTCTGATTTGTTAGTACGTGCTTATCATGAAACATACGGAATACCTATAAATATTACTCGTTGCTCTAATAATTATGGACCGTATCATTTCCCTGAAAAATTAATACCTTTAACAATTTCAAGAGTTTTGAACAATCAAAAGGTTCCGGTTTATGGAGATGGCAGAAATATACGTGACTGGTTACACGTTATAGATCATTGTGCTGCTATTGATTTAGTATTACATGAGGGAGTAAATGGAGAAGTTTATAATATAGGTGGACATAATGAAAAGACTAATTTAGATGTTGTCAAAACAATTATTAGTACTTTAGATAAGTCTGAAGATTTGATTGAATTTGTACAAGACCGACTTGGACATGATAAACGTTATGCTATCGATCCTTCAAAATTAGAGGCGTTAGGTTGGAAACCAACATATACTTTTGAATCAGGAATTCAACAAACCATACAATGGTATCTAGACAATGAAAATTGGTGGAAAGAAATATTAAATGGAGAATATAGAAGTTACTTTGAAAAACAATATATGATGTAACCATAGTTTTATGTTATTTAGAAAGTATCTCATATGATAATAATTGTACTAGGGGGCCCCTTCCGATGTCTGTACGTAAAGCAATCATCCCAGCTGCGGGATTAGGCACACGCTTCTTACCAGCTACAAAAGCACAACCAAAAGAAATGCTACCGATTGTAGATAAGCCTACGCTGCAATATATTATCGAAGAAGCTGTCGAATCTGGTATTGAAGAGATTCTAATAATCACTGGCCGTAACAAAAAGTCAATTGAGGATCACTTCGATAAGTCGGTAGAACTGGAACTAGAACTTAAGGCGAAAGGAAAGCAAGAATTGCTAGAAGAAGTACGAAAAATCTCTAATATGGTCAATATTCATTATATTCGCCAGAAAGAGCCTAAAGGACTTGGGCATGCAATCTATTGTGCGAAGAGCTTTATTGGTAATGAGCCTTGTGCTGTATTGCTTGGAGACGATATTGTATACAGCGAGAAGCCTTGCTTGAAGCAGCTAATTGAAGTTTATGAATATTACAACAGCTCTGTACTTGGCGTTCAGCAAATTGAACAAAAGGATGTTCACAAGTACGGTATCGTAGATGGTCAGAAAATCGACACCACAGTATCTCGTGTTAACCGTCTAGTAGAGAAGCCTAAAACAGAAGAAGCGCCGTCTAATATTGCGATACTTGGGCGCTACATTATCACTCCAGCTATTTTCGATATTCTCGAAAATACTCAGCCCGGTGCGAATGGAGAAATTCAGTTAACGGATGCTCTCAATCAGTTATCCCGCACAGAAGCGGTATATGCCTATGAATTTAGCGGTCGTCGATTTGATGTAGGTGACAAGCTTGGTTTTCTTGAAGCTACTGTAGAATATGCGCTACGACGCGATGAGCTAAGAGAACCATTTTTGAATTATTTGAATTCTATTGTTAAGGGTTCTCAAGAGTAATGAAACAAAAGACAACTATATTGCGTCTAATTCTAATAGTGCTGGCAATTGGACTTGCTGTAATGATTTTTCTGTTGTCTAATCAGCCTGCTACGCAATCCAGTAACTTAAGCAATTCATTCGCTACTTATTCGCTACCGTATATCGAGAGGATATTTGATACCGACCTTACGCAACGAGAGTGGAATCGATTGCTGAGGAAAATAGCACATTTTTCGCTATTTTTCTTTCTTGCGATTATTATTGTAACTATTTGTATGCTAATTCGTTTTAGCTGGCGTAGAGCATCGATTATTACGTTGTTTATATGTATGGGCTATGCAATCGTGGACGAATCACATCAGCTATTTGTTGTAGGTAGAGGAGCAAGTATGAGGGATGTAGCAATAGATAGTGCTGGAGCAATTATTGGAATTGTCGTAGTATTTATAGTTGGACGGAGATGGTTGAAATGAAAAAATGGCAAAAAGTAAGTATTTGGATAGTAAGTATTGTAATAGTATTAGTTGTTGGTGGAATATTTGCAGCAAATTATGCAGTAGATAAGGTTCTTAATTCAATGGTCGGCATGAGTGTGGATGATTTGTTAGAAAAAGATACTTCAGATGCTTCAAGTAACGTTTCTCCTGATACAGCATCATCTTCCAACAGTGGAGAAAGCACGAACAGCACGAATAGTGGCGGCTCTACAAGTACTGAAGGATCTGAAGGTAGTGTAGATAGCGATGGTTCCACTTCAGCGAATGGAGATTCTACAACGAGCAATTCGAACAAACCGGAAACGGCAACAGACTCTACTGGAACTCAATCAGGTGGTGCTAATGGTGCAGGGCCATCAGGATCATCGGGGTCAGATGGTTATTCTGCTGAAGTAACACCAGATAAAGCCAAAGATGTTGAAGAAAACGTTACAGTGTCCGAAAAAGCAAAGGTAGTTTCAATACTGATGGGGAGCTTATCTGCAGATGATATTTCCACTTTGCAAAAGCTTGCTGGTGGTGGACTAACAGTAGAAGAAAAGCGTGAAGCTAAGAAACTTCTACTTGAGAAGTTAACTGAGGACCAATATAACGAATTAATAGCAATTGCAGCTAAGCATGGATTGAGCCAAGGAAAAACTTACGCAGAAACTAAATAGTAATTGAAAAACTTAAGATGATAAAAAAGCAACAGAATCCTTGGAATACTTCCATTGTTTCTGTTGCTTTTTAATTAACGATATAAGAAACTCTTAGGTATGGAGTCATCATCCGCATTGACTATCAATTTAAAAGTGAAATAATCTTTAATATCAACGCCTATCTAAAATAAGTTTGGATATCAGTTAATTTTGCAATTAGCTCCATATCAATTCCTTCATTATGCATGTTTCTAGAGATCTGTACACTTCTTTGTTGGGATCTGATTTGAATATCTATGCTCAGTAATCGAAATACCTTATTCCTTTCACGATTAATGATATCATCCCAATTGTTATTTTTATAGCGACTGTAATTTCTCATTTGAATAATCTATCGCTTAAGCATTAGTTCTTTATCCCTTGATGGGAAACATAATGAAAAAATGTTAAGTAGAAATTCCTAATATTTACGTGGGTAGAATAGGAATGCATGCAACTAATCGAAGAAACTCGTAATAAGCAATTTTACCGTGACATCTTCTTACACCTCAATGATAAAATAAAAGTGCCTTAGTTCGATATTAAAAAAGTAAGATCAGTTAATACTCTGACCTTACTCGAAAAATGTGTTTAGCAATTGTAATATATTATTATTTTCAAATACTGCTTGACTAAAACCAAACATCATATATTGTCTGAAAAATACAACAAGAATCAATAGCAAAAAAAGAACACAACGATACTTGAGAGGTTGTTTGAGTAGATAGACCGAAATAATAGCATAATTTATTATTAATATTGGACGAATGAATCTCTCAAAATCTAGTGACACAAATAGCAATGGAAGCAGGAGTATATTAAGTAAATTCATCCAAAGTATTCTATTAGTTGTATAAGTATTATCATTTTTATTAATTTTATTAGTTATCCATATGAAAAATGATATGAACAAAATAATTGATAGTGATGTTAATGGATTTAATTTGTAATTAAGTGCTGCACTTGTATATGTTTCTAATTTGGATATCTGAACAATTGAAACAATATAATTAACTGCGTTAATACTAAACAATAGACTCCCTAATGAAACAAAAATACTTATAGCAAATAGAAATTTTAAAATGCTTTTTATTTTAAGAGTAATTAAGAGATACAACAAAAATAAGATTGTTGAGGAATGAAATAGGGCCGAGAATATAACCAAAATGGAGTACTTTAAATAGCTTTTATTCTCAAAGAATATAATGTACTGTAGAGCATAAACAATAATAGAATAAGCTAAGAAATAACGAATTTGATATACGTCGTAAAAGAATGGAAACAATGAATAGCATACTAAAATTAAACTGTAATGATTAGTTAATTTCATTACTGTAGAACGAATAAGTAATAAACCTATAATTGCAACGAAAGTAATGAAAATATTGTAAGGAATATTAGAACTGGCGAAGAAATCCATTAAAACCATGTATCCCAAATCGGTTTTATATCCAGTGATATTCTCTATTGTTCCACCGGTCTTAAAATGGCTATAAAGATCATTGTATGCATAATAATCACCATTTACACCATTATCATTATTAGTTGCTCCCATTAATACCAATAAGGAGAGGATAAGCAGTAAAGGCGTTAAGTAAGGTTTGGAATTATTGAGAGATGCAATAAGGTTAATTCCAAAAAAATAAAAAATTAACAATGTAGGAAAGGTATTAATCCCTAGTATAGATGCTCCAAACCCAACAATTAAAACAAATAGTAAGAAAGTAAATGCTGATTTAAGTAACTTAGAATTGTTAAATAAAGAATAATCAACCAACGTTTTCACCTGCAATTTAATTTAAGATAACAATAGACGATTATAATAGTAACACAAAACAATAAACAAAAGTAGTGATAATAGTCTCATGAATTGTTTTCAATGGTGATCAAGAAAAAAGAAAAAGTCCTTAATAGGACTTTTGATTATTAATTTTGTTATGTGAACTAGAAATGTTTAACGATCTATTTAGTTTACTTTTTAAGTTTAGTGATGGCTTTTCAATTAAATACCAAGACATTATTGACAGTATAAATGTTACTGGAAATGAAATGAGAAAATTTAAGTAAGGATTCATCCCCTTTCCAAACAACCAAATAATTGTTTGTTGTATTGGGAAAGCGTATAAATACAATCCATATGAAAAATCACCAAACTTACCGAATCGATGGAATTTAATTTTTGATGAAAAGGCAATATAAAACACTAAGTACGCTCCAAATATTAGGAACACTAATTTTAGTTGGCCCCAAAATACGGAAACGATCAATAATAATAAGGACACAAAAGCAATTTTTCCTGAGAGAACTATTTTATTTCTATTCAAATAGAACAGTGCTCCAATTGCAAAATAATTAAATAAAGTTGGAATCCACAAAATAAATAGCGGCAACGGAGGCGAAAAAGAAACAAATACTACTGAAATTATTAGTATAGGAATAAGAATTTTTTGTTTGAGCAGTCCAAGCTTGCCCAAAATAGCTATTATTATATAGCATATCACTTCATATTTAAGAGTCCAAAGTGAACTATTAATAGTGTTTGGATATGGTGAATCTGTGAACACACCTGGTAAAAACTCACTACCAAGAATAGGGTATAAAAAGATATAGCTTAAGTAACCATATGTTTCGGCGTCATTGAAATATTGATTTGTAGAATAAGTTGTGACAATTGGCCCTAAAAGAAAAACTGATATAAATACAACTGCTATGAGTGCAGGGAAGATTCTAAGAACTCTTCCATTAGCATAACTTAGTAACGATTTTGACTTATCATAGCTCATAGTTATCAAAAATCCGCTTGTAATAAAAAAAACAAATACTGCTAGATCGCCGAAATCTGCTTGTCCGCCTGAGATAATCATAAGAGGCTCTTTATTTTCTGAACCAAGAGAAATGGGAAATGCATGAGCGAATATTACTAGTAGTGCTGCAAAAAAACGAATTAAGTCGAAATTATTGTTTCGACCTCTTAATGTATTACCAAGTAACATATAACACCACCTAAAATATTTAATGAACAGTTTATAAGCATTTTAGTTTCATTCAACAATAAAAATCATATAGTGGTACACTATATGAAATGTCTGCTTTCTTCTGCTGTTTTAAATTCTTAAAAACAAAAGAGTGAGGGATTTGATTTACATTTTCCTTAACTAATCCAATCCTATTATAACACAAAAATCACACGTTTCGAGCTAGGCTATACGTGTAATTCACGGTCGAATATGTTAGGGCTTATTATACCCACCTTAATCCCCTACACTCAATCATCCCACATTTGTTAAGAATTTGTTCAGAAAATTTTCAAGTTTACTGATATAATGAATACAGCATCACTATAGGTTACTATGATCGAAACCATTGGAGAGAAGCAATTATGTTACACCAAAAAAATCGCTTAATGCTCATTTATTCAGGCATTGGCGTGGTATTAAGTTTAGTATTTCATTTATTAAATCGTGTGTTTGATGTGTTACAGCATTGGATGCATCACGGGATAGGTTCACATATTTATATTGAACTCGATGAAGCTGTGTATGGGGCTGCACTCAACACGCTTTTTATTTTGCCTATCGTTTTTTTGATTACGGGGTTATTCCTATATCGGCGCGATCGAGAGCATCACTGGATCCCGCTATTGAACACGTTATCACTCACCTTTACAAGCATTTCAATCATTGCAGGTGGGGGCGGTATGGTTGAGCTTCACTTTTCTATTTTTATGATGGTCGCTGTTATTGCATATTACGAGCAAATTAAACTCATTGCAGTTAGCACAGTAATATTCGCTCTGCAGCATGTGCTTGGGTTTTTCTTTATTCCGCAGCTTGTATTCGGTGTCGATTCGTATTCCTTTGGAATGCTGGTTGTCCATGCATTGTTCCTGCTACTCACCTCAGGCGCAACAACCAGTCAAATTTATTCGAAGCAGCGTGTAATGGCACAAATTGAAGCAGAAAAACAGGAGAAGGATGACATGCTGCAAGCTTTAGTAGCTAAGGTGGAAGAGCTTTCTAACGAATTAGATTCAGGGTCTAAGACGATGAGTGAGCAATCGGTTCGTCACGTACAAACCTCTAAGGAAATGCTGCAATCGTTCCAAGAGGTGACAAGTGGGCTGGAGAAGCAAAATTCAGCGATCCATCTTGTGCACGAGGATTTGAATGAGGTACAAGCGTTAATTAAAGATAATGCGGAAGCATTTGACCAGTTATATGAACATACTCAGCTTGCAGCGAATCAGGTAGAGAAAAGCTATCATGCGTTAAGTCAATTGACGGAGCAAATTGATGAGGTGTCTCAGGCGATTGAGCAGACTTCACAGGCAACACATACCTTCCAAGCAGCAACAACGCAAATCGATGGAGCAATGCAACTCATTGCTCGTATTTCTATGCAA
>Ga0182738_1002210_pt1 | contig 23334 bp, 19 predicted proteins | sample eDN5th30CBELigMG_FD_128876 | JGI IMG/M metagenome (GOLD analysis project Ga0182738, IMG submission 128876) | Enriched Miracle-Growth compost microbial communities from Emeryville, California, USA - eDNA 5th pass 30_C BE-Lig MG (version 2)... ...
AAGGTCATTTTGAAGGTGATAATGGACATCCAAGAAATATCAATATAGCTTATTCTGTTTTAACGGAATTTAATCTAAGGAACTTGAAGATTACACTTTTCTTTGGGTTTCTGTTTGAATAAACATCTATTCAACATGTTCAAATATTTTTTGCCTTTCGAAAATTTGTATGAAATTATTTAATTCACCTTTTAAACTTCAGATTCATTAAAGTTATTTTCAAGATGAAATCCATTGATTTTCGAATCAACGAAGAAGCCCTTCTCACCCCGAAAGTGTTTCCTTCCTTTGAAATCTTGAGCTCTTTTTTAAAAATATTCAAAGATCCTGAGAGGAAAAATATCTGTGAATTAAAAAAAGCCCAGAATACGCTTTTATCAAAAAGGTATTGGAAAAATTAACGAGTTGAATTTGTCTAATTTTTTTCTCATGGATGACCACAAATCAAAAGGGCCAATTAATTTCGAGAATTATTTCTCTCAACTTTGTTTCTTTAAGGATTTAATCAATTCAGTGGGAAAGGTTTCACAAAGGTATTCTCACGAGAGAGATAATCGAAACTCAAGAGCATGCAATTAACGACTTTTATCATACTTTTCATCAAAGAAAGTTCTAAAATAAAAACTATCATCCGCTGAAAAAGCTATTGATTGAAAATTCAATTAAGTAACTTGCAACAGCATTATCCTCTCAAGTTTTTTCATCAGAATCATTCACCAAACCAAAAACAGAAATTCAAAAATCCAAGACATTCACGATGGAGCCCTCAAAAATGATTTGAGATTTTTAGAGATGGGATGGAGGTCTGGGTGCATTGAGGGCTTTTTTAATAAATAAAATTTTATTAGTGCACGTTAGGAACTATAATTTTTGTTGATTTTGCAACAGAGTCACGATTAAACTTTTATTTCAAATATCTGACATAAAAGAGCAAAACCTCAAAAAAATTTAATAAAAAATAAAACAGGAAACAACTCCTGAACCTGAGCCAGAACCATGTTTGACGGTTTCTATAATTCCTACAAGCTCACCTACAATGTGGCTTTCGCCTACGAGTTTACCTGCACCACTCTCGTTTATGGCCTTATTGCTCTTTCCGTGGCTTATTTCTTCTATATTATCTCTGCTCTCATGAAGAGAAGCACAAAAGAGAAACAATTGCTCTCAAAAAGATCCGTTGAAGCCGAGCTCGATCTGGATCTCAACTCTTCTTTCCACGATATGAAATCTTGTTTGAACTCTGAAAAGGATGTCAAAGGGCCTAGATACACCTGGGCGAAAATTTTCAGAGTGATATCCTTCTTGGCCTGCTGGTACGCTCTGTTCAGCATTGCGATCGCTCCTTCTATCCTCAGTGGACTTGGAGCTATCTCAGTCGGAGCCAGTATTTTCTTGACCCTCATTATCTTTGTTCTCAAATACATTGGTTTGGTCTTCTGGTACTGTCCTGCCTTTTTGAAAAAGAACAGAGACTCTAGCCAAAACTCCAGAGCCTATACTTTCTGGAGAAAGGTGACCATCACCACCAAGCTCCACAAGGTTGGTTTTGGCTTATTTATGGTTTTCGGATTGGCTTATTCGATTACTGTTCCTTTGATCACCCAGGACACTTGCATGAACTTTTACAATGAAGGCTATGGCTCCGTTTTCGAAGGGTTTGGCATCAGTACTCGCTTTAGCAGATACTATCAGCTTGATACTGTCTGCCCTGCCGGCCAGATTTGCCATCTTTATGCCACATTACCCGAAGATAGTTCCAAGGGTGTTATTTTGAACGTCCAAACAGGTAGAGATGTGAGCTCAATTATTATTGGATATGATACTATCGCTAATTATGACGAAAAGAAGGCGTTGGCTAACAATGGCACATCTCAAAGCTATTTTGTGGACCTTGAAGAGAGAGGAGCAAGATATGTGCACTCAGTTTACTTGGGTGACCTTGAAGCCAATACTGAGTACTATTTCGAAGTTTATTTCAACAACAAGATGCAAAGAAGTGGTACTTATCGCACTCTTCCTACTGAAACTCTTGAAAGAGATGTTCTAATTGCTGCCGGTGGAGATGCTGGTACAACTGCGAACGCAAGAGCTATGACTGCAGTGCTGAGTAATTATTCGTTGGATGCCATTTTGGTTGGAGGAGATATGGCATATGATAACGGTATGAGATCATGCTATTACAGTATTGACTTATTCTTGGACATGTTTGAGAGAGTCAATAAACAATTGAAGAGAGTTGTCCCCTTGATGTTTGCTATTGGAAATCATGATATTGGATTCAACGCCTTCCAAGATGGGCCAGTCGATACCACCGAGAATCTCTATTACATTTATTTCCCCCAACAATCCAAGTATGGAGATAATGGCCAGTTGGTGAATCAAGTCCCAGAACTCAAGGATAGAACCTCTTATTACTACCACAAGGTTGGTAACACTGTGCAGCTCAGTTTGGATTCAGGCTATATCCTCAAGTACGACGGAATTCAAGAACAATTTATTAAAAATGTTTCTGAAAGTAACAAGAACTTGGTGAAGATGGCCAATTTCCACGTTCCCATGTATCCCACTTGCTTTGATGCTAAGTACGATGACCCAAGAACCATTTCTGACGCAGTCAAGTACTGGGGTTCTTTATTTGACGGCTACAAATTTGCCAGTATCTTTGAAAATCATGTCCACCTTTACAAGAAAACATTCCCTATTAATGGTGGTGTGAAAGTGGACGACGGTGAAGGAGTTATTTATTTTGGAGATGGAAACTGGGGAATTCACCCCAACTATTGCTATCAAGCAAGAGCGAATTTGAATATCAGTGGACTTGTAGAAACCTTTAGCAATGTCACTCACGTTTGGTTGATTAATATCAGTCCTGAGACCATCGCTCATTATGCTGTGAATCAAACCAACCAAATCTTTGATCAATATTATAACTTAACCGTCAAAAATTACGTATAATTTAACAAAGTAATGAGTTTAAGTAATTGTTTAAGGGAAAGAAATTATAAAACAATCGCCAAGTTAAAAAGTTTTTTGCATAAAAATAAATGAAATGAATTCAAGAGAAATCAAAATCTCTCTCTCTATTTAAACTTGAGATCCTATGATATTGACAAAAATAACATATTTTGGATTAACAACGTCACCGAATTATCTGAAAAACTTGTGATTTTTACAATCCGCTATTTTTGCAAATTACAAAAAGTTTCAGCTCTGATTTTGGGTTGTTTATAAATTTTGCCTAGATTTTAAGATTTTCCGATGAACCTTAAAAAGACATTATTGGATCTTTTAAAAGTCAAATCTCCGAAGAGACTGAGTAGGGTCCATATTGAACTCTCGAAAAATATGTCTTCAACACACTAGAATTGCAAACTGACCCAGGAGTGCCATTTTAATTGTTTGTAAAAAATATGGACTCTTTTTTCAATAGCTTACAAACTTTCGTAATATTTTGCAATTTCAAGAAATTGGGTTTTTTTTCTTTTGTAAATTGTACAAACAGAGAAGTTTTACAATAAATCAAATCTCAACATTCGAATATTAAAAGACTTTCTCTCAAACAGGATAGATTTGACAAAAAGAGTTCTTTCACCTTGATTGGAGACATTTCATTAAAATATCATTTTTTGGTGCTAATTTTATGTTGAAATCTTCCTAAAGAGGTTGTTTGACATCTTTTTTTTTCTCCTCCATGAATTTCATGATTATGAAAATTCTTAAATTTATTTGTTCAAATGAACTTTGAGAAATCTCAACAATATCTCGAAGATCCAAAGAAATTATTGTTAAGATTGAGAGAATCTCTTTCTAGAATCAAATCAGGAAATTTTGTTTTAAAGAACTTCTCGAGGAAATTGAAGTATTTTTAAAAGAAAAAGAACTCTGTGTTTTCAAGTTTTCAAAAATCTTTTGGTCGTTATTTTTTCGTTTCAAACCAGGACTTCTTTGATAGATCGCAGAACAGAATCGAACAAGAGCAGCCTTTCACTTTTTTCCAAAATATTTCGGAAAGTTTTTCAACAAAAATTCTGAGAACCCTCAAGGAGCCTCCAATAACTCCTTCTTGTGAATTGATTGTTTTGGATAAAATTTTTTCCTTTGATTGCTTGATTTTCTTGCCCCACTAAATTTTAAATGGACCAAATTCATCCACAAACTCGGTCCAAAGATATTTGTAAAATCAAAGCGAAAATTCCAAAAAAAATTTTTGGAAGCGATGATATGAATTGAATCCTTGTTTCTCAAGCAGATAGTTGAGTTGAGTTGAAAGAAATACTGTGGTCAAACAATTTTTTTTCTTGTAAGTATTAGCAGCCATCATATTTAATTAAATGGTAAATTAAAGCGAATTTGAAATCTAAAATTCCTCATGATTTACCGGTTTACTTGTTTTGTCACTTCTCTTCTTTTATGATAGTTGCATACCTTAACAGATCTCCCATATTCCCATATGACAGATCAGTATAAATTCAAAGATCCTCAGAGAAGGATTGTTTTTAAATAAAAAATTTTGAGGCAGGATCATTCAAACGAATTAGATAAAACTAACTGAATGACGTGTAAAAATAAATAATTTCTGAAAGAACTTTCTTTTGTTTCATGAAGAAAAATTGAGAAGATTCTGCTTTTTTCATTTCGATCCCCTCCTTGAAATCCTAGCTTTATGATAGGTACTCCAATTTTCAAAACAAACAAACAAGGGAAAGTATTTAAGTTTTTGTTAAATGTTTAATTGATCTGTCTTAAAACTGAATTACCTCATTTGTCAGGATTCGCTTGGCGGCCAATCTACCAGCAGTAGTAGTTTCATTACGAAATCTCGTGATATTTTATTCATCCTTGCTTCTCGGCTTCGATGAAGATGTTAAGAAGGTAAGGCTGTCTTTTAAAAAAATAAAGTAAAATTTAAAATGTGATGGAAATTGAAACAGCTTTTAGTTTTAAGGATTAACTTGGGGTTTTAAAAAATGATGGAAGGAGCATTGGATTCTAAATATTAACGTTAGATATAAAACTTAAGATTTGATCCCGTAGCCTTTGAAGTAAGAATGATAAAATTTAATTAATTAAAAAAATTTCTTTGAATTCTTTGAATTTCAACTGAGAGACACAGGTCGATGAAAGGAGTGAAAGCCAATGCCCTTGAATAAAGGATTGAGGACTCCCTTTCTGGAGGCTGAATTTTCTAGGGGCGTTGAAATACTTAGACTCTCTGGCTATCACGACAGTTAATTTTTTAATTTCAGGCAAAAATGAATTTCACCAATTAATTTGAGACTTCAAATACAATTTTTGTTTAATTCTCAGAATGCTCGCCTTGATCGTTTGGCTGATTGTTGTACCGAGTATCCTTTCATCTTATCCCACAATTTGCTTATTTCTTCTTTTAGCTAATGTTTACAGTCAATGTATAACTCAGATTATGAAGGAGACAGAATTAGTTTGTGGATCAAGCAATGGCATGGTAACAGCCAAGACATCGCCTGCAATCCCTTCCTATCGTATAAAATTTTTGAAGATCAAAATATCAAAGATCTTTCATAGTACTGATGGATGCGAATGAACTAAGCGTGGATATAATCCTTACAGTAACAGATATGTGCCAAACGACGCTGCCATTGAGTGTTTTTGCAATCTCGTAAGAAGAGTTTTTGAAAGGTCAAGTCTTTGACAAGAATTTTCTTAGGATTGAGCCACCACCCGGATCCCTAAAGTATGTATATAATCAAGTTTGGTTGTCAAATACTCAAATGCAAGTCAGTTGGGAGTACCCACCAAATTCAATAAAGAATGAGAGCCCTTTGATGGTTTATGTAAGTTTTGAGGGTATCAATTTTTTAAAGTTATTTAACTAGAGTGGTATTGGAACGACTCCTGGTTTTGAAATGTTTGCTTCATTTCAACTTAGCACTTCTGGGCTTTCTCCAAAAACCTTTACACGTTCAGCTGTAGGAGGCTCTCCAACAGGATTCCCAAATTATGGATCTTGGAGGTTTGATGGAACAACCAAGTTTCATATTTGTTCTGATTTAAATGGAAATTTGTTGGTTTCTTGCACTATCCATAGTCTCTCTGTTTGGGCCACATACACATCCACACTGAGCAGCAATTTTGGCCAATATATCGGTGGTCTCTCTCGTAAATTGGTTTTTGAAAAACAATATTCACAACCTTAAAAGCTGTTTTGATTCGAGCTTATCCTTTAAATGAAGGAGAGGGAATTGTTGTTCATGACGATCTGAGTGGTATTGGGACAACTGAATTAAGTAAAATTATTAAACTCATAATAATAATAAATTATCTAAGGCAAGAGTAATTCTCCAGTTTGGTTATCAAATGGCCAAGGAGTGGAGTTTACTCAAACTAACCAATTTATAAATATTGCAAGATTTCCGTTACTATCATCTTCTCCATGGTTACAAGCTTCTTTGACAGTTGTATTTTGGATCAAAGTTGATACTCCCAATAGTGGCTATATCTTTCGACATACTGCTGCTGATGTACCTTTGACAAGTCTTTTTATTGTATAATAAACTGTTATAAAAGTTAGTCTCTTATGGAATCACGATTCGACTCGCCACAGCAGGAACACTATTCATGACTGCCAACGGTCTCCCTGTTCAGTCAGGAAGCGCCTTAACAAATGCCTGGACTCTTGTAACGGCGACATTTAAAATATCTACAATTTCATACAAGAGTTCAATTCGGGTTTATTTTGATTCAGCCTTGGCTTATTCAAATGATGTTTACTCATCTGGAACACCGCCTTTCCCTTTTGCAGATACTGATATCATTCAACTTGGCGGTCCAATTTCATTTCTTGGGAAATTAGCCAATGTCAGATTATACACTCCTGGCTCGTCTCTTCTAACGGCAGGTATTATTAGAACAATTTTCATGAATTTATTTTTGGTAGATGTATGCTCTTCATTTACTTCATGTTTATACCATATTGGAATGATAAATAACCTGCCAAATAGTTGTCTTTCATGCCCAACACCATCTGATATATTTTTTTCTCAATGTTTAACCTGCCCTGAAGATAAATTTATCGTTGGATATCATTGTGAAGGTACAGAGAGAATAATAAGTGAAACATAATTTATTCACTTTAGATGAGGTGTCTTCATTTTTGAACAACACCAAGAATGCTCTTTCTGGAGGTGCTACAGCTATAAAGATTGCGACTCAGTTGGTAAATGTGGTTTCTTCTAAAAGTTCGAGGGGATTTGCAACAAGCGTGAGCGGCAAGATCTTTGCTTTAATTAAATTCTTGAATATATCTTATCCCTATGACCTCGAGATTGCGTTAAAGACTTGGAATACTAACTTTTTAACACTGGGATTTAATATTGAGGCCCCGGAAGCTTGGTCAGAGAAGGTGAATAATGAAAATGTACCTGATATTTTTGGAAAATTTTATGTTTCTTCAAACTTTTTAATCAACCTCTGGTCAAATCTTATCGTGGCTTTGAGTTTGGTCTTTGGATTTCTGATTTTATATTTGTTTGAGTGGCTCTCAAAAAAAGAGAGTTTATTCAAGTTTCGAGCAAGCTATCAGAATTTTCTCTGGGCGCAAAATTATAGTTTATATGGAGATTTAGTTTATTATACAATAATTGAATATGAGTCGATACATTTTGATTGGAGCCTGTCCTTTATAAGTTTCATCATTGGCGTTGTGTTGTTAGTATGTTTATTTGGAAGCTTTTATTTTCATTTGCGACTTATATACAGATATCAGCAGGCAAGAAAGAATAATGATCCTGAGGTCTTGAAGAATCTTGTCAGGAGGAATGAAGATAGTTCAGTGCTTTTTGGGGATTTTAAGGATGACTCATTTTTGAGCAATCTTTTCTTTTTTGGCTTCTCATGAGAGACTTTGCTTTGAGTATAGTAATCTCTTTATTGTACAAATATCCATATATCCAGACAATTATTATGCTAATCTTTAATGGAGTGATGCTAAGCTATTTGCTGATTTTGCGGCCTTTAATAGATTTTCTGGATAGCTTGCACCAGCTGATATGTGAGTTTATTGTTTTTGGTGTGAATATAGGGGTTTTATTGCTTGCAAGTTTTGACGAAAATGGAGTTGAAGAGAAGCAGAATCGAAAAGAGATTGGAAGCTTTTTGATAATAGCAAATTTAGTTTTTAATTTTCTTGGGCTCCTGGTGATGCTGACTAAACTTGGGATTTTTATATTCAGAAATGGTAAAAGGCTTTTTGCAAAAACAAAAAAGAAAAAGAATTCAACCCGAAGAAATTGGTCAAAAGTCGTTTTCAGAAGAAGATTTGATGAAAAATAATACAATTTTACAAACTGAGAATAAATCAAATTTAAGGCTGGGCTATTCAAAGAAAAAAAGTTGTTTTTGCCTGTAAGCTCCAGAATATACTATCCTCAGAACCAATCAAGGATGATCGAATTTGAAGGAACAAGAGATGTTCATGAGTTTTTCCACTTTGAAGGCAACAATGGAATGCCAAGGATGGAAAATGGAGGAGGTCTTGACTTTCAAAATAAAACAGAACAAGAAGATTTTCCAGACTTTGCTGATAAAGGAAACTCTTCCTTGAAAAGGAAGAAAAAGACCCCACAGGAAATGTTGAAAGATTATCTAAGAACTGTTGAGTCCTTACAAAAACCTTGAATTGTATGAGTTTTGTTTAAAATGATATATGTATAAAATTTGAGTTTTGGCGAAATATTCTCAAACAAAGTCATTTTTCTCATTTAAAATTGTCTTTGTTTCAAATGAAGCTCAGAAAAATTCTGAAGAGTTTATAAATTATTTATAAACTTTGAAAACTGAAAAAAGAGTAATTTGAGAGAGGAGATATTTGAAGGTTTTTATCGGGTCGGTCATCTCTTTTTGAATTTCAGGTTCAAAGAAACAATAAGCCCTTAAACTTGACTTTGTGAATTTTGAGGTGAGAAAATTTTGTGACAAATTTATTTTGGGTGATGAGAATTTTTCTTTTCAAGATTTTTTTTTCAAATTGCTTCGAGTTCGTGAATTTTCACCTCCAAAAAAATTAGTCAATTTGTTTTCCTATTATTTTTGATACACTGCAAAAAATAAAGTAATTTTGCTTTTTAATTTCCTTCGTAGGTGAAGAGAAATTTGACAATTTTTTGCGAAATATGGAGCACTCTCGATCTGTTTCTAAATTCTTTTTGAAAACAAAGAAACGAAAAGATTTTGATCAAAAAGATTCACCTACCAGTGAATTGCTGTAGAAAACTTTTTAATTGACTTGAAATTACGCAAAACAATTCTCATCGTAGTTTTCCTCATTCAAAGTTTTTCTTTCTCTAATTCTTTATCCAGAAGAAGAGATCGTTTCAAGTTTTTGAGCTAGAAAAAAGTTCTGTGACCATTCTGGGGAATTTTTTTTAATAAATTTCCTGTTTTCTTTGAAATAACCTTGTCCTGCAGATTTTGTCGAAATGAGAACAAGAGTATTTTTTTTATCCATATGAGAAAAAAATTCTGTTCGTTTTTTTTAGTTCATTTATTTTCTCACTGTTGAAGCCAAAAAAAAAAAATCAGAATTTATTTTTTGAATTTGAAATAAAAGGGAAATTTTCTCTTTACTCTAGATTTAAGGAAATAAGAGGAAGAAGTGATAAATATGGAACTTTGGGCAGAATCTGGGCAATTTCAATCCCTGGTTCGAAACGTTTGATTCATTATGATGAATTTGGGATTTCAAAAAATCAAAGTGTTTATACATTGGAAGACTCAGAATAATTAAATTACAAATATGGATATTTCTCAAAGTAAGTACATTTATTATGGGAAAAATTTAAAAGGCAATTTTTATGGAGACGTAAGATTTACAAATTCTTTTTTGAATTTGATTAAATTACATTTATAGCAGAGTCGATGTTAATTTTCCGAGCAAACAGTGATTTTGTCGAGGAAAAAGTATGGGACCCATTGATAGGGATTCAGCTTTTTTGCTTCATTGAGTTTGTCTAGAGCTTCTTGGTATTTTCCTTTCATGAGTAATGCTTCTCCACAATTTACGTAGAGAAAACTGTATTCCGGAGCAGCCTTGATAGCCTCTTTGAATTTGTCAATAGCTTCTGAAAACTTTTTCTGTCTTTGGTAAGATAAACCCAAAATGTAGTGGTTCATAAAATGATCTTCCTGCTCAGGATCTTTAAAGAGTTCACTTAATTCCTCATCAAGTTCTTCAAATGATAAATTATCAATAATACCAAGGTCCGAATAATTTGAGCTGGTTCTTGGAGATAGTTCACTGCAAATTGATTCATTGAGAGAAGAAGTATCGATTTTAAAAAATTCTTCTTCATTTGAATTTTCTGCAATCTCACTCTGGGAGAAATTAATTTTTGATTTGGCAAGTAAAGGAGTATTTTTATTGGAGTTCTTTTTGTTAGGTTTGGCAAAAATGAAAGCCAAGGCTCTCTTGACAGTAGGATCAATGTCATTGCCCAAGATTTTATAGAAATTTTCAAGGGCATCTGCATCTTTCCCATTCAATCTAAGAACAAAACTGAGGTTGAAACGCGCAATGATATTCTGTGGATTAATTTCAGTAGCTTTTTGGAATCTGGAGGTGGAGTTTTTTATTTTGTTTCTCAAGAGATAGGCCCCTCCTAAATCAAGGTTTACTTGTTCATTGTCTGGATCAATTGTAAGTGCTTGTTCTAATATTCGGACCGAATCATCAAACTTATTTGAAGTTGCGAAAACTTTGGCAATTTGAAGATAATATTGGATTGAGGACATGGGTTCCAGTTCTCTGAGAGAATCGAGTGCAGTGAGAGCCCCTTGGAGCTTGTTTTGCAAAATGAGCAAAGAAATCTTTTGGTGATTTGCTTGAAGGTTGGAAGGATTAAGTGATAAGACTTTTTCAAGATGAGTAGAAGCAGCTATAAAGTCTCCTTGTTTTGCAAGAATGGAGCTAATTAATAAACTGACCTCAGTGGTGTCTATCCCATCCCGGGGTTCTTCAAATTTTTTGATTTCGAGCAAAGCTTTGGAAATTTGAAGATTGCTCTTGTCATTGAAGGGCTCGATCTCAATGATTCTTTTGAGAATTTTTATGGCTTCCAAAGGCCTGTTTTGTAAAAGTTGAATGTTTGCAACAAGATATTGGGAGTCTAAGTAATTGAGGTCAGTTCCATGGACATTTTGCAAGAGCAATAGTGCCTCCTCGAATTTGTTATTTTTGCATAACTCTAGTCCATTGCTATAGTATGACTGGGAGTCATCCATATTTTGTAATATCTTTGAAGTGCTAACATCTTCTTCAAGTTTCAGAGAAACTTCTTTATTTGTAGATAAATTGCTCATCAAAGAGCCTTCTCCATAAAGTTGGGTGGGGGTCTGATCGTCTCGACTTGCTTCTGAACGTTGAAATGATTTTAGTTGCCTGATTGCAGTTGGGGAGTCAGAAATACTGTTTTGAAGCAAGACAATAATTTCGCCGTCTTTGCTTTCGGAAAGATGTGTATCAATCGATCTGAGAATGTTGTGATTCCGAAATTTTTTTTCGTAAGCCTCACTTTTGAAGAAATGGAGCTCTTCTTTCCCAGATTTCGTTTGAGGCTTGATATCAAAGCTGGTTTTGGCGACTTGCGAGTCTGATACAAGGAAATTGCTCATTCCATGAATTTTTGAATTGCTTTCAGTTTCCAAGAGGTGTAGTCCAGTGAGGTCTTTCTTTTCGTAACTCTTTGAGTCTTTCTGGTCGTTAAAGTTACAACTTCGTTCATTAAGTCCATCTTCTAAAGATATCTCCATATATCAAATCAGGGGTCTCGAACTAAGAGAGAAATATTATTAGGCCTATTGCGTTATTCTGTGATGTAAATATTTTTTCTCTGAAAGAATAAACTTGACTGAAAAAACTTATTGGAGAAAATTAAATCCGGAACAGATGCGCCAGATTTTTTCTCCGGGGTTCTTTAATTCATGAAACTAATAATTAAATATTATGAAACATTTTTGTGTGAGGCCTCAAAAGAATATGAGTCAGATCAGGGTTTGCTTAGACAATTGAGGGAAGATGTTGAGCAGAAATTTTTTGGCGAGTTTGTTAAAAAAATAAATGTGTCCGTGATGAAGAGCTTTGATGTGTTAGTTTGTTCATAGTATTGGGGGAATAATAATACCTTTTTTAATTTTTTAATGCCCTGGTTTGAGATTAGAAAGCTTTTGGGAGAAAAAGAAAATTTAACTGTATATCTTTTTTTGAGATTTTCTTCAACGTCGATTTTGCTGAAAAAGGGTTTCAATTGCGCTCATTTTCTCTTTTTAGACAATGGAAGAATTGTAAATTGCAACTAACTCACTTTTAATGTTTTTTTTTGAGTCATTTTTCGAAGCATTGGAATCTTGCAAGTTCCTGTTTTAAATTTACATATCAATGAATGAAAAATGATTTAGGTTCAGGATTTTGTGCAATTGATTTTTTTTTCAAAAAGAAATTTATCAGCTGGTAAAGACAAGAAAATCTTTGAATAAAAATGTTGTTTTGATTATTTTCGGCTCAAATTTTGAAAAGTTCAAGATGAATTAATTTTTGTGAATATTGTGATGAAAGTAAATTTTCGATTAAAGTTTCTTTTTTTTGTGTTTTCTCGAAAATTGATTTTTTTTATTTTTCTTTTAAAATAATTGAGAAAATTTAGTTTGCAATTTTTGCTTTAATTTGAGAGTGTGTTGCCAATCTTTCAATTGAAAATTAGCACACCGAAGTTTCTTACCCAGAGATTTTTAACATGTAAAGTAGTTTAAGGTCTTATATTTACGGCTTTGAAAATTACCCTCATTTTACTCCAAGAATTTAAAAAAAAAATGATTAGATTCTGACTCAAATTCAAATTATTTCTCCTCAGTTTTAAATTTCAATTCAAACCCGAGTTTATTGAATAAAAATAACCTCTACAATAGGCCATTTTCATGGCTTGATATTTTGACCTCTTGGCTTCCTGGCTTCCTGGCTTCCTGTTTAAGATTTCATTTTACAACTTTCCTCCAGAATCTATTTGGGTTTAATTGAAAGGAAATACAGGACCACCACAAGTTTCTCAAATAATTCGAATGCATTCGAAGATATAGCTTCAAAAATTATGGTTGAGAGGTTGATCCTATTTGGCACCATCCCGTTTGAAAAAAGATCAGGCTTTGTTGATTTTCCAATCTACATGGAAGAGTGACCGAGAAATTTATAAGGCTGGAATAATTTGAATAGTATTTATTGATTTTCATATTAATCTAAAAAACTAAACGTCTTTTTTTCTTGTTTATTTTATTGTTTCGGCTTTTTTTTGGATCAATTCTTTATTCTCCTATTATTTGAAAACGTTGGATCAAAATATCTTGAGACTGAGTCAAGAAAGGCTGAAGAAAATGTTTTTCTTTTCAAAAAAAATGATGAATTTTCAAAATTCTCATTAGATGGAGTAAAATTTTTTAAAAAATGACCCCAGTTCTTGAGGAAGATTTCCCCCTAACCATGATGTTTCTTCAAAGTTCTTTAGAGATTATTTTAAGCCTTGAAGAAATTTTCTGCTTTTTCGAGTCTTCAATGATATTTGTTGAATTTAAATAGATTGAGAGATTCAAACAAAAACCAAAAGAAAGATTTTTTCGTTAGAAAGTGATTTTTTTTTAATTTAGAAATTTACTATTTCGATTAACAATTATGGAAGCTGAGCTTATTCACCGACTTTCTTGCACGAATGAATATTCCAAAGAGTTTACTGACATCCTTGGATGGATGACTGAAAACATTCATCTGCCAGCATGGGATCCTCATGTCTATAAGCTTGTTTCAATTCTAATTAATTTTACCTCCCAACTGAAATTTCCGAATCATCAAAACCACCACTCACAGGCAATCAACTCGACGAGTAATGTGCATAAAACCCATGAAGACCATTGTTTAGACTTGATTTTTAGACTTTTGGTCAAGATTATCAAGTAAGTGGAAGATGCGGGAATTCGGTTTAACGTGAATTTTTAGAATGAAAGATTGCATGCTGCCCAGGATAACAGAGCTCTTTTTCAAGGCTCTCCAGGCAAACATTGATAATATCAATGTGATGACTCTCTTTTATAAATTACTATTCTTTTCCGAGAAATTGGTGCAATACATTCAAAAGAACAACTATATCGGAACAATAATTGAAATCTATGAAAACCTTGTTTCTGAGATTTCGCGAGAATCTGAAGATTCAAAGCGCACAAAGTTTATCAACCAGAACCAACAAAAATACTTTTATGGAGGTTCAGACTTTTATAGCAATCTCCAAAGTCACCTTCAGCAAGTGACCTCCTCGCGGCAATTGGAGGGCCAGCCTATGATCCAAAGTTTTACCAATCGAGAGACTGAAGAGAGATTCGGAGAGCACAGGCAATCAATACCTATCTCAAACTTTGAGCATTTTCAAATTGACCCTATTTTGACCCAAGTGTGGACAAACAATCCAAATTCAGAGCAAAGCTCCTTTTATTTGTCAACAGGGAATATTACCACTCATTCATTACATAAGGGAATTAAGATTCCCATCTTGTGTTTTCCATCAAGTTTTAACGATAAGCCCAATTCAGTTTCAAGATCTACAAGGAGAATAGAGTCTTCGAAGTCTCAGGCTAATAATTTTGGATTTGGAGCAAGTTCTAAAGATGGTGAGCTCAAAGATGTGATATCAGGGGCCAAGAATGATGATTCTCTGACCGACGACAATCAGCACAATTCCCATATGTTTGATAATTTTGCCAAAGTTGGGACTTTCCAGACCAAGCAGGAGGAAATGAAGAGTCTCGCAAGCCAACTGGGAGAATATTGCCTGATTATGGATCTTGGATGCATATTGGCTCAAAAGAGAAAACTACAACTTGATAAAGCTGCTCACATGACAGTTTTACAAGGTAATGAGGGAGTAGGGGCTTGGTTTTCTAAATTTCATAGATGTGGATGCAATAATTGATTTTAAGACAGAAGAGAGGGACTTGAATGAAAGGATAACAAATACTCGATACAAATCTGCCAAGAAGAATAAACTGCTCTGGAAGAGTGCTGATTTTGGTTTAAGCATGAATTTCGATATGAAGGGAGGTGAGACCAGACATAATAATGCTGATAGTAGTTCTGACAGTGAGTTGGAAGGATTAAAGATTCATGCGAAGACAACAACGAGTTATAAGAGAGGAAGTTCCAGTGCCAAGAAGACAGCAGGGAAACAAATGGAGAAAGCTAGAAAGAGACAGGAGTTAAAGGCCAATTTAAATGTGGCTCATATGACAGCAAATGTCCTATTTCTTTTGTTGAAAGATATCAATCCAGAACAGTTGCAGCAATATCATTCTTTAGTTAATGTCTTTTATTTGGGATTATCATCACGTATAAGTCATAATCTTAGAAAAAAAGAGGAGTCAAAGGTATCAGTTTGTTGAGATGAGCCCTAATCCCTTTTTATAGTTTGCATTGAACCTAAATTATTGGGTGGATGGACAGGACGACCAGTTTTTTAGAAATGAGAAATTATGTGAAGGAATTGATAACCTCGAGAGAATAAATCAGCACTTTGAGAAGGCTTTATTTGAAAAGAACAGAGACAAGCAAATCTTCATGCCAAAATATCCAAATTATATGGGGAGCAGCAGTAGCAAGAGCAACCTTCATTCTGGTACATCATACATAAATTACTTTGAGACGCAAGTTTTGCGAAATGACAAGAGCAATGTCCTGCATACGCTCAATGAGAGCACAGAAATCTCAACAGAACTCGCTCTGATGCAGGAAATGATGGATATCGAATCAATAACCCTGTCTGAAAGCGAGATCTACTTTAGAATTTTGAATCTTTTTGCACTGGTGAGTGAAAAAGTTCATAGTCAACTGTGCAACAGCAAGCAAGTAAATCAGAGCGAAACCGCTCGGGATTCTGATAAATTCATGGAGTCTCCACACTCTCCAACAGAAAGCATTTTGTCAACAAATAAAGTCCAGTTTAAGATTGAATCCGAAGAAGATGAGATTTCAACAACTGATAACCTTGTGAAAGAGTATTCAGGGGTAAGTGAGAACTTTAAGATTATGGTTTATGGCCAACAAATGAACCCCGGTAAAGATGAAGACTGCTCTTTGATAAAGTCAAAAAGCAACGCATTCGTCCATAAATACTCCAAAAAATTGAGATGGGTTTTGAACCAGATGGATATGAACTCTCCATTCTTTTATGACATTGAGATTGAGCAATTGAGCATTCTCGAAGGCTTTCTTCGAGTGAATACATCGAGAATCGGAACACTCGAAGTTGTAGACAATCTCTTTGACACACTGCTGTTGGTGAAAAAGCAGATTATGGAGCTTTCGGTTAGCTTTTTGTCTGGTGGTGGCACAAGCACGACGAATACTCGAATGGCAACTCCTAATATGACCGCCAAGATACAGATTTTAAGTTCTATAACAAGGGACTTCCCAACCTCTTCAGCTCCCACATCAACGTCAAATAAGGCAAACAATATATTAAAGTCTGCATTGAGGACGAACATAAGCTCAAGAAGTCGCGTCCATCAAGAGACGTCTCCCCAAAACTCTCCGCCAAAAGAGACTCTGGATCGAATTGATGAGGATAATAAAGCTGAGTCTGGAGGAAGAAATTTTTCATCAAAGTTTATGGAGTCGTTTGTTTATAAGCACAAAGAGCTTTTCATCACTTACTTGAGCATTCTCTCAAAACTGATTACAGGGACAAATAAAACTGAAGTTTATGCTTTGATGAATGAGGTGTTTGTTTCGAATAGCAAATGGACAAAGCTTGTGAAGCTTTTCACAGTGTCAATTTTTAAGGAGATTATGTTGCTTTGTGAGAAAGTTGGAGAGAATAACGCGACTTCTCTGAGCAAAGAGCATACTAATCTTTTTATTTATGCCAAGAAGATCTTGAATTACTATACTTCTATTTTGATTATGTGCAACACTATGAATTCTACAGAGAATTTACAAGCTGTATCAAATGACCCTTCGAAGAAGAAGATGCGCAATGTGATCAGAAGAGCTCTGGAAAAGATGATGTTTTTAGTGAAGCCTCATAAAGGTTTACTTTCTAAGTATGTTGCGTTCAACGCTGGAATAAATTCATTGATCATAAATCCAAACATCCAATCATTGTCAAACTACAATCTGCTCCGAATAAATTTGTACAGTGCCATTTATGATTTTATGAGAAAGGCCTTTTCATTTCCTGACAAGCTTTCTTGTTTCTTGACCGATGAACTTTCAACGTTTTACATCAGATTCAGCTACCTTAATTTTGTCAAGATTTACAGCTACAGCAGCAATGCAGAACTCAATGAGATTAGCAAAAGGATGGGAGATATGTCAAAAATGAGAGAAACTCTAAACGAAGAACTTGAAGGAGGCGAAAGGAGAGACTCTTCTAAATTCAACGCGCAAAGGAATTACCAGTCATATTTATCAAAACAATACATTAAAGTGCTTTATTCAATTGCGAATAATCGGAATGATGAAATCAAGCAGAAATTTTACTACTATGGAATTTTGGAATTCTTTACCAGAGAAATTAGTCTTGAATTTGAGGTAAGCGATAAATATTCTTTGAAATAATGAAATGATAGATAACACAAATGAGGGAAAGATTTTTAAGGATAAGAAATGAATCAAAGAAGAATATGAATATCAGAAAGGAAGTGACACTGCCACCTCCGAGTTTTCCAAAAAATGATGCCAAAAAGTTGCAGAAGACCCAACAAGAAGAGGAACACAAACATCAGACTCAAAAAGGTGACGTGGAGCCAAGATCCAGAGAAAACAAGAAATCAAGAGAAGCGACAAAAAATAGACTGATCCAAAAATTGACTTGGACTTTAAACAACCATCCAGACAATAAAACTGAGAATATCATAAATAAACATATCAGCATTACAACACCAGCTCAGACCTCATCTGTGGCGAAAGGCGGCTACACGCAATGTGAAGAGTCGCCTGAGCACACTTTGATCCTCAAGGGTAAAATCTATGAGACATCTAAAATCTCTTCAATTCTGGATTCTCCTCAGACGAATCTAAATATGGTTGAGAACTCAATAAATCCAGGGGAATACTACAAGCCCCCTCCAACCCGCTTGTTAACCCCCAATAACAAAACTCATTCAGTAAATAGCATAAATTTCCCAATGACTCCTCCAATGATGAAGAATCGAGGATTATCACCAGTTTCACCACCTGGTGAACTTAAACGGACCGCTCCAAATATTGAACAGCAAGGCAGAAGGTTTAGACTCTCTCCAAAACAGACTAAAGCTGTTGAAAAGTTGATCAAAAGTCAAATTGAGCAATCTAATATTTTTGGCTTGCATGAAGAACAAATCGAACAACAGTAAAATTTTATTGAAGTAAAAGTTTGTTTTAAAATTTTGAAAAGAGTGCAACCATCCTCGCTGCAAAATAAAAAGAAATCTGAATCTACCATGCATCGTAAATTAAAAGTAATCATCATTGTTGTGAGATTTTCTGAATCTAAAAAATTTTCCAAAAGGATATGATAAAGCAAGATGTGGTCAAAAAGAAGGCAAAACAAGGACATTCATCTTCAGTTGTCCAATCAGACAGTAACCTGATGAAAAGCGTGAAGAATTCCCGAAACTTTTTTGGATCTCCAAGTAACAAAAAGAGTTTGATGACCGAAATGGAAGCAAAGATGTTTGCTAAAGAGAATAAAGATCGAGATCAGCTCATAAAGGTCTATGGGATCGAAAAGGATCCAAAGGATTCAAGCAAACATTCATCATTCAGTAAAAGCATGATGACAAAAGTCAGTCCCAAGAGAACAAAGATTGAAGATTATAATTCAAAAAGCACAAAAGGCCTCCAAGCTGTAGATTTTCTCCCAAAAAAGAATTGACCTCATAATGATTTATAGGAGAAAAAGTTGATTTCTGTCTCAAAGAGCATGACTGGAGGCTTGAAGGAGCCTCTAAATGAGAATGTCATCAAGAAAGACAAGATGAAAACAACAGCAGCTGTTTACAAGAAACCTATAAAAATCGATGAGAGTTTGGGTTCTCAAGAAATTTTAGCTGACAAGTCCAAGTCAAAGCTCAATAAGATTTTGGGGCCTGAAAAAGACAATCGATTTTCCACAAAATGTAAGAGAAGAGAGAAATAAATAATTTTTATTCATTTAGTCCAACTACCTTCTTTCTTGGTCGAAAAAAGTCACTTGCCTGCAGCTGATCCAAAATATGCAGGATCACCAATTAATTCATCAGATGACTCCGAAACTGATGAAGAGCTTCGAAGATTCATTGAAGCCCAAGAACAAAGTCGTAAAAATGCGCTTAGTTTAAAAATGAAAATTGCTCCTCTGAACGTAACCCTCGTGATAAAATTAATTCCTTAATATTTTTCTTGAATAGTTTGGATCAATCAAGGAATCGAAAAATACTTCTCAAGAGCAAGAAGTAGCAGAAAAAGTTCCAATTCCAGTTCCAGTTCAAGCCCAGGCTCAAACTCAAGTTCATGTTCCAGTGCCAGAGAAAAAGTTGAGTTTAAATTTGAATTTGAATCTCAATATGTCTGGAAGTCTTCAGAAAACACCACAACATGCTCAATCTCAGTTAAAGACGCCTCCATTGCTTTCTCTAAATGCCTCTCTGCCAAAGGAAAGTTCCCAATCCTCTTTAGCAAATGAGAAGTTAAGCGAAGATTTGTTTTATTATTCAGAAAGAAAGCTTCGAAAGATTTATGAAGATAATGATTTGCACTCTCTCATGATCAGCTTGATGATTTCGCTTCTTTTGACTCCGAAAAAAGGGACACTTGATGAACATTACACATCCCAATATCCTGTCGATGAAGGAAAGCCCAATATCCCTTATATCCTGCACTTCCACCTGAACCATCCCAGCAACCAGCATATTCCTCCCCTTGTGCTCTCACGAGTTGTTGAGATTAGTTCTTTCCCTGCAGGCCAAAGACTCCTCAAATTGCTTTGTATTTCCCTGTCAGATATGTCGATATATACTGATAGAAGAAAGATCGGAGGAGGAGCATACGGAACTGTCTTTGAATGCAACACCAACTTGGTCGAACCTAAAGTCGTTGCTATAAAAGAAACCAAGTTCCCAAATTCAATCCACGATAGATGCGTGCTGCATGATATATTTACAGAGATTACTTGTTTGGAGCAGTTTAGGCTGAATCCACTGGTCACAGATATCTATGACTTTGGAGTGACCGACAGTTCCTACACGATTGTGATGAAGAAATATCCAATATCATTAAGAGAGTGGAGAAGTAAGCAAGAAGATAACTGGGCTGAAAATTTGCCAGCTTACTTGACGATCTATCGAGAAATATTGAAAATCATTTCGATGCTTCATTCTTGCAACATAACACACTATGATTTGAAATGTGATAATGTGATGCTGGACTTTAGGGTAAATGCGAATAACGAGTCAGATGTAAAAATTGTCCTTTGTGATTTTGGTGAATGCAAGTAAATTTCTTGATATTTTGAATATTTTTTAATTTTTTTAAAAAACAGGATATTTTTGAATGAACAAGATGAATACTGCTTAAGAAATCGAGGAACTGAATATATCAGGCCTCCTGAAATGCTTACTTTGGAACATAATCGAAAAAGAGAGGCTGATACTTATGACAGAAGAAAGAAGGTATTTTCCACAAAGAGACAAATGTTTATTTTCTAGGTTGGAACAACAAGAGCAAGTGACATCTGGTCTTTGGGTTGTTTACTTTATGAGATCCTAACTGGCGATTTCCTTTTCTATAATCCAGATCTTCCGTTGGATTTATACATCAGACTTACAGCACCAAATCAGCCTCTATTAACTCAACAAAAGTTGGAAAAGATTGACAACAATGCTTACATTATAGATTTTCTCAAGTTTGTTTTGGTCAAGGATCCTCTGCACAGACCTTCGATAGCCAGCGTGCTTAAGAGATTTGAGCATGTGCATGCAATCATGGTTTCAAATATCTCTGCTTTAGATCATCATGTTCTCAAACTTCAACCTCCTTATCCTGCTGCAGAAAACACATCGCTTGAAGCCCGTCTCAGCAATTTCATTGGTCTTCTTTTTTCAAATACTTCTATTGTTCACAAAAGAACCAATGAAATCTACCATAAACCCAAGCATGTAAAGTTTGAGAAATCAAAATTTTATTAATTTCGAATAAGGCACCAACTTATATGAGGATTACAGAAGCAGTATCTTTGTGCACAAAAACCCACTTTTTAATGAATTATGAAAAGTAGCTTTGATTTTATTTTCTATTTCTAATCCTTTCCTAAAGGCTGATAAAAGACGGAACAACCCACATTGTTTCTCTCCAGCATTTACTCGAAGAGGCTTGGTTGACAAGATTCAAATGCTTAATGATCAACGTCTCAGATAAACAAAGATTAGAGTAACTTTGAAATTATATAGAGAAAAACTCACTTATTCCGAAGGACATTGCCATTTGTCATTAATGCAAAGCTGATGGATTTCTTGAGGACAGCATTCTTTTATAAGGGAAATGTTTTGTTTGTTGAAGATGATGATATTGGTCTTAATCCCAAATTTGCCGAGTTCATTTTGAGACAGAGCTTGTTATTGTGCATGGCCAATTTCCTCAAACTTTCTGTTTATGAAGTCTGGACATTCATTAATTCTCAAGTCCTATTTTTGAATTTACCATACTCACATATCGCTTTGATGAGTCGACTCATGATCCACCAAACTAAACTCACAGAGGTAACGTTGGATTTAAAAAGAACATTGAATAATAAAAATAGGCTATCGAAATGCTTCCACAAATCCAATGCAATTGTGGATGTTGCACAATTATTTTGAAGAGACAGTTTAATATGGATAAAAATGTATATGTGAAGACTTGTTCATGTTCAAGAGAAGCTAAAACCAACGGATTTTCCGAATGTCCATCTGATGGTTGCGCAGAATATATGGAGGACATGAGGGTAGTCTTTGATTTAGAATGCAGACGTGCTAAATAATCTTTAGAATAAATTTGATAATCATTGGGAAACACTGGTTTGGGGATACTTCAACCCACATGACTTTTTCATTGGACCTCGAAATGCAGGTTTGATTTATCTATGAATAATACCTTCAAAAAGAAATAATAGACATTGTGCATGACAATTTTAAAGCCAGTTTAATCTTGAATTCTGAAGGAATGGGTGTGAATGCACATCCATATCAAAAACAACAAACAGGCAAGGACAGCACGCAATACCTGTCATTAAATAGACTCAACAAGGTAAAATTCTAGTTTGTTTGAGATTAAAAAAGTATTGTAGAACAAGTGGCAGATTTTCCAATGTAAGGTTTGTTCAGTGTGGATGTTTGCAGAAAATATAGCTGAACAGAAATATGCAGTCATAATAAACAACATTACGAAACAGAGAACAAGAGAAACGATAACTGCAAAATCTCTAAACGAGAATAAAATAAGATCTGTCATTATGCGCCATCTCAAATTGAATGAAACCAGATAAGAGAAGAGAAATTTTTTGGTCCTTCGAGAAAGAAGATGAGACTTTTTGTAAAAAATTCTACTGAAATATGTATTATTTCTAACATTCAAAACTCTAGAATATTTATTATTTCGCTATTGTATTTTTAATATCTGCTTGTAAAAATCAATTATTGAGAATTTATCTACTGTGAGGAAATTGTAAATTAATTTAATATGGACGGAAAAAAATTTTTTTTGAGGCTCAAGAAAGGAGAAACGAAAATAGAAGTTGAGGAGATGTAGAATGCTTTGAAAATCTCAAAGGAGTTGAAAAAGGAGAATTTTAGGGGACCTGAATTTTTTACATCCTATAAAATCTCTCCCTCTCTCCCTCTTTCTCTATCTTGGTAAAAAAGATTCTCTCAAATTTCTGATTAACAATGTTTCTTGTGATTTTAATCATTTATGGGTTGTGGGAGTTACTTGATCAAACTTTTAATTGAATATTGAATATTGCTTCAAAAATTAAAAATAGAGCTAAGGACACTCCGACATGATTTTCTGAAGTTTTTTGAGAAAGTAAGGTTTTTCAAAAGCACCTTAGATTCTTTAAAAAAAAAACCACTTTTATCTTTTGTTATTTTATCATATTTGAGAAAACCAAATATTCAGGAGGTTCTTCTCGTCAAATGTTCGTTATTCTTTTTTTTTTTTTAAAAAAAAAAAGGAGAAAAAAAGATTTTTTTCAATTATTTTTAAAATTTTTTTTCTTTTTTTTAAATTCTTTTTTATTTTTAAAATTTTTTTTTTACTTTTTTTTTATTTTAGTAAAA
>Ga0182738_1002211_pt1 | contig 23327 bp, 28 predicted proteins | sample eDN5th30CBELigMG_FD_128876 | JGI IMG/M metagenome (GOLD analysis project Ga0182738, IMG submission 128876) | Enriched Miracle-Growth compost microbial communities from Emeryville, California, USA - eDNA 5th pass 30_C BE-Lig MG (version 2)... ...
ACGCCCAAAGAGCATGGAAACCTCATCGCGCCGATCGCGCTCCCGCCCGCCCCTTGCGGGCCGGCACGCCGCCGCGCCCCTTGGCCTCCAGTGCCACCCCCTCCCCGTCTCCCGCCTCGCTCCCGAGCACGCCGGCGAGGCCCGCCGCGAACGCGGCGAACACCGCCCGGTGGTCATCGGGCACGGCCTCTCCCCTTCGCCCCTCGGTGCCGAGAAGGCGTCCCAATCGAGCCATGCTGATTTCTCCGCTGATGAAGCCCTGCACGCGGGCCGCGCCGGCCCCGCCACGCTATCGCGACGTCATTCCTCTCCCCGGAACCGCCGGTTCAGACGCGCGATCTCGGAGACGAAGTCGTTGAAGCGCCGGTTCGACGCCGCGAGCTCGCGCACGCACCACACCAGCAGCCCGCTTGCCCCCGACGCCCACAGGAACAGCGCGAGATGGGCGAGGTCGCCGCGCTGGCTGAATGCTTGAGCAACATCGTCCATTGCGCGGTAGCCCCCGTTTCCTGCCGAGCTTGCGTGACGAAGCACTTGAGATTGTTGGATGCCGATGCTTCTCTCGTTCCGCGGAGCAGCCCTCGCGCGTCCCGATCCGCAAATGGAGAGGACAATGGCCCCTGCTACTTATCCTTGTTATGCAATAAAGAAGGACTCCAGCGGCCAGTAGTACTGGATTTATTACGCACGGAATGCTGAGCCCATAGCGCGCAGCAGCGAAAGCTACGTCGCCAAACAAGATTGCGAGCATAGCGTCAATCTTGTAAAGCAGTCCGCCAGTCACCCAGTCTACGAGTGACCCGAAACGACGTCCCCACCCTCCACCGGCCCATAACCCAACGCCGCACGCTTCTCGTTGACGCTGATGAAGTCCGCCCGGGCGAGGCGCGGCCACAGAGGTTCGCGCTCGGCCGTCAGCGCCATCACCGCGTCGAGGTCCGGCTTCAGCTCGAGCCCCGGCGCCAGCCAGGCCACGAGTTCTTCCGCCATGCGCCCGATCAGCGGCAGGATGGTCTGCCGCCACAGCGCCCGGTTTGCCTCCTGGTAATTCGCGTAGGTGTTGTCGCCGGGGATGCCGAGCAGCATCGGCGGCACGCCGAAGGCGAGCGCGATATCGCGCGCCGCCGCGTTCTTGGCCTCGATGAAGTCCATCTCCTTCGGAGAGAACCCCATCGTCCGCCAGTCGAGCCCGCCTTCGAGCAGCAGCGGCCGCCCGGCGTTCCGCGCCCCCTGATAACCGTCCTCGAGTTCCTTCTTGAGCCGTGCGAACTGCTCGTCTGTCAGGTTGCCGCCGTCCCGGCCCTGGTAGACCAGCGCCCCGGAGGGCCGCGCCGAGTTGTCGAGCAGCGCCTTGTGCCAGGCCGCGGCGGCATTGTGGATGTCGAGGCTCGTCTGCGCCGCCTCGAGCGGGGCGAGCCCGTAGTGGTCGTCGAGCGGGTGGAACAGCGACAGATGCAGGATCGGCCGCGCGCCGTCGTCCTGGCGGAACCGCATGCTGCGCCCGCCCACGGAATAGACATAGGCGCTCGGCCAGCCGTCGCCGCCGACCTCGATCCGCATCCGGTCCGGCCGCAGCGCGTGCAGTTCCCGCACCTCGTCCTCGACCGTCACCGCCTCCACATAGGCGTTCCCGGCCACGAGCACGTAGCCGTACACCGCCTCGAGAAACGGCTTGCCGCTCTGCCGCGCATTCGGCCGCCGCAGCAGGTCCAGCACCGGGTGCGCATCGAGCTCGCGCCCGCTCTCATAGAGCACCCAAGGCACCGAGGCCGCACCCTCGGCGATCATGCGCACCGCCCGGAACACGACGGGATTCCGCATCAACCCCTCGCGCGCCAGCGCCGCATAGTCGCGTGGCGTCCACACCGGCCGCCCCAGCGCCTGCATGGCGATCAGCGGCCCGGCCGCGGACGCCTTCGCCTCCGTCACCCCAGACGCGCGTTCCCGCGCCCGGCCGAAGCTCGGCCAGCGTAGCTGCATCACACCTCTCCTCTGGTCGAAGTCGGACCGGTCGGCTGCTCGTTCGCGGGGCGCGAAGCCCGGTCGAGCCCCCCTGTCCGTTCAGGCTCGGCAGGCGCCCTCGGTGTCGGAACCTGCAGCATCAACGTCGCAGCCGATCAATGCCATCCGAGCGGCACTCCGAACCACCCGGGTGGTTCCCTCCCCCCTTGTGGGGGAGGGCCAGGGAGGGGGATAGCAATCGAACTCGGCGCCAAGGTGTTGCCCGCCCCCACCGTCCATGCCATCTACACGGTCTGAGCCAGGAGTGTAGACACATGGCCTTCCACATCCGCGATCCCGAAACCGACCGCGTCGTCCGCGAGCTTGCCAAGCGAACCGGGCGCACGCTGACCGAAACCATTCGCCTCGCCTGCGAGAACGAGCTCGCCCGCGAAGCCTTCATGAAGCTGCCGCTCGCCGACCGCATCCGGCCGATCCAGGAGCGCGTTGCCGCCTATCCGAAGACCGGGCTCGATGCCGACAAGGCATTCTACGACTCGCTCAATGACGAGTAGCCGATGTTCATCGACGCCTCCGCCATCGTCGCGATCCTTGTCGGCGAGCCGCCTGCGCCGGATCTGCTCGCGCGGCTCGAGCGCGAGCCCGTACTCTTCACGTCGGCGCTCGCCGTGTTCGAGGCTGCGCTCGCGATCGCCCGCCTCAAGCGGGTCGCGCCTGAAGCCGCCCTCGCCGACATCGCGGAGTTTGTGGATTCCGCGCGCGTCGCCTGCGTAGCCATCGACTTCGCCACGGCCGAAGCCGCAGTTGCCGCTCACGCCCGCTATGGCAAGGGCCGCCATCCTGCCGACCTCAACATGGGCGACTGCTTCTCCTACGCCGCCGCAAAGCAGCTCGGGACGCCCCTGCTCTATGTCGGCGATGATTTTGCCGCCACCGACCTCGCCTGATCCCTACAACCCCCGAACCCGCGGCTCCGCGCCGCCCTTCAGCATCAGCTCCGTCAGCGCCCACACCAGCGCGTCGAGCCGGTCCGGCGATCGTCCCGACGACAGCCCGTCTACCCCGAAATCGCACATCTCGTCCTCAAGACCCGTGAACGCGCCGGCGTGACGCACCTTGCCGCGGGCGTAGAGCGCCGCCACCGGCTCGGCCCGGACCCACTTGCCGCGCGTGGCGCGCACCGTGCCGAGCGCCACCATCGGGTCGGCCGCGCGGATCACCGCCGCCACCATCTCCCCGCCCTGATTGATTTCGGCCACCATCCGATCGGCCCCGAGCCGATGGTAGAGCCCGATCGCCCGCGCCGCCCAGCGCTCAGGCCGCGCCTCGGCCAGCGTCTCGTCAGCCAGCACCACGGCCTCGCCGTCGGAAGTCAGTCCGGCCGCCACGATCCCGCATTTGTCGGCGCCCGGCCCGGACGAAGCCGGCGGGTCCACCGCGACCACGATTCGCGTCAGGGGCGGCGTCGTCACGACGCGAAGCGCCTCCAGCTCCGCCCGGCTCCACAGCGCGTCCGGCCGATCCTCGACCAGTTCGCCCTCGAGCTCCTGCCGCCCCAGCCGCGTCCCGCCGTAGCGCGCCTCCAGCGCATCGATGAATCCGGGCGCGAGATGCGCGGCGTTCTCCCGGCTCGCCATCCGCGTCACCGCGACGCCCGCGTCCCCGAGCAGCCGCTTCAGCAGCGGAAGCGGCCGCGGCGTCGTCGTCACCACCTGCCGAGGGCGCGCTCCCAGGCGCAGGCCGAACTGCAGCATGTCCCAGGTCGCCTCGGCATGGCGCCACTTCGCCAGCTCGTCGCACCAAGCCGCGCCGAATTGCGGCCCGCGCAGCCCGTCGGGGTCCTCCGCCGAGAAGGTCTGCGCCACCGCTCCGTTCGGCCATTCGAGCCGCCGCCGGCCCGCGTTCCACGCCGGCCTTTCGGCCCGCGGGTGGATCGCGAGCAGCCCGGACTCGCCCTCGATCATCACGTCGCGTGCCGCAAGATGCGTCTCGCCCACCAGAGCGATCCGCCCCACCGCCGGCCCGCCCGTCCCGAGCGCGCAGGCCCGCACCCACTCGGCCCCGGCCCGCGTCTTGCCCGCGCCGCGCCCGCCGAGAATGAGCCATGTGGCCCAGTCGCCCGCAGGTGCGCGCTGCTTCTCCGCCGCCCAGAGCGGCCAGGCGCAGCGCAGCCATTCGAGCCGTCCGGCGCGCCGCACCTCCTCAACGGCCGGCTCGATCGCTCCGACCCGCGAGCATTCGCTCAAGACGGTCTGCAAGCTCTCGAGCGATGGCGTCATCGTCGGCCGCCCCTCCGTGCTCACCTGCATTCTGAAGAGGCGTCGCCATCTCCATGAGCTTTTCGAGATTCTTGGTCAGATGGCCGAGGACCTGCACGTCCTTGTCGTCGGCCGCGCCGGGAACGCGGCGCTCGAACGCCTCGATCTGCCGCGCGCAGGCCCGCGTCAGGCGCGCGATCAGCGCCGCTGCCTCATCCTCACCTGATATCGGCCCTGGCGCGCCGTGCCCCGCCGACCGAACCGAGCCGGCTGGCCTGCTGCCCTTGCGCGGCGCCCAGCCCTCGCGCTTCGCCAACCGCCGCAGGGCGGCGTCCGAAATCCCCGCCGTCGCGGCGATGGCGGCGATCGTCTCGGCCCCCGCCTCGTAGCGCCGGCGCAAAGCCTCGCCCGCGCCCGGAGCCTGCAGCCCGTCCGCCATCCCGCCCCGCTCCGGAAAGGAAATCCGAAAGGCGGCGCCCCGCCTCCGCTCGCCCGCCCCGGACCCAAGCCCGGCAGCCCCGGCCGCACTCGTCCGACCGTGCCCGAACCCTACCGAAGCAGCGTCACGCTGTCAAGGACAATTTTCCTATCGCTCGGGAACCAGGACCCTGTCCCCGCGTTCTCGTGGCGAACCCGCGGACCCTCACCGCGCGCGTTCAGGGATCGCGTCGGCCCGGTGCCGGCTCAAGCCCGGGCTCTTCCTCCGGCCAGGTGACCACATGGTCCTCCCAGTCCTCGAACGCGACGTCCTGCTCGGAGACCACGCGGCCGCGCACGGAGACGCCCGCCGCGTGCACGCTTGCGGGGTCGCCGGAGACCAGAGGATGCCACCAGTAGAGGTCGAGTCCTTCCGCGATCAGCCGGTAGGCGCAGGTCGGCGGCAGCCAGGACAGCGTCTCGACCGCGTCGACGTCGAGTTCGATGCAGTTCGGCACCAGCACCGTCCGCGTGGCGTACGAACTGCACCGGCAGCTCGCCTGATCGAGCAGGTGACAGGCGACATCGGTCCACGCGATCTCGCCCGTGTCGGCGTCCTCGAGCTTGTTGAGGCAGCAGCGCCCGCAGCCGTCGCACAGCGATTCCCACTCGGCGCGGGTCATCTCCCGCAGGCTTTTTGCCCGCCAGAACGGCAATTTGTCGTCGGGCGGTAAAGCATAATGCGAATTAACCATGAAACTCTCCGAGCCTTTTATGCACTGGTTGAGCGGCGTAGGTCTAAGTCGTCCCCCTTGCCGGGCAAGCTGGCCTGGTTAACCATGATCCGTTCTTCTGGACAGCACCGTGGCGGAGCGTGACGACAACGGTCTGACGCAACGTCTGAAGCGTCGCCTCCTCGCCGTCGATTCCTGGATCGACTCGGCGTTCTATGTCGCGCGCGCCCGGTTCGTCCGTGCCTGGGACTCGTTCTCGGATTTCATGGGCCGCTTCCGCGTCCGCGGCATCAGGCGCGGCGCGACCGAGCTCCTCTCCGAGGCCGCCACGCTCGGCACGGTGGGCGCCCTCGCCCTCGTCGCCCTCGCCATGCCGGCCTTCCAGGCCACCCAGGCCGACTGGCGCACCCAGGGCGAATATTCCGTCACCTTCCTCGACCGCTACGGCAACGAGATCGGCCGCCGCGGCATCTTCCTCGACGATACCGTCCCCCTGTCCGAGTTCCCCCCCGACCTCATCCACGCGCTCCTGTCCACCGAGGACCGCCGCTTCTACGACCATTTCGGTCTCGACGTCTTCGGCCTCATGCGCGCCGTCATGGTCAACGCCCAGGCCGGAGGCGTCGTGCAGGGCGGCTCCACGTTGACCCAGCAGCTCGCCAAGCTTCTGTTCCTGTCCAACGAGCGCACGCTCGACCGCAAGATCCCCGAGGCCTTCCTCGCCCTCTGGCTCGAGGCGAACCTCACCAAGAACGAAATTCTCGAGCTCTACCTCAACCGCTCCTACATGGGCGCGGGCGTGTTCGGGGTCACCGCCGCGGCCGAGTTCTATTTCGGTAAGCCCATCCAGGACCTGACGCTGGCCGAGAGCGCGATGCTGGCGGGCCTCGTCAAGGCGCCGTCGCGCTACGCGCCGCACGTCAACCTGCCCGCCGCCCGCGCCCGCGCCAACACCGTGCTTTCGAACCTCGTCGAGGCCGGCTACATGACCGAAGGCCAGGTCGCCGCCGCCCGCCGCAACCCCGCTACCGTGGTCACCACGGAGGAAGGCTGGGCCCCCAACTACTTCCTCGACTGGGCCTTCCAGGAGGTCGAGCGCATCGCCCCGCCGGGCGGGCACACCCTCGTCGTGCGCACCACGCTCGACCCGCGCCTGCAACTCGACGCCGAGGAGGCTATCGATTCAATCCTTCGGCAGCACGGCGAGCACTACGAGGTCACCCAAGGTGCCATGGTGATCCAGGACCCTACCGGCGAGGTGCGCGCCATGGTCGGCGGCCGCGACTACGGCGAGAGCCAGTTCAACCGCGCCACCAACGCCCTGCGCCAGCCGGGCTCCGCCTTCAAGCCCTTCGTCTACGCCGCCGCCCTGATGTCCGGCTACACGCCGGACAGCATCGTCGTCGACGCGCCGATCACCATCGGCAACTGGTCGCCGCGCAATTACGGGCGCAGCTATGCGGGCAATGTCAGCCTGACCTACGCCATTTCCCAGAGCATCAACACGATTCCGGTGCGCCTCACCCAGGAGATGGGACGCCAGATCGTGATGGATACCGCCCACGCTATGGGCATCCGAAGCGAGCTCTACGACACCCCCACCCTGCCGCTCGGCGTCTCCGAGGTCAGCGTGCTCGACATGGCGAGCGCCTATGCGACCTTCCCGAACGACGGCATCCACGAGGATTCCTGGGGCATTCTCGATATCCGCCTGCCCGACGGCACCGTCGTCTACGACCATGCCCTCGACGGCCCCGAGCCCCGGCGCGTGCTTCCCGCGAGCGTGGCGGAGGACATGAACCGCATGCTCTCCTCGGTGGTCGCCTCCGGAACCGGAACCCGCGCCCGCATCCCCGGCGTGTCCGTCGCCGGCAAGACCGGCACCACCCAGTCCTATCGCGACGCCTGGTTCGCCGGCTACACCGGCAATTATGTCGGGGTGGTCTGGCTGGGTAACGACAACTACACCACGACCAACACGCTCACCGGCGGCGTCCTCCCGGCCATGGCCTGGCAGGACGCCATGGAAGCCGCCCATGTGGGCATCCCGCTTGCGCCCCTGCCCGGCGTCTCCGAAGGCTCGCTCGAGCCGTTCCTCGTCGCCGACGATGCCGCCGAGGGCGCGGTGCAGCTCGCCGGCGAAATGGCCCCGCTGTCGCCCGCGGCCATCACCGTGCTCTCCGATATCGGCATCACGCTGGCGGGCACGCCGCTCGGCAACGACCTCGCCGCAGCCCCGCAGGCCCCCATCCAGATCCCGCCCGCGCCCCACCCGGAGGACGGCATCGTCGCGGCCCTCGCCCCCGAGGCGCCGATCGCGGCGACGCCGATCGCCGCGGTCCGTTGACGGACCCCGTGGCCCGGCGCCATAGATCGGGCGCCGGCGTCCGCTGCCGCCGTCCCACCTCCGAGCCTCGGGCCACCAGTTGAGCCTCGCTCTCCGCCTGCTCATCGGTGCCGCGATCGCGCTGATCGTCGGCCTCGGAACCGTCCGCATCGCGCTCGACGGCGAGTTCCTCGCCGGCACCGACGAGATCGGCCCGTGGACCATCGAGGCGAGCGGCCGCGACGCAACGCCCTATTCAGCGGCGCTGCGGGCCATTCGCGGCCGGATTCCGCTCGGCAACGGCGAGGGCATCGAGCTGCGCGCCATCGTGGACAGTGCCGGAGCCCGTCTCGACCCGGACTGCGTCTATCTCGTGCGCGGACGTCTGCCGACGGCGCGCCTGTGGACCTTCACGGTCGCCGATCACACCGACAGACTGCCTGCCTCGCCCCCCGGACGCTTCGCCGCCACCAGCGACGACATTCTCTGGCGTGCCGACGGCAGCTTCGAGATCGTGGTGGCGCCGCGTGCCCGCGCCGGCAACTGGATTCCGTCGGGCGGGCTCGCATCGCTCGCTCTCACCGTCCGCCTCTACGACGCCCCCTCGATCGCCGGCCTCGGGGCCCCCGACCTGCCGGCGATCACTCGCCAGTCCTGCCCGGGAGACGAGACGTGAACGCGCTCGCCCGCTGGATGCTCGGCGGCCTGTTTCTGGGCGGCATCATCCACATCCTCACCATTCTCCTCCTGCCCACCTACGTCCCGGTGACGCCGGCCGACCGCGTCGCTGCCGCCGAGCCGGCCGGACGTTTCACCCTGCTCGGCCCCGATTCCGGGCCTATGCTCGCCGGGCTCGATCCCTCCTTCGTCCACGCCGTGTGCCCGCTCACCGGCGGCACGCAGCGGCTCACCGGCAGGATGCCCGGCACGCTCTGGACCTTCGCCATCGTCGATGGCGCCGGCGCCGTGTCCCAGAGCTTCACCGACGCCTCGGCCCTCAACAACGGCATCGACGTCCTCGTCGCGCCTCGCGACACGCTGGAGGCGATCCGCTTCGCCGCGCCGCCGGATTACGAGACCACGCTTCTGCTCGACCAGCCGCCATCCGGCGGCTTCGTCCTCCTGCGCGCCTACGCGCCGAGCCCCGCCGACGCCGCCGAGATCGGCGCCGTCCTCGAAACCATCAGTTGCGCCCCTTTCGAAGTCGTACTCCCCGACGCCACGGCAACGCAGCCCTAGAGGCGCGTCGACCGCGTCGACGCGCTGATAGTCGCCCGGAACCCGTGTAACCCGCCCGGAACTCCGCTCGCCCCCGCGCACGCGGGGACCCAGAATCGCCAGCCCTGGAGTTAAACTCCTCCGCTTCGACGACCGGCCGCTCGCGGCGCAAGGGGCTCAGAGCTTGTAGTAGATCACCCGCTCCGGCGTTTCCGGCGCGGGCGGCGGCACGGGCTCCACAACCCCTTCGGGCGCCGTGGGCGCCGGCCCCGCCCCGCAGCGCAGCGCCCCGATCACGCCCGTCAGGTCCGACCACGCTCCGTTCGCCTCAAACAGCCTGTCGGTCGGGGATTCCACTTCGAGGTGGTCGATCGCGTAGCGATAGGCCACCACCCGCGCCCGCAGCGCCGCCCCCACCGCGGCGATGAAGGCCGAATTCTCGGCGACGCGCGCCCGCGCATTCGCCACGAAATCCGCCTCCAGCCCCGGTATCCGCCCCGCCGCCCCGAGCCGCTCCCTGTCGGCCGCCAGCACCCGACAGGCGACCTCATCGAAGCCGGGCAGCAGCGCCGCGTCGGCGTTCATGTCGGCGATCAGGCGGTTGTAGCGCGCCACGTCCGATGCGAACGCCCCTCCCCGCAGCGAGCGGTAATAGTCCTCCGCGTCATAGGCTAGACCGGTCGCCGGCAGCACGCGCGTGCGTTCGAGTTCGGCAAGGCTCGCGTCCACCAGTCCGGCCCGCGCCGGCACCAGGAAGCGCCAGCCGCGGTCCCGCAGCCGCTGCTCGTCGGCGGTCGTGGTGAACCCGGAGACCGGCTCGCCGCGCGCGTCCGCGACGACGCGTCCCACGATGGGCAGCGCCGCGTCGTGGACCACCGAAGGCGCGGCGCGGCCGAAATCCCCGGTCGGCCGGGCGCAGGCGGCGAGCGGCAGCAGCACCAGACCCGCGAGCCGCCCCGCCCTCATTCCCCGCTCTCCCCTGCCTTCCCGGCATGTGTCGCGGGCGCATGGTTAACGTTGCGACAACGGTTACCGGCGAAACTGAGCCTTGCCGCGGCCCCTTCCGCGTCCCGAGATTCGAAGCCATTGCCGCTGAGATGTCCCCGAAACACTCGCTCGAAGGCATGATCGCGCTCGCCCAGGCGCATGACGGCAACCGCACGGCCGCGCTGCTGCGCGCCGCCACGGAGCTGTTCGTCTCCGCTCCCGCCCACGACCGCAGCGAGGTGCATCTCTACGAGGAGCTGGTCCTCAACCTGCTGCCCGACGCCGACCTCGCTGAACGCCGCGCCCTCGCCCGCAGCCTCGCGACGGCCCCGGATGCGCCCCGTCTCGTCGTCCGCGAGCTGCTGTCCGACGACATTTCCGTCGCCGCCGAGCTCATCGACGGCGCGCCCCAGCTCGCCGAGATCGACCTGCTCACGGCCATTGCGACCGGCTCTCCCGCCCACATGACGGCGATCGCCCGCCGCAGCTTCCTGCCCAAGGCAGTGGTGGAGGCGCTCTGCTTCACCGGCCCGCCCGAATCGCGCCGCATGCTGGCGGCCAATATCGCAGCGGCCTTTACGCCTGCCGCGCGCTCTCAGATCATCCTCGCCGCCGCGGCCGACCCAGTGCTCGCGCGCCTTCTCGCAAGACGCGTCGATTTCGGCCCCCAATCCATCCCCTTCGCCTTCCTCGACCTCGACGGGGAAAGCCGGATGAAGCTCATCGCCGAGGCCGAGCGGCAGACTCTCGCGACCGCGGCGCTGCGCGGCGCCCGGCCCAACGGACGGCAGCCGCCCTCCCGGACCGAGGTCGCCGCCGTGGTCGCCGCCGCCGTGGCGCGCGACCCCCAACGTCTTGCTGCGGCGATAGGCACGGCACTCGCCGTCGACGAGGGCACAATCGCCAAGCTCCTCGCCGACGACAGCGGCGAGGCCCTCGCGGTCGCCGCGCGCGCCATGGCCATGGACGATACCGAGACGCTGCGCTTCCTGCTGTTCGCGCCCCCGGCCCCCCGCAGCTACTGGACCGTCCGCCGCCTCGTCGACCTCGCCGAGACGATCAGCCTCAGCGCCGCGCTGCGCATCGTCGAGGCGGTGAGCCCGTTCGTCCCCGTCCGGCCGCCGATCCGCACCGCCCCGGCGCCGAGCCACGAACGCGAGGCGCGCGAGCCCCGCCGCGACGGCGCGCCCACGGTCCAGCCTCGCCGCGAGGAGACGCCGGAGCGCCGGGAACAGACGGGCTGAGCCTCAGCCGGGGCGGCTGGGCAGATCGAGCTCCGCCCGGCCCTCCCGGTCCTCGGCCTCCACGACCCAGATGTCGGGATCGAACCGTTGCTCGCGGGCGAGCCGCGCCGCGATCTCCGCCTCGGGAACCCCGGTCAGCAGCGGCTCGAACATCCTGTCCCCGCCGGCTTCGCCGATCTCGGCCTGCGGCGCCGGCCCATACAGGTCGGCGGTGCCGTCGAGCCTGTTGATCTTGACGAAGATCGCCCCCGCCTCGCGGGCGCCGCGCCGAACCACTGCGGCGAAGCCGCCGGCGCCGAAACGCCGACGCACATAGGCGGAAACCCAAAAATCGGACGTGACGCGCAAGGGGGCTGCTCCGAGGCCGCACCGGCCCTCTACCCGCCCCCGCGCCCCGCTGCAATGCCCGCGTGGAAACGCGGGCGCGGCGCCGCTACTCGATCGGACTTCCCAGGAACGCGCCGAGCTCCGTCATCAGCCGGTCGCTCACCTCGCCCGTCTCCGCCAGGCCGCGATAGCGCTCGAAATCGCGGATGGCGCTCCGCGTCTCCTCGCCCATCAGCCCGTCGGCGCGGATCGGGCCGAAGCCGGCTTGGTTCAACACCTGCTGGATGCGCAGCAGCCGCGCGTCGCCGCCCTCGGCCAACGCCGTCCCGGGCTGGGACGCCGCCACCAGATCCATGTTCGCGATCAGCTCCGTGGGCGTCATCTGGCGCCCGGCGAGTCCGCGCGCCTCCTGGTAGGCCGCGATCGCCCGCTCCGTCCGCGGCCCGGTGATCCCGTCCACGGTGCCGTCGTAATAGCCGAGCGCCGCCAGCCGCTGCTGCAATTGCGCCAGCACCGGATCGCCCCCTGCCAGCAACTGCTCGATGCCAACGGGCGCAGGGAAGGCGGTCGCGGCAGGAACGGGTGCTGCGGCCGCGGTCCGCTCCTCTGCCGCGGGCACCTGGATCACGGCGGGCGCGGCCGGCGCACCTGCCTCAGGAGCCGGCTCCACCCCTGCCGGTGCCGTCACGAATGGTCGCGTCGCCCAGAGCGGCGCGGGATGGTGCCCGTCCTGCAGCGCCGTCGCATTGGTGACGATGGCGCCGAAGGTGATCACCATCATAAGCCCGCCGCCGGTCGCGGTCGGGTGGGCGAGCAGTTGGTTCAGCGTCCGCCGGGCCACCCCCGGCGCGGGACGCGCGGACGCTGTGGGGAGCCGCCGCCGCGTCGGCTCCGGCTGTCGGCGCCGCCCGCTCATCGGCCTGCCGCCCGCTTCAGCGGCGCCGGTGCGGCCGCCATCGCGGCGTCGGGCACCCGCGCCTCCTCGACGCGGCGGGGATGGGCCGGCAGGCGCACGGTCACGACGGTGCCGACGCCGAGGCGGCTCTCGATCTCCATGGTTCCTCCCTGGAGCGCGGTCAGCCCCTTCACCACGGAGAGGCCCAGCCCGGTGCCGTCATGCCGGCGGTCATAGCCGTTGTCCACCTGCACGAAGGGTGTGCCGAGCCGCGGCAGGTCTGCCTCGGCGATGCCGATGCCGGTGTCGCGGACATAGAGCGCGATCCGGCCGCCCTCGCGGCGGGCGCCGCACACCACCTCGCCGCCGCGGCCGGTGAACTTCACTGCGTTCGACAGCAGGTTGACGAGGATCTGCTTGCAGGCACGGCGGTCGCCGAGCACGTCCGGCAGGCCGGGGGCCACCTCGCAGGAGAGGCGCAGCCCCGCCGTCTCGGCCTGGTGCGCCATCATCAGCCGGCAGCTCTCCAGCACGGTCGAGACGTCGAACGGCTCCGGCGTGACCTGGAACGTGCCCGAATCGATCTTGGACATGTCGAGGATTTCGTTCACCACCTGCAGCAGGTGCTGTCCGGATTCGTGGATCAGCCGGACATAGTCGCGGTGCCTGTCCTGCTCGAAGCGGCCGACGAGCTCCTGGCCGAGCAGGTCCGAGAATCCGATGATGGCGTTGAGCGGCGTCCTCAGCTCATGGCTCACATTGGCGAGGAACCGCGTCTTGGCGCGCGCCGCGTCCCGGCACGCCGCCTCGTTGCGGGCGATCTCCGCCTCGAGCGCCTTGCGCCGGCCGATATCGCGGCAGTGGCCGACGAGGCTCGCCATCCCCCGCGCCGCGCCGGCGACGCGCGTGACAGTCAACTCCGCCAGCACGATTGCCCTAGCCCCGGGTGCGGCGAGTTGCAGCTCGACACTCGCCTCCCCGGCATCGGTCGCGCGGCCGAGTGCGTCGAGATAGGCCGGCCGGTCGGCGGGCAGCACCCGGTGGAAGAATCCGTCGCCGTGCAGCGCGCCCGGGGCAACGCCCGTGAGCGTCTCCGCCGCGGGCGAAGCGAACACCACCCCGCCGTCCTCGCCGAAGCCGAGCACGAGATCCGGGACCGCCGCCGCGTAGAGATCGAGTTGCGCCGCCGCCTCGTGCGCGGCCGTCTCGAGCCGGCGATGCAGGCCCTGCAGCCGCCAGGCGCCGAGCACGGCGAAAGCCGCGGTCGCCATGACGGCGAGCAGCGACAGCACCGCGCCGGGAAGCGGCAGCGGCAGCGGCTCGGGCAGAACATGTGCGCCGTCGAACGCGGCCACGGCGGCGAGGAAGGCCGCCCCCACCGCGGTCACGGCGGCGATCGTCGCCCGCCGTCCCGACAGCGCCGCCTCGATAGGCACCGCCGCGAACAGCACCAGCGCGAACGAGGACAGGCCGCCGGTGACCCCGCACACCGCCGCAACGAGGGCGGCAATACAGGTGGCGGAGGCGAACTGGCCGAGGGCGTAGCGCCCCGTTCGGGCGACCAGCAGCGCGACGAGCGCTTGCGCACCGAGCATGCCGAGCACGAGCGCCGCGAGCCACACGGCCGGCCCCTCGCCTCCGATCCACACCGGGAGCACCAGGGCGAGCGCGGCGAAGCCGCCGACGAGATGGGCGGCGATGAACGAGCGGTGCCGGGCCGCCGCGACGGGATCGTCCGCCACGGAGGAGTGCACAAGTCCCCCGAAGGACGTCTCGAGGACTGCCGTGAACTCGTGCTTGGCCAAGCGCGTTCGAGCCTCGCTGGGCATCGACCGAAGTGTTGCGGCAAGGCCGCACCCGCGGACGATCCATCCATGCCGACCCTCGCATGGTCCCGCCTTACGGAACGCTAACAAGAGGGCGGCGGCCCGGGCGGGAAAGCTTGGTTTCCCGCGGGTTTACGCAATCGCTAAAACGCGACCGACCCGCGATTTCGGATCACGGTAAACGCGCGGATAACACCCTGGGGGAGCGCAGCGATCCGCCGTCGTGAACCGATCGTTAGAATTTGATTCAAGTGAGCCGAAGATTCGCCTCAAGCTCGAAATCGGCCCGCAAACCGCGTCGGCTAGGCTCGGTCCCAAGTCGCGAACGGGGCCTCCGCGCCCCGACCCGCCGAATCGAGTCGAGGCTGCAATGTTCCTGATCCGCTCCGCGTTCTGGCTGACCCTCATCGTGCTGCTGGTGCCCTTCAAGGGTGAGGTCGGGCCGAACGGCGGGCCCGCTGTCGGCGCTGCCGAGGCCTTCGGCGTCGCCTCGGCGGCGATCCACGACATCGGCGGGTTCTGCGCGCGCAACGCGGCGGCCTGCGAAACCGGCGGCCGTCTCGTCTCCGGCATCGCGCTCAAGGTCCAGGCCGGCGCGCGCTGGGTCTACGAGGCGATCGAGGCCAAGTTCGAGGGCGACCCCGAAGCGGAGGCGCCCGCGCCTACAGCGGCCGGCACGCTCACCGCCGACGATCGCGCCGCGGAGTGGCGCGGACCGGACGCGGGCGCCTGACGCGCATAAGTGCGAGGGTCGCTGCGGCTCCCGAACGAAGCGGAAGCAAGCAGAATGGGGGCATGAACATCGGAGAATGTGCCGAGCCGCCTCGGCCGCGTCCTCCCGAGGCCGGCGTAGCGCCCCGCCGCAGCGCACGATCCTCGGTTGTTCCAATTTCGCACGACCCCGCGCGAGCGCGGCGCGGTTCCCCTCGCGGCGATCTCTCTCTATATCCGCGGCATGACCGCCGCCTCCGCCCTGCCCGGCATTGCCGAGATCGAGGAGAACTTCTCCTTTCTCGACGAATGGGACGACCGCTACCGCTATCTCATCGAACTCGGCCGCGCCCTGCCGCCCTTTCCCGAGGCGCTGCGCACTGAGGCGACGCGGGTGCGCGGCTGCACCAGCCAGGTCTGGTTCGTGGGCAGCGTGCGCCCTGCGCCCTCCGGCCCCGCAGTCGACTTCATCGGCGATTCAGACTCCCACATCGTCCGCGGCCTCGTCGCGATCCTGATCTCGCTCTATTCCGGCCGCCCGGCTGCCGACATCCTCGCCACCGAGCCCGACCCGCTGTTCACGCGCCTCGGCCTGCGCGAACACCTCACCCCCCAACGCTCCAACGGGCTGACCGCCATGGTCGAACGCATCCGCAAGCTCGCCGCGGAGGCGCTCGCCGCGGAACCTTCGGCCTCGGCGTAAGAGGATGACGCTGGGGCCAGAGGTCCCAGTCGCGAGCAGGGTGTCGTTCCCCGGCCGAAGCGGGCGGCCCGCGCGCAGGGGAAGGGGACCCAGAGCCACGTACTCCGGATCCACCTCTCCCGTGCGCGCTTGGCAAGGTGCTTTCCGTGCGGCTCCGGGTTCCCTTCCCCTCCGCGCCTGACGGCGCTCCGGCCGGGAACAACACTGAGTTCGAAGAGGCGCGGCGGACGACCTTCGCTGGCAGCGTTAAGCCGGTCCGGGGCTATAACACCTGGAGTGGGGCGAGGCGGGAGCGACACACCCTCCCTCCCCCAACGTGGGGAGGGTCGGCCGAAGGCCGGGGTGGGGGGAGCCCGACGGCACGAAGCCTATTGCTAGACACTCACGAGCGCTGTCTTCGTGGAAACGCCCGCCCCACCCGACCGCCCCGCTGCGCGGGCCGGCCACCCTCCTCTCGCGGGGAGGGAGGGCGCCCAGCCTCAACGGCGGCGGGCCGATGGCGAGGGAAGATGTGAGTGTCCCCCTCTCGACGCCTTGGCTAGGCCCCGCCCGACCCCTCACACTTCGCTGCAAATTTCTTTGTCGTCCCCGGCGAGCGAGGCGTCAGTCTTGCGAGGAAGGGGAGCCAGAAGGCTCGGCATGTCAGGACGGCTCTGGGTTTCCTTACCCCCCGGGCTCTACCCGCTCCGGCCGGGAACGACACTGAGAGTGGGGCGACCGACGCCGATCGCCTCACCAGAAACGCCTCCACTGTGCGCGGGAATGAGGTCCAGCCACCGACCTATAGCGGCAACTGGCCCACCCCCGGCGTCATGGCCGGGCTCGTCCCCAGCGATGACGCCCTCTTCTGGCGGAAGACGGGCATACCCGGCACAAGGCCGGGCATGCCGCCGAGAATGGGCGCGGTCCAGTGCCGCACCCGGAAACAGCGGCCGACCGGAAATCCCCGCCCCCTACCACGATCCCCGCCCGCTACTTGCCCCCGATCCCCGGCCGAAACCCCTCCGCGCCCCAATGCCGAACGTGGCCGCGCGTCGGGCCCTGCGCCACGGCCGAAATGCCGTAGTGGCGGGCGAGGGCGGCAAGGGCGAGGCGGAGGATCACCTTGCCGGAGCGGGCGGGCCATTCGTGGCCGCGCTCCACCTCAGCCAATCCCTTGAGGAAGCAGCAGACGTCGACCAGGACGTCGGCGAATTCCGGCCCCACCGCCGCGAGCGCCGCCGCAACCCGGCCGCGGGCGGCGACTGCGGCGTCCGCGAGGTCGCCGGCCCCTGCCCCGCCGCGCCCGCCCGTTCGCAGCACGACCGACCAGTTCGACGTCACGGACGGCATCAGCTGGCCTTTGGTGAAGTCGCGCCGCAGCCGTTCGCCCGCGGCGAACGCGGCCTCGTCGAGCGCGCCGCGGCGCTTCAGCCAGCCGAGCGGGCTTTCGGCGAGATCGACCGCCGCCGCCTCGCCGTCGGGAAGCCGTGTTCGCACCACGGCACCGTGCTGGGCGCGGAAGGCCTCGCCCTCGCTCAGCGCCCGGCGCAGCAGCGCGCGCCCGGTGCCGGTGATCGCCGACCCCTCCCCGGCGACCAGCCCGTCGCGGCGCAGCCGGTCCAGCACCGCCCCGTCCGCTACGGGCCTGCCGGCGGCGAGCCGCCGCAACGCCGCGAGGCGCTCCGCTTTGTTTCCGTTTTGTTCGATCATGCGCCGCGGCCCAGCCCCGTGATGCGGCGATAGATCTCCACCGCCTCCCCGATGCAGTCGAGCATGGCGTCGAGCCGCGGCTCGTCGCGGCGGTCCTCCACCGTGCGGCAGGCATGGCCGGCGGTGGTCCGGTCGCGCCCGAACGCCCGGCCGACATCGGTCAGCGTCATCCCGAGCTGGACGTGCGCCGCGTACATCGCGACCTGCCGCGCGAAGGCCGCCCGGGGATGCCGACGCGTCGGCGCCGCGATCTCCCCGGGCGGAAGGTCGAACGCCGCCGCCACGACCTCGCGAATGAAGCTGCACCCGGCCTCGCGACCAGAGGGGTGTCCGGCTGCCCCGACCGTCTCCGAACCCTGTCCCATGTCCGCCGCTCTCCGCACCGTTCCGCTCCATTTCAGGAATAAATACCTACAACGAAGACTACGGTAAGAGGTTGCTGCGGGGACAAGACTCCCGCGGGACACGAAGTCCCGCCCCCATCGCACGGCCACCCATGGATCCCCCGCGCCCGATCGGATGCCGCCGAACCGAGCGGCCCTCCAAACCAGGATCAAGCCGACGGGGCCGAGTCCGAATCGCATCCGCCCGGTGCCAACGATTCCCTGTCCCCGCCTGAGTTTCGCGTGTGAACATAACACGAACATTGACAAACGACAGTGGGGCGACGGTGAAGACGGACAGCATGGCGACAAGTGCAGAGCATCGCAGCCGCATCCGGGGCTGGCGGTGCTGGGACGAGGCGCGCGGCAGCGCGGCGCAGGCGGGCCTCGACGAGCGCTCGCGCATCCTGCCGCGGCTGATTCCCTTGCTGCCGGGCGAGGCGGCGATCGACACCGAGGAGGGGCGGCGGCGCGTGCTGCGGCTCCTTGCCCGGGCGCTGCGCTCGGAGCGCAGCCGCGGCCACGCCGGGCATTGGACCTACGACCTCGACCGCCACCGCGCGCTCGCCGCGGCCTATGCCGCCGAACGCGCTTCCCGCCCCGGTCGGAAGGGCGGACCGCTCCGGCCCGCCTGAGGCGGCCGTGACGTCGGCACCGGGCCGGCGCCGGATCAGGAAGGCCCGCGGTCAATCGCCGCAGAGCGGTTCTTGAACAGAACGGCCGCGGCCTGACCCAGGCCGCGGCCGCGAATAATTCGCCCTCGCGCGCGTAGCGCGGATCACGACGGAGCCGTGGGGCGCCGAAAAGCTCAGCGGCCGCGACGGCGCTGCTGGCCGAGGCCCATCTTCTTGGCCAATTCCGAACGCGCCTGGGCGTAGTTCGGGGCGACCATCGGATAGTCCGCCGGCAGGCCCCACTTCTCCCGATACTCCTCGGGCGTCATGTTGTAGTGGGTCCGCAGGTGCCGCTTCAGCGACTTGAACTTCTTCCCGTCCTCCAGGCAGATGATGTAGTCGGGATGGACGGACTTCTTCACCGGGACCGCCGGCTTCAGCGGCTCCGGCTCGGCCTCGACGGCGCCCGTCGTCACGCGCGAAAGCGCGCCGTGAACCTCGTTGATGAGGGCGGGCAGGTCGGAAGCAGCGACCGAGTTGTTGCTCACATAGGCCGAAACGATGTCGGCCGCGAGGTCGATCAGGTTACCGCCTTCGTTCATTTCGCTCATGTCTTTCCCATCGTCTCAAGGCGTATGCTGTTGCGCCGAACTTCCGCGGCGAGCCGGCGAGCAGCCGTGATGCCGCTCCGACCTCTGCTACGGACTTGCAACGCGCGATTTGGCTAGTGGTGATCTCGACGCGAGCGTGAAAATAGAGGGGAGGCAATACTTTTACAAGTCCCGAATACACCTTTGCTCTCGACCCTACCCGGATGGGTAACGGTAATCCCCACAAGGTCCGCTTCCCGGCGGGCACGCGGGTGTCGCCGGTGAAGATCAACCTAAGATGACCGCGGAATCGCGTGCGGGCGGAATGCGGCGAAGATCGGGCAAATAGCCTACCGGGCGCCGGCGCTTTCCGTGCCGGCGCCGATTCGCGCCTCGCGCGCCTCACGCAAAGCGTCCGGATCGGTGCCTTCCACCGGCTTCTCGCCGGAGAGATAAGCCGCCCGCGCCAGCAGATGCGCCGAGAGCGGCGAGGTCAGCAGCAGGAACGCGACCCCGGCGAGGGCGCGCGTGACCACGCCGAACTCCGCCGCATGGACCGCAAGCCCGATCAGCACCAGCCCCGCCCCCACGGGGCCGGCTTTGCTGGCCGCGTGCATACGCGTGTAGACGTCGGGGAAGCGCAGCACGCCGATCGTCGCGATCAGCGCGAAGGCCGCGCCGGCGATCAGCAGCAGGCCGGACACGACCGCGCCGACCCCGCTCATCGCCCCGCCTCCCCCGCCGCCGGCGCATCCGATTCAGGCTCCCGCCGCGGCGCCTGGAGGAGGTAGCGGGCGAAGGCGATCGTCGCCAGGAAGCCCACGAGGCTGAGCGCGATGCCGACGTCGAGATAGAGCGTGAAGCCCGTTTTCACCCCGAACGCGGCGATGAAGCCCACGCCGACGAGGACGAGCATGTCGAGTGCGACGATGCGGTCGGCGAGCGAAGGCCCGCGGACGATCCGGTAGAGGCCGAGCAGAAGCGCCAGCGACAGCAGTCCCAGCGCCACCAGCACCGCAATGTCCAGGAATTCGGCGCCGCTCATCCGAACACCTCCAGGATTCGCCGCTCGAATCCCGACCGGATCGAGGCGATGGTCCCCTCGACGTCGCGGGCGTCCACGGCATGGATGAAAAGAGTGCGCCGGTCCTCGGAAACGTCGACCGACAGCGTTCCCGGGGTCAACGTGATGAGATTGGCCAGGAGAGCGATCCCGGCGTCGTTCGTCACCGTGAGCGGATAGGCGATGATGCCGGGCCGCAGCGACAGGCGCGGCGACAGCGCAAGCCGCGCCACGCGCAGGGCCGAAAGCACGAGCTCGAGGAGAAACGCGCCCGCCAGCGCCAGAATGCGCCACAGCCGTATCACATATACCCGATCCCCCGACCCCTCTCGGATCAGCCACAGCGCCACCGCCGCGAGCACGAAGCCGAAGGCGAAATTAGCGGGGCTGAACGAGCCCGTGACGGCGGCCCAGGTCAGCGCCAGCAGCACGTTGACGAGGAACAGGCTCACGGCGTCCCTCCCCCGAATACCGCCTCGACATAGGGCTGGGGATCGAGCAGGCCCGCCGCAGCGCCCGACGCCAGGGTGAAGACCGGCCCCGGCACCAGCCCGATCAGCAGCGTCGCCGCCGCCAGTACCGCCGTCGGCCCATAGAGCGCCAGCGCCGCCCGCCGGGCCGGGGGCTCGGGCAGCGTGCGCGGCGGGGCGTCGTCGGGCGCGTCCTCCGCCCCGTTGCGCCAGAAGGCGTAGAGCCAGGCTCGGCCGACGGCGAGCGTCGACAGCAGCCCCGCGATCAGCACCGCGGCGGCGAGCCAGCCGTGCCCGCTGGCGATCGCCGCGTCGGTGAGGATCAGCTTCGGCCAGAAGCCGGAGAGCGGTGGCAGGCCTGCGATGGCAAAAGCGGGGACCAGGAACAGCGCCGCGACGAGCGGGCGCCGGGCATAGAGGCCGCCGAGCCGGTTCAGATCGCCCGTGCCGCCGAAGCGCACCGCCAGCCCCGCCGCCATGAACAGCCCGGTCGACACAAGCATCGAATGCACGGCGTAGAACACCGCGCCCTCGAGCGCCCGCGCCGTGCCGAGCCCGAGGCCGATCAGCATGTTGCCGATGCCGGAGATCACCAGATAGCCGGCGAGTCGGCGCAGATCGCGCTGCGCCAGCGCCCCGAGCGCGCCGGTCAGCATGGTCAGGGCTGCGATCGCGGTCACCAGGCCCGAAAGCCGCCCCGCCTCGGCGGGCAGCAGCATGAGAAGCGTCTTCAGCAGCGCATAGACGCCGACCTTGGTCAAAAGCCCCGCGAACAGCGCGGACACCACGAGTCGGGGCGTGTGATAGGAGGCCGGCAGCCAGGCCTGCAGCGGGAACGCCGCCGCCTTCATGCCGAAGGCGATGAGGAACAGCACCGCGATCGTGCCGATCGGCGCGCCGTCCTCGAGCGCAGCCACCTTCGCCGGGATGTCGGCCATGTTCAGCGTGCCGAGAAGGCCGTACAGCGCGGTGATCGCGATCAGCAGCACCGTCGTCGCGACGAGGTTCAGCACGGCGTATTTCACCGTGCCGTCGACCTGCGCCCGCTCCGAGCCGATGACGAGCAGCCCGAAGGCGCCGATCAGCAGCACCTCGAACCAGACATAGAGGTTGAAGAGGTCGCCCGTCAGGAACGAGCCCATCACGCCGGCCGTCAGCAGCAACAGCAGGGGATAGAAGCCGTAGCGCCGCTCGGCCTCGTTCACCTCCGGGCCGGCGTGGACCGCGGCGAGCAGCGCCACGACGGCGCCGACGAGCGCGAGACTCGTGCCGAACACATCGGCGGCGAAGGTGATGCCGAAAGGCGGCCGCCAGCGCCCCATCGTCATCGCGACAGGACCGTCGGCCAGCACGCGGGCGAGGAGCAGCGCGACCAGCGCCACGAGAACGGCGAGCACGCCCATCGCGAACGCCCGCTGGTATCCCCGGTGGCGTAGCATCAGCGCCACGGCGCCGCCGCCCAGGCACAGCGCCAGCGGCAGCACGACGAGCCAGTCCGCGGCCGCGGGCGCGGCCGCATAGACGGCCGCAAGGTCGGGGCTCGCCTCAACCGCCATGGTCAGTACCCTCGCGGCGGCGCGGCGTCGGCCGCGGGTTCGGCGATGCGCATGTCCAGCGTGTCGTCGGTGCCGAGCTCCTGGTGGGCACGGAAGCCGAGCACCAGCAGGAAGGCGAGGAAGGCGAAGGAAATCACGATCGCCGTCAGCACCAGGGCCTGCGGCAGCGGGTTGGCGATGCCGGGCGCCGCCGCCTCCGCTCCCGCGGCGACGAAGGGCGGCACCTCGCGCGTCAGCCGGCCGACGGTGAAGATGAAGAGGTTCACCCCGTTGCCGAGGATGGCGATGCCGATCAGCACGCGCACGAGGTGGCGCGACAGCATGAGATAGATGCTGGCGGCGAACAGCAGCGCGACGGCGCCGGCGAGCGCGGTTTCCATCGCGTCAGCCCTTCCGGTCCCGTTCCTCGAGCCCGAGGGCGATCGAGGTCACCGTGCCGACGACGACGAAATAAACGCCGATATCGAACAGCAGCGGCGTCGAGAGCGCGAGTTCGCGGCCGAAGATCGTCGGCGTCCACCAGAGGCCGGTCATGAAGGGCACGCCGAACACGGCCGACAGGAGGCCGGCGAGGACGCCGAGCGCCAGACCGAACCCGGCATAGGACATTGGGTGGAAGCGGATCGCGCGGCGCACCATGGCGACCCCCTGCGACAGGCCGAGAATGGCGAGGCCCGAGGCCGCGATCAGCCCTCCGATGAAGCCGCCCCCCGGCTCGTTGTGGCCGCGCAACAGCACGAAGGCGGAGAAAAGCACGACGAGGGCCGCGAGCGGCGGGGCGACCGCGCGGAAGATCAGCGTCCGCATTCAGGCACCCTCCCCCGCGCTGTCGTCGATCTCCGCGACGCGCCGCCGCCGGCTGATGCGGATCAGGGCCAGGATGGCGATGCCGGCTGTCATTACGACCGCGATCTCGCCGAGCGTGTCCACCCCGCGGAAATCGACCAGGATCACGTTCACGATGTTGCGGCCATGGGCGATCGAGGCGCTGGTGCGCGCGAAGAAGTCGGACAGCGAGGCGTCGAAGGGCTGCTGCACGATGGCGACGAGGAGCAGGCCGAGGCCGAGCCCCACCCCGATCGCGATGGCGGCGTGAAGCGTCGCCACCCCGCGCGGCCGCCGGTCGCGGCTCAGCACGTCGAGCCGCGTCATCACGAGGGTGAGGATCACCACCGACAACGTCTCGACCATGAATTGCGTGAAGGAGAGGTCCGGAGCGCCGAACATCATGAAGATCAGCGCCACGGCGAAGCCCTGGATGCCGAGCGAGACGATGGCGATCAGCCGCGTCTTCGCGACCAGCACCGCGATGAGGCCGAGCGGCACCAGCGCCAGCACGACCGCCTCGTAG
>Ga0182738_1002212_pt1 | contig 23321 bp, 30 predicted proteins | sample eDN5th30CBELigMG_FD_128876 | JGI IMG/M metagenome (GOLD analysis project Ga0182738, IMG submission 128876) | Enriched Miracle-Growth compost microbial communities from Emeryville, California, USA - eDNA 5th pass 30_C BE-Lig MG (version 2)... ...
GTGGAATTTTTAAATAATTTTAGGGATTTTCCTTAAAAATAATAAGGTGAAACTTTTCATGGTTTCGCCTTTAAAACTAGTTCTCATCTCAGATAATTTAAATACAGAGATTTTTTGTTTTTTATTTTTTCCATCCTGAGTGAGATTCATTTTTCATAAAGAGATTCGAATTAATTATTGGATTTATTCATACATTATATAGATAAGCAGCATAAAGCTTGGTTCAATCTGTCAAGACATAAATAAAAACAATAAAACCTTGCATTGAAGCTTATACACTGTCTCAAATAACTTGGTCAGTAAAGAACTACTGATGTTCCAATAATCACAACTCTTTCTGTTCACTAAAAAAACTTGCTTTGATAAAAAATTCAATATTTTTAATATAAGAGCTCTTTTTCGGGGTCCTTTTTGAGGTTCATCACCACTGCTCCTTTTTGCAACATTTCTTTTCCGCGATAAAAGACGCGAATGAAAAAGCTGTCAATTGGGTCCTTATAATAATCAACCATATGATAGGTCCAGTGAGCAAAAAAGACTCCAGTGAATATATCAATTGAATAATGCACCTTGTATGCGATTAAAATGAAGGCAGTATACACACCTCCAATTGAGAGAATCCAAACTGCTACTTTTTCTCCGTATTTTTTCCACTCGGAGGCGCAAATCACAATAAAACCAATATGTCCTGAAAAGAAAAAGTCACTTCCTTTTCCGTAAGGAACCACAAAGGAGGGGAATCCGGGGTCGTACCACCAGTATCCTTCAGCTGGAAAGGGGCTAAACCACAAAGCTTGCACGATGGCCCTCACAATGTAGAAACTCAAAGTGGCAACGACGAGTCGGCTGCTGCTTCCTCGCAAAATCCAATATGCTCCTGTTATAAAAAACATCAAGTCCATGAACAACGAGCAGATGATCTGGAGACTGTCTCTCCAGGCTTCATTGCCCTTTGTCATCAGGAACACATTGAGATCCTCGAACCATAATTGCACCTTATCCACAATACAGGGTGGATCATTGCTTGGGACACTATATCTTCCAATAAACAGGAACGTGAGACAGGTCACGAAGACGCAGAATTTAATTGTCACCTTCTTCTTAGCTGGCTCTTGTGCAAACATCAGATCGGGAGCTCCAGTGGTGGTTTTCTCTAAAGCCTTGGGCCTTTGGAGGCGGTATTGAAAGTTTTCGGTTGGAGACTCCAAATCGTGGGGCCCGTCTGTGTTTTGCAGCTGAGAGGAGTGACTTTTTTCCATAAGACTATAATCTTTATTCAAGAGGGCTTATTAAATAAAATCTCTTGTTTTGGTTTTATTTCTAAAAATAAAACTGAGTCATTATCAGTGTGCGAACAATTTCAGTTAATTCAGGGAGAAATCATCAAAAAGACGTCAATCCCGACGTCATTTTCCAAAAATAAATCAGGTAGTTTCCTAATTGCCAAGAGCCACACTTTCGCCTCGAGATGGAAATCTTGACTCTTGATTGTATTCTAGAATGATCCAGAAGTTAATTTCGACCGAAAAATTGTTGCCAGAACGATAGAAATACTCTCCTCTATTTTTCCCTTTCTCAACGATCTTATCAACCTTTGAGATCCCTCAGACGACAAACCATCCTCAGGCAAGTTGTTCATAACTCAACAGCACTTCTTCTGTTCTCTTTACAGAGTTTATCGCGCCGGACGGCTCTTTTAATTTTTAATAAATTTATTCGCGTCTTATGAAGCCTCTAATTTTGCTAAAATCACCCAAGCTTTCCTTAAAGGCTGAAATATTTTTTCCTCGTTGGTTCTGATATTTCGACTGAGGATCTTTGTAAATGCTAGCTCTTCTTGAGGTTCTTTTTTATCAATAATTCGCAAATTTCATTTTTCAAAATAACATGGATAATTGAAATCGACAAGAGTCCCTTATTATTGTTCAAGAGAAAATGAAATTCACTTAAATAAATTCTTTGGCCTCAAAAAGCTTAAAACTCCTTTTAAATGACCCTTGATGAACACCCCCTGCGCTTCAAACTCAAAAGTAAAAATCCCCTCACATGAATATCGAGCAACCCTTTTGAAAACATTAATTTTTAATTCTTGAAATATTTCTCATTCTGCAAAATAAAATGAACATTCAAATGAGACTCGTTCTGGTGTTGTGTTGGAAAACTTTTTAATGAACCACCTTAACTCCCTATCTTGTTTCTCCATCTAAAATCATCGATTTTTCAAGGTCATGATTCGTCTCTCCTTGAATCTTCGTGCAAATATTCGCATTTTAGGATGAGAATAAGTTTTAGGCAAAAAATTATGATTTTTATTTGCAAATTCAATTAAATTTTAAAATCCTAAAAAAGTATCTCTCTTAACAGTTTAGTTTCAAAGTACCTAATTCGACACGTCAGCAACTTTTTGCTTTCAATCTTTGTGGACAAAAATAAAAAATGATGACCGTTGTTGTCTGCGACTTCAACCCTTAAATACTCTCATTCTTATCCTAAAAGATCAAACAGAAACACCAGTTTATTCCTTTTCCAGAGGAAGCAAAGGTTCTGTCTGAGAATATCTGTTCTCTCAACTATGGAGGGAAAAAAGTTCATCCGAGCAATCAGTTTTTATGCGACTGAGATCTTCTTCAAAAAAGAACGAGATCATTACTCTTGTGTTCTTTACTCAAAGAAAACCGAAAAAATGGACAGTCCAGAACTTTCTTTTTTCAGTAAAAGAACTACCCCATTTAGTTTGTTGTTCGAAAGAGTAGAAACGTTGCAAAAATCAATATTTAAATTATTCTTTATCTCAGGAGCTTACGTTGGTGAGAGCCTCTTCTTCTTTCTCGTTTCCTTGAAAAACTCTGCTTACATTGATTGAAAAATTCCTCATTTGCTGAAATCTCTTTGCAATCTTTGCAACAAACCTTTCTTCTTGAACTTTTTGTTGTGGTTTTTAAAAACTGGCAACGTCCGTTCGAATCTAAAGATCTGTCTGTTACACCAATCTGAAATTTATTTAATTAGTCTTGTTCGTTGGCTAAGATCTTATCAAACATGCTTTCCCTTGTGAGAATCGACTTCATTTTGTCGATCTTTGAGAAATCTCGCTTTTGCTTGTGAAGAAAAAGCCTAAGGATAAATTTGGAAAAATAGGTTTTGTTTTTGCCGAGTTTATCAGTGGATTTCCAAGAGAAGAGAAAAATTTTGTTTTGGGCTTGTTATTTCCTCAAGATCACAAACCGCAAAATTGTGAATCAATTCATCTGTATTCAATCAAGTTATCTGTATTGCATTACATTCTGAAGAAAAGTCCAAGTCAATTGATTAATTAAAGGAACCCTCATCTTTTCAGCATACGCAAGAGACAACAATTATTAATTACAACGGAGGAGCCTCTGGAATCGAACTCCATAAACGAAAAACAATTACTTTCAAGTTGATACCGTATAAACCTTATAGATCTACAATTCATAAAGGTTATAGATGGAATCGAAACATGTATTTTTTCGATACAAAAAACATTAAATGAATGAGAGTTCAATATCGAAAAGATGAAAACTGGATAACAAAAATATTGCCAGTCTTTAATTGAAAAATTAACAATATTGAGTTTCATCCACCATTCTTTTAAATTTTCTATCTCATTCTTTTTTCTTTCTTTTAACGCTCTTTCTCTTCTTCAGCTTCTTCCTCTTCTTACTAAATTACCCATCATTAGAAATTCAAATACTATCACAATAAATTCAATCAACCATATTTCATTTTTTCAAATGTTTAATCGATGGTTGAATGAAATTTGAGGCTTGTAAATATGGTTTTTGAGGGACATATTTATGGTTTATGGAGCTGAATAATCATGATTTATCGTATATGATTCTCCATTTTTTTTTCTGGGTTTAAAGTAATATTTTCGGGTTTATACGTTATTTTCAATTCAAAATGGAGAAAACGAAAAATTTTATTCAAAGAAAAGAGATTTTAAATTTTTTAATTTTATCAATTTTTCTTTGCTTTTCGCCGACTTTTTTTCTTGATAAATGATATTTTTGAAGATGAAAACCTCATATGAATCAAATGAAAACAAGTTCAACCGAGGAAACTATGAAAAAAATGGCTCAGTTTGACTATTAAGGGAAGTAGCCACTGTCGGATTTTTGAACTCTCCTCATCAGGGCTCCCCAAAGTTACTTTGCCTGATTTTCAAACTCAGTTGTCGGAATTTTTGGCAAGTTCCAGAGAAATTAATTGTAAAAAAAAATTGGAACAAAATTTTTCAATGAAAACTTTTTGGGGGAAAAAAAGATGAGAAAACTAATCTTTTTCCAAAATATCAAGGAAAGAATAAAACCATGCTTCAGAGACAAGATTTTCAAACCAAAAATCCCATTTCTTCCGTCTCTCCACCCCGAATATTGTCAGATGATGGAGAAAGTTTCTTTCCATGAATGATTTCAAAGAACATTTTTTCGTTATTTCATGGGTTAGACTTGAAATTCTTGAGGAACAGGGAAGAGACTTCTTGACTGAAAAATATCTTTTTACTCTATCAACCAGGAGGAAATCTTTAAATTTGTCCTCAAATCAAATAGAAACACAATTTTTTTTCGATTAACCGCCTCTCTTCAGATCTTTAGGCTCCTGGATTGAATCACGTTTTCAAACCTTGATGATCTGAAAAATGCCATTTCCTTGACTCCCCAACTTTTTAATTAAATCTCTCAATGAACTACCTCCCTAAAAGGATTTTTCTTTACTGGAAAAAAACTGTCTGAAGTTTTTCGGTCACAATTAGAATATCGCGGCATTTCAAACATAAAAACTTAAATTAGTCTATTTTTAATTCTCTTTTCTTTTTTTTGTGCATAATTTTCTTTGTACTTGCGAAATGATTGACAGTTCAGCTAAAGAGACTGACAAACAATTGCTAAACTCACTTACTCGGCATTCTTTTGACATTGATGTACTCAATTCTTCAACTCTAACTCGAGATACAACTTTCGATTTCAATCCAAATCGAAAGTACTTTGATGTCAATATTTTGAGCCGTCTCCTCTTCTCTTGGGTTAGTCCTATTGTTAACGTATTCAATGGAGTTTTCTTACTTGATTAAATATTCCCCATTAGCATGGAAATTCTGTGACATTTGATCAAGATCAACATTATGATCTTCGAGAAAGTGAAGATTGTGGATGGCTTGGTGAGAAATTCTCTGCAGAGTGGCAAAAATGCAAAGACAAAAAATACCCTCTTTACAGGACACATTTTCGAGCAATCAGATTCCTTGTCATTCTCTCGCAGATCCTTGCTCTTATTCAAACATGCTTTGAATTCACAGGGCCAATTTTAGTGTCAAAAATCATCAAGTTTATTGCAGCCACAGACTCAACCCAGTCTGAAGGAATGGTCCTGATCCTCGCTTTTGGTTTTTCAAGGGTGGGTCTCATCATCATCAGCACTCAGGCTACTTTGGTCAATGTATGATTGGGAATAATTTTTTTCTAATCCCTTTCTAGAATCAAATCTTGAATAAACTGAGGAAGGGAACGATGGCTTTGATTTACAGGAAGTTTCTCAAATTTCCTTTACTTCGAAGCCAAGAACATTCCGCAGGAAGTGTCATGAATCATTTCCTTGTAGATGTCGAAAATCTGAGCAAAATTTACTACTTTTTGCCCCAACTAGTCCAGTTCCCAGTTATGCTCATAATTGGGCTCTACATGATCTATTCGGTCGTTGGCCTCGCATTTATTGGAGGCGTTGGAACAGTTGTTATCATTGGATTATTGATATCCTGGATTGGAAGAAATAGCCATAGGTAAAAGATATAATTAATTCTACGAGTGGTTTTAATTCACCTCTCTATAGATGTCAGAGGGGAGTCATGGCCATGAAAGATGTGAGAATGAAACGAACAAATGAAATCCTCATTGGGATAAAATACATCAAAATGTGTGGTATTGAGGAAAAATTCCTTGAGCTTGTGACCAAGGACCGAGAAAACGAGCTTGGGTGGATCAGGAAAAAGCATTTGTTAGCTTCCCTGAGAATCTTTTTGTTTTGGTTAAGTCCAGTTTTGCTCAGCATCTCAATTTTTGGCTGCTTTTTGTTATTTGGAAAAAATCTGACTCCTCAAACTGCCTTTGTCGTTCTCTCAACCTTGATGATTGTTCAGGGGCCAGTTTTTAATATTGGGAATATCTTGAATGACTTATTGCAAGGACAAGTATCAATGGAAAGAGTGCAAAAGTTTATGTTTAACGAAGAGATTGATACAAGTTGTATTGCTCATAGCATGGTTCCTGCTAGCGAAAATGCAATAAAAATTACAAATGGAAACTTTTATTGGGTCAAACACGAGAAATACCCTGATGATGATGGTGGGAAAAAACAATTGAAAAATCTTGACTATCAAAAGCTTATCGAACCTCCACAATTAATCTTGAAAAATGTCAATATGGAAATCAAACGAGGCTCATTTGTTGCAATTCTTGGAGAGTAAATAAAAATTATTGTTTGATTTTTAATAACGTTCCTCTCATAGTGTTGGAAGTGGGAAATCGTCATTATTCAATTCATTATTAGGTGAAATGCTTTATGACCCTTCAAATCCTCCATCGATGGAGATTAATGGGAGTCTGACTTATGTGGCTCAAAAACCATGGATAGTGAACGCCACAATCAAAGAAAATATCATTTTTGAGAATGAATATGATGAACGAGCATATGAAGATGCCCTAACTACAAGTTGTCTCAAGTCTGATCTAGAATCCTTTATCAAAAAGGATGAAACAGAAATTGGAGAGAAAGGTGTGAACTTAAGTGGAGGCCAAAAAGCAAGAATTGCATTAGCCAGGGCGATTTATGCAAATAGCGATATCTACCTCCTCGATGATCCCTTGAGCGCAGTTGATGCTCATGTCGGGAAATTTATTCTTGAGAAGTGTTTAACTGGGAAACTTCAAGATAAAACGAGAGTCTTGATTACTCATAAACTTGAAAGCCTTCGATACGTTGATTACATATACATTTTTAAATCTGGAGAAATTGTTGCTCAAGGAGATTTTGAAACAATCAAACAATCCTCTCATTATCAAGAAATTGAAGAAAATGTGAACAAAGAAATGAAAGATAATCCTGAGGAACAAAGCTCTTCTTCAGATCATAACAATAACTCGACTCAGGTGAAAGAAAAATCAAGGGAGCTCGGGAGACAAACTCAAAAAGATGAGATCATTTCTGATCGTAAAGATAGTAGCGTGATTGATAAGTTGATGATGAGCGAAGATCGACAAACTGGTGCTGTCACTTTTACGATTTGGAAAACCTTCTTTAGTCATTTTGGAAATTGTGGCTATTTTGTGTTGCTCATCGGAGTGATTATTTCTTGGATAAGCTTGAAAACAGGATCAGATTTTTGGTTGGCTCATTGGAGTCGAACTGCAGAGAGTGATCCTGATCAAACAAACAACAAATTCTTTTATTTGGTCTATGTTGCTATTGGGCTTGGCTCGGGATTCCTTGTGTTTCTGCGAGTGATCCTGGTTGTTTTGAGAGGAATCACAGTTTCAAGGAAGTTGCATAATGATATGTTTAGCAAAATCATCAGGGCTCCTGTCAATCTCTTTTTCGACAGAGTACCTATCGGAAGGCTGATCAATCGATTTGCCAGTGATCTTGATCTTGTTGATGGCTCATTGCCTTTCACATTAGGAGGACTCTTGTATTTCCCAGTCAACTTGCTTTCAAAGTTTGTCATGTGCTACATCGCTGGAACTGCATGGGTTCTTCCTTTAATGTTTGTCTTTGTCTGGATTGGCTTGCGACTTCAGAAACGATATGTCAAAGTCTACAGAGAAGTTTATCGTTTAAGTAAATACAAAAAAGTGTTCAAAAATTTCACTAAATTCTATTAATTAGCTCGTATCACCTCCTCCCCAGTCACAAGCATGTTTGCTGAATCACTTGATGGGCTCACTCAAATTAGAAGTTGCAATTATCAGCAGCATTTCCTGACTGTAACTGATAAGATTTGAAGTTTCTATTCCTCAATAAATTTTTTTAGAAATATGCTTCACTTCAAAATGAAAATTTCAAGAATCAAATTCTTTTGGTTGCTTTACAAGGCTGGTTCAATATTCGTATCAACCTCTCATCCATGTTGATTGTTATCCCAACTGTTTCTGTTGCAGTAAGATATATTGAGAACTGTTTATCCCATCATCAATTAGATTTTATTTTCACAACATATTGGAGATTCACCGGCTCTTTTGGGTCTTTTGATAACATATTTGCTTGATCTCAGTGGATCAATGATTCAAGTTCTTCAACAACTCGGAGTTTTTGAAGCTCAATTAATCTCTTTCGAAAGATGTCGTGCTTTTACAGAGTATTTTTTTTTATGATTCAGATCGGAATTTCTTAACTTTGAATGTTAGAGTTCAAGCTGAAAGCGAACCAAAAACAACTTATCAAGTGGCGAATTATTCTCCAAATTGGCCTCAAAATGGAGAAATTGAGTTTAAAAATTATTATGCCAAATACAGACAAAACCTTCCATTTGTTCTCAAAAATGTCTCTTTTAAGATTAATGGTGGCGAAAAAATTGGAGTTGTGGGAAGGACGGGATCTGGAAAATCAACAACATTATTATCCTTGTTGAGAATTATTGAAGCAAATTCTGGGCATATTTATATCGATGGAGTGGACATTTCAAAACTTGGGCTCGATGATTTGAGAAGAAAAATTACAATTATTCCCCAGGATCCTTTATTATATAAAGGAACACTGCGCACAAATCTTGATTTACTTGGCCAATATAAAGATGCCGATATTTGGAAGGCTTTAGAAAAGACTCATATGGGTCACAAATTCAAGCGATTTGGACTCAGTTCAGAAGTAAAGGAAGGAGGAGAAAACTTTAGTGCAGGTGAAAAACAGCTTTTATGCATTGCAAGAGCTATTTTGAACAAAAACAAGGTGATCCTTGTTGATGAAGCAACTTCAAGCATTGATAATGTCACAGAAGAAACTATCATTGAGTCTATTCATGAAAACTTTAAAGATTGTACAATGATTACTATTGCACATCGACTCAAAACTATCATTGGATCAGACAAGTAAACAATTTAATTTTTTTTGATAAAATTTCATTAAATCATTGAATAGGATTCTTTTTATGGAAAATGGCAATGTCATGGAATTCGATAGTCCTATGAACCTCTTGAAAAATAAAAACGGGTATTTCTATAAACTCTGGAAAGAGTATCAGCAAGCCAAGGCATAAGTGTATATGAAATAGATAAATGTTTCCTTAAATTTGTATACTGCTATTATTGTTGTATCAAAATAAATCTTTTAAGAACAAGAGCGAGAACGAGAACAAAAACAAAGACATTTCATTCATTAATTAAGCTTTAGCAGCTTCGTATTCTTTCCATAATGTGTAAAAGAGTCCGTTTTTATTGTTTAATAATTGTTTTGGGGTCTCAAATTCAGCAACTCTTCCGTCTTGCATAAATAATATTCTTTTTCAATTTTAGATGATGAGAATAACTTCAAAAAGTTTTTACCTATCGGAGCTGATAATGGTTTTAAGGCGGTGTGCAATTGTGATAACGGTGCAATCTTTGAAATTTTCTCGGATTGATTCGAGAATGGCTTCTTCTGTTACGTTGTCAATGCTAGAAGTTGCTTCATCAACCAGAATAATCTTGTTTTTATTCAAAATCGCTCTTGCGATACAAATCAATTGCTTTTCTCCAGCACTCAAATTCTCTCCTCCTTCCTTGATCTCTGATTCTAGTCCTGCTTCCACAAACTTGTCCTTCATACAGACTTTTTCCAACGCCTTCCACATTTGTGCTTCACTATAGATACCTAATAAATCCAAGTTCTGTTTCAATGTCCCTTTATACAATAAAGGATCTTGGGGAATAATTGTGATTTTTTTTCTCAAATCATCAAGACCAATTTGAGAAATATCAACATTATCAATAAAAATTTGTCCAGCATGAGCTTCAATAATTCTAAGTAAGGCCAATAAAGTTGTTGATTTTCCCGATCCTGTTCTTCCAACAACTCCAATCTTTTCAGAGCCAAAGATTTTAAAAGAGACATCTTTTAAGACGAAAGGAAGATTTGGTCGATATTTTGCATAATAATTTTTAAATTCAATTTCTCCCGACTCAGGCCATAATCTTGAATAATTTGCGACAGGAAGCTTTGTATTTGCATCATTCTCAACCTCAACCTTTGTAAAAGCTCGACATCTTTCAAATGAGATCAAATTTGATTCAAATAACGAATATTGGTATAAAAGGAATGTCATGATGCCACTCAGATCCAGTAAATAAGTCACCAAAAGCCCTATCAATCCTGCTGATCCACTCAATTGATGAGATAACAATATCTGGATAATTTTTTTTTAGAAATATATGTTAAAAAGAGAATTTACAGCTGCAGCAATTGTTGGACCAACAATCATTAAGGAGGCAATATTCACTCTAAAAGAAAACCAACCCCAAAGTCCAGCAAGTAAAATCAAATTCTTCATATGCTCATTTTGTCTTACCGCAAATTTCTTTCAATATTTTAGAATAAATTTTTCCAGCCTCTCCTTATACCTTTAAAAACTTATCTTGGTATTCTAAACTTCGAATTTGAGTCAATCCATCTAATGACTCTGCCACCATACTTGTTATTGGGCTTGATGTTATACGTGCTATGGAAAAATGTTATCAAAAAAATAAATTCTCAAGGATTATTTACAGAGACGGAAAGCTTCTCGATAGACATTAAAATATCTTTGCTGGATTTTGAAACCCATCCAAACAAAGAGAAAAGCGAGAGGAAACACCCAAATTGTTCCAGCAATACAGCAAACAACCACTTTGGCAATGATATCCACAGGCATAAATGCAATACGACTGAGCGTAAATGGCATTGTATTATCAACAATATCCAAATCACTTGCAAAACGGTTAATCAGCCTTCCTAAAGGCACTCTATCAAAGAAGAGGTTGATGGGAGCTCGGATGACTCTCACAAACATGTCATAATGCAGTCTCTTTGAAACCCCAACGCCTCCGATGACAGCCATAATCATTCTAACAAAGAGCAATGCCACTGAGCTGAGAGTCAAAAGCATGTAGATTCCATAATAATATCCATTTCCATGCTCAGTGTCTGTTGACGAGTTATTGCTCCAATGCGCAAGCCAAAAATCTGACAATGTCTTCAACCCCAGCCAACACACAATAGCTGTCATCAAGACAATGAAAAACTGGACGCTCCCGAAATAATTGAAAAACGATTTCCAAATCGCCCAGGAAACAGCCCCAGTTTGCCTATCTTCATTCAACATCAGCTTTTCAAGCATCTCCTTTTGCTCCTGGCCTTCGTTGAAAGAAGTCTCCTTTCTCTGGGTCTTTTTCTCGCTCTCCCTGCCCATCTTCTCACTGATCTTCTTCAAGCTCTTCTTTGCATCGTAAACTTCCTCTTCTTTTAATACTTCCTCCTCTTCTTGTTCATCTTCAACAACTTCTTTTTTGGATTTTTCTTCAATTTCTTTGTAATATGCGGTTTTTTTAATTGCTTCAAAAGTTCCTTCAGCAATCACTTCTCCGGCTTTCATGAGATAAATATAATTGACGTATTTGAGACTCTCCAATTTGTGAGTCACTAAAACTCTTGTCTTGTTTTTTAACTTCTTTGTTAAACACTCTTCCAAAATGTACTTTGCCACGTGCGCGTCTACTGCACTCAAAGGGTCATCCATCAGATAGATATCACAATCTGAGTAAATTGCCCTTGCCAGTGCAACTCTTGCTTTTTGTCCTCCACTTAAATTCACACCCTTCTCGCCAATTTCAGTTTGATCTTGTTTAATCAAGGTTTTGAGGTCAGCTTTGAGACAACTTGTTCTCAATGCTTCTTTATATTTATGTTCATCATAATCATTATCAAAGATAATGTTTTCTTTGATAGTGGCGTTTGTAATCCAAGGCTTTTGTGCCATGTATGCAACGCTTCCGTTGAGTTCTATTGAGGGAGGATCCTTGGAATCGTATACCATTTCTCCCAAAACACTGTTAAACAATGATGATTTACCACTGCCAACATCTCCAAGGATAGCGACAAATGAGCCTTTTGGAATCGTCACGTTGATGTCTTTGAGAATCAATTTGTATCCGTTTTTCAAATCTTCAGATGATGGTGGGGCTTTTTTATCATTCTCTTTACTTTCTTGCTTGTTGAGCCAATAAAAGTTTCCATTTGTAATGGCCAAAGCAATAGGACTAGATGCTTGCTTTGAGCGAATGATATAACTTGTGTCAACTTCTCCGTGAAACATAAATTGTTGAACTCTCTTCAAAGAAACTATTCCTTGAAGCAAATCGTTCAATATTTGTCCAATATTGTTCAATGGTCCTTGTAGGATTGAAATAGTTGAAAGAACAACAAAAGTTTTTTCAGGAGTGAGATTGCCATTAAATAGGATGTAACAGCCAAACACTGAAATACTCAGTAAAACAGGACTGAGCCAGAAAGTGATGATTCTTAAAGCTGAAAGATAGTTTTTCTGTTTTATCCAATCAATTTCTTGGTCCCTATCTTTATTCACGCTCTCAAGGAAATTCTTTTCAGTTCCGCACATCTTGACATACTTTATTCCAACCAAAATCTCATTCGTCCTCTTCGTTCGAACATCTTTAGCAGTCATAACCTTCTTTTGATACCTGAGAGATTAAATAAATAATTGATTTTCTTTTTATTAATTACGCAAAAGTGATTTTTGTGAGCCATGAAATGACTGATCCTGTGAGAACTACGGTAATACCTCCAGCTATGAAGGCTATTCCCACAGCTCGATATAAAATGCCAATTCCTATCACTAAAAGAACTGGAAATTGCACGAGTTGAGGCAACAAGAAGAATATCTTGCATAAATTCTCTGCATCCACAAGCATGTAGGTCATGATGTTTCCTGCAGAAATATCGTGGCTTCTCATTAATGGAAACTGGAGGGATTTCTTGTAAATCAAGGAAAGAGTTCCTTTCAACATTTTATTTTGCAACACAGTCTAGAAGAGGAAAATAAATATTTTCAATTTTTCAATCTATTTGTACCAAATATTGTGTGTTTTGAGAGCTGGCAAGGATAACTCCTATTCTCGAAGCCACAAACAAGAGAATGAGCAATAGTCCTTCAGTAAGTTCTGGCTCCGAAGACTGGATATATCTGATGATACCAGCGACTAACAGTGGACCTGTGAACCCACAGCAAGTATCTACCAATGCAAACAGTTGGGAAATCCAGACTGAGGATCTAAATGCCCTGTATTGAGTTCGGATCAGTGGATGTGTTTGTCCTCTTGTATTTTCCCATTCAGCATAAAATTTCTCTGCAATATTTCCACATTCTTCGTCGGTTCGAAGGTTATAGTGATCTTCTTGCTGAAAAGTGGAATCTTTTGGTCTCTATTCAATGTGAGGAAATCATATTTCAACCAACTTACAGAAAGAAAATGATTAACCCAACCAAATACTGCTCTATTGAGAAGGCCTGATTCAAAATACTTTGGCTTTGATTGACTCAGGTGTGATTTTTTAAAATAGCTGCTGCCATCAGCTTCTTGTCTTTGACCTTTTGCCAAAAGTGGAAGTTCAATGTCTTCTTTATTCGATTTCCCACTCATGCTAATATTCACCGAGATTTTTATATTTAAGATTTTATTGCATCTGAATGCAATAATAATAATAGTCGTCTGCAATAAATTTTAAATTTTACATTCGTTGATTTTCCTCCTCTTTTTCTGAAATATCTTTTGAACTCAGAATTGATATCAAATCTATAATATTTTTTCTCCTCTCTCCTTCAAACCCATTCATGATATTACAAAATTTATGAACTCAAATTTATATAGATATTTTGAAGATATGATTTATCAATTCACGAAATGAAGAAAGGTTTTAATTTCTCATCTTGAAAAGAAGAAGTAATGCACTTCAACTACCTTGAAATAAAACGACACGTTTTTAATGAAAGGTGGAAGTTCTTTTCTGAGATGAAAATCTCTTCAGAGTGAAAGAATTCATAAGGGATCGTTCGAATTGAATGAACTATTAATAGACAGAAATTGAATGTGAAAGGAATTTATTTTTAGGAGAAATTTGGTTTTATTATAAATCTCAGGATCAAGCAACAATTTTCTTCTTTTTTGGTAACAATTTTTTTTATCATTCTTATCCAATAGAATAAGATCAGAAAAATAGACAAGTGAGAATAATAATTTTTACAAGACGTTTGGATGATTCTAAATCAACCAAAATTACCCTCAGTTTCATGCAAGTAAATTTTGATTTAAGGTGAACAAATCCTGCAGGATTGCAACAACAAATCTAATCAGCAAACAAATCTGCATTTTCCTTTCTCAAAGAAAACTTTGCTTGATTTCTTGATGACCCTTTCAAAGGGCAATTTTCTAAATTGATATCATCGGTATGAAAACGAAGCAAAATAAATCTCTCTTTTCACCATCACAACAACGAATTCTGTCAATTTATGGAATAACAGTTTTAATAAAATTTATTGCATAGTCACAATGATCTCTATCGAACTTGGTATTCAACCAAATATAAATTTATTTTTATTTTGATAGCTATTTTCGCAAAGTATTTTCGCCTTACTAAAAATTAATGAAGCCAAATTCTTCGCAAAAAGATATTGAGCTTCCTCTGCTTTCAAACGGGCAGAAGAAATCATCATTTCACTCTCCTCCTGATCATCTTCTTGAATCTCAAACTCCAGTTTATGGAGCACAAAGTTACCTTGATGTTGGAGTTATAAATAGGATGCTCTTCTCATGGATTACGACTATCGTTCATGTAATTTTATGAATTTTACTATTTTCAAGTCATACGATAGCGTGGCAATACTACAACGTTCCAACAGGATCACCATTATGGCCTTCGAGATAAAGAAGATACATATTACATTTCCAAGAAATTCAGTTCTGGGTGGGAAGAGCTCAAAGAGAAAAAGTATGCTTTGCTGAGAACGCAATTCAAGGTTTTCAAGTCACTGGTGCTGGTTTCGCAAGCCCTCGCAGCTCTCCAGACCTTGCTTGATTTCACAGGACCAATTTTGGTGGCACAGATTATTACCTATATTGCAAAAGATGATCAACCCCTTTCTGAAGCCCTCTATCTCATCTTTGCCTTCATTTTGTCAAGAATTTGCATCATTATTGTCACGGCTCAGTGCTCCCTCACCACTGTAAAATCCCATTTTTATTCTCTAAATAATTTCTCCCTCAGACATTGCTTCAAAATCAGGTGATTGCTGGCACAAAAGGCTTGGTTTATAACAAATTCCTCAAATTCCCCTTGATGAGGAATAAAGAATACTCATCAGGCAAGATCATGAACCTCATGCTTGTTGATATTGAAAATATCGCAAAAATCTTCTTCCATCTTCCACAACTTGTCCAATTCCCATTCACAATCCTGATCGGTATCTACATCATCTATGCATCAATTGGACTTGCTTTTATTGGTGGTATTATTTCAGTTGTCATTGTCACCGTCGTTGTCTCTAAAATCACAAAAATATTATTTGGCTACCAGCATTCTGTTATGGAGGCAAAAGATGAAAGAATGAAAAAAACCAATGAGGTCATGACTGGAATTAAATACATCAAAATGTGTGGAATTGAAGATAAATTCACTGAAAGTGTATGAGATTTTTTTCCAGAGGATATTGTTTTAAAACTTTCAACATAGGTTTTGCAAAGCAGAGAAAAAGAGTTGAAATGGTTAAAATTGAAGCAAATTTTCACCTCTTTAAGAATTCTCTTTGTTTACCTAACTCCTGTTCTCCTTGTTATTGCGGTATTTGGATGCTATATTTTATTCGAGGGTGATTTGACTGCTCAAAAAGCTTTTGTCGTCCTTGCCACTCTTGTTGTTATTCAAGTAATGAACTGAAAAAGAGTTTAAAATAACCCAAAACCATAGCGTCCAATTAATTGGATTAGTCAGATTTTGAATGATGTTCTTCTTGGTCAAGTCTCCCTGGGAAGAGTTCAAGACTTTATGTGTGCAGAAGAAATTGATACATCCATTATCAACTTAAAAAGAGATGAAACTGATCCTGTTGCTGTCAAAATTAACAATGGAAATTTCACCTGGACCACTGATGAAACCAGGAATTTCTGGAAAGACCCTTCAAATCTCATACTGAAAGACATCAATCTCCAAATTAACAAAGGAGCCTTCGTTGCTCTTCTTGGAGAGTAAAATGGAGTTTTCTTCATTATTTTTAATAACTCTTTTCAGTGTGGGAAGTGGCAAATCATCATTATTTAATTGCATGATGGGTGAAATGCTGTATGATCAATCCAATCCTCCATCAATCAGATTAAATGGTTCAGTGTCTTATGTCGCACAGAAACCTTGGATTATCAATGCTACTGTCAAAGATAACATCCTGTTTGGCAGTCATTGCGATAAAACCATGTATCAGGAAGCTTTAAGAACAAGCTGCCTTCAATCTGATCTCAAAATTCTGATTAAAAAGGATGAAACAGAAATTGGTGAAAAAGGTGTCAATTTGTCTGGTGGCCAAAAAGCAAGAATTGCATTAGCTAGAGCGATTTACGCAAATAGCGACATCTACCTCCTCGATGATCCCTTGAGCGCTGTGGATGCTCACGTTGGAAAATACATCATTGAAGAGTGTCTCACAGGCCAATTAAAGCAAAAGACCAGAATTCTAGTCACTCATAAAATTGAGAGCTTACGTTATGTTGATTATATTTATATTTTCAAATCAGGCCGTGTTGTTGCAGAAGGATCTCTAGATGAAATTAGGAAAACTCCTTATTATCAAGAGATTGAACAGAATGCCACTAAAGAAGCCAAAACTGAAGAAGCGGAAGAGCCTGAGGAAAAAATTAGCTCAAAAGGAAGCAGCATCAAAGAAGTAGAAGACACCATAGTAAAAAGAAGGACAACTCAGAAACAAAGTTCACTCCATGAAGGCTCAATTCACGAACAAGAAGACCAAAAAGAAATGCTCAACAAACTGATGCTTGATGAGGATAGACAAGTCGGGGCCATTGGCTGGAATGCATGGTTTACTTATCTTAAATACCTCGGTGACTCCAAATTCTATACCTCTCAAACTTTCAGTAACTTTTTTTTGGACGAGTTGATGTCTAAATCCTGTTTTTAGTGTTGGTGATTTGGATTATTTTGAAGATGGGAGCTGATTTCTGGCTGGCTCATTGGAGTAATGTGTCTGGTGATGATGAGCATTCCAATACTTACTACTATGGTATCTACACAGCAATGGGAATATTTTCTGCACTCTCACTCTTCGCACAAACGCTTCTCATGTTCTTGGAAGGAAATAAAATGTCCAGAAAACTCCATACAGATATGTTTTCCAGGGTCATCAGAGCCCCTCTCAATTTATTCTTTGACAGAGTCCCCCTTGGGCGTCTGATCAACAGATTTGCTTCTGACTTGGATATGGTCGATAACCCAATGATTATGATGCTCACTGCAGTCTCTCATTTCCCACTGAATCTATTGTCGAGATTTATTGTCTGTGCTGTGACCGGAACTCTCTGGGTTTTCCCACTTGCCTTCGTATTTATGATTGTGGGCATCAAAATTCAAAGATATTATCTCAACGTCTATCGTGAAGCTTTCAGATTAAGTAATTGATTTTTTTTAAAGGTAATTCTAATACTTTTGAAAGACCGTATCACCTCTTCTCCTGTCACGAGTACATTTGTGGAATCTCTTGATGGCTTACCTCAAATCAGAGTCTCTAATTATCAAAATAAATTCTTATCCGTAAGGATTTTGACTTGAATAATTCTCTCATTTTCCTCTTAGAAATATGCTCACCGTCAAAATGAAAATATGAAGAATCAAATATTGGTTGCTGGTTTGCAAGGGTGGTTCAATTTTTACATTAATGCCTCTTCTCTTTTAATTGTTGGTCCAACTGTTGCTCTTGCAGTATTTGAAAAGAAATTATCCATTCACTCTAAATATAATTTTTAGATCTTGCAATCAAGAGGATCTTCAAATTCTTCAGGACTGATCGGGCTGCTTTTAACTTATCTTTTGGATTTGAGTAATATCATGATTATGACTTTACAAATGCTTTCCAATTTTGAATCACAACTCATTGCTTTTGAAAGATGTAAAGCCTTTACCAAGTAATGAAAATCAGATGAATATTTTTAAAATATTTTTTCGACAGGGTGGAAGTTGAAAATGAATCTCATACCAGCCTTCCTGTGGCGAATTACCATCAATCATGGCCTGAAGACGGTCAAATTGAATTCAAAAACTATTATGCTAAATATCGACCAAATCTTCCTTTTGTTATCAAAGATCTCTCCGTCAAAATCAGTCCTGCTCAAAAAGTAGTTTTTTGAGATGAAATTCTGAAGAATAATATTCTCTTACTAGGTGGGCATTGTTGGAAGAACAGGATCAGGAAAATCAACGACATTATTATGCTTGCTTCGCATCATTGAATCTCCAAAAGGACAAATCCTCATTGATGGAGTTGATATCTCTCAAATTGGTCTTGATGATTTAAGAAGAAAAATTACGATTATTCCTCAAGACCCATTATTGTATAAAGGAACAGTTAGAAGTAATTTGGATCTTTTTAATCAATACGGGGATCAAGAGGTTTGGAATGCTCTCGAAAAAGTTTGTATGAGAAACAAATTCCTCTTTACTGGGCTTGATTCTGAAGTAAGTATTTGCTTAAAATTCTAGTTCTCATCCATCAAAATAGATCAAAGAAGGAGGAGAAAACTTGAGTGCAGGTGAAAAGCAGCTCTTGTGCATTGCTAGAGCTATTTTGAGCAAGAGTAAAATCATTCTCATTGATGAAGCTACTTCCAGTATCGACAATGTTACTGAAGAAGTCATCCTTCAATCGATCCACGACAACTTTAAAGATTGCACCATGATCACTATCGCGCATAGATTAAAAACTATTATTGGCTCCGATAAGTAAATTTTTTCAAATATCGCCTTATCTCAATCTCGGTTAGGATATTATTTATGGATAATGGAAGGGCAGTCGAATTTGATTCACCACAGATACTTTTGAATAACAAAAATGGACATTTTTATAAATTATGGAAAGAGTATGAAAATGCTCAAGTTTAACGTGTGATCTTTTTTTTTTCTAAAATACAACAACAATCTTCGTAACTTTGTAATCAATCGATACTCTCTATAGCTTTAAAAATTTCCAAAACAATTAATAAAATATTTAAACATGTTGAGTGGCTGGATAAACAGCAAACTATTAATAGGCAAAAAAACTTTAATTGACTTTTTCATCTCTCTTGATTTGCCAGGTTTTATTTGCATTTGATTTTCAACAAAAATTCGTATCATTTTGTCTTTTCCCTCTCAGCTGTCATTGCAACAAAACTCCCCGAAAAATGGATGTTTTGTAAACGTTTGTTAGTCACAGGAAAGCGTATTTCTGTATCATTTATTAAACCCTCAAGATGATAAATATCTCCTTAACTTTTCATGGCTCTATAATCTTTAAAAAATTAATTATTAATATGTATCAACAAGGAGACAGCAAAAAGGATATTGAGCTTCCTTTGTTATCTAAAGATCAATTACGATCTGAAGCCACCTCGTCAGACCCTCAATCCGCATTTTTAGCCTTTCAAAAAAAGGACTCGTCCACAACAAAACTCAAATATTTTGACTTTGATATTCTGAGCCGAGTTCTTTTTGCTTGGATTACCACAATCATCAAAGTAAGCCTCAAAGAAAGCATGAGTGATATCTAATCAAAACGTTAGAAAGGTAATGTGAAAGCTTTCCAGCAAGATCAGCATTATGATCTCAGAAACTCTGAGAAAACAGAATTTATAGCAGAGTCATTCGCTCACGAATGGCAGAGAGAAAAGGAGAAAAGTTTTCCTCTGCTGAGAACTCAATATGCAACCTTCAAACATCTCATTTGGAGAATTCAGGCTCTTGCCATGCTTCAAACTTGCTTCGAGTTCGCAGGACCTGTCTTGGTCGGAAAAATCATTTCTTACATTAGTAATCCTCAACCTGAAATATCTCAGGGAATCTTTCTCATCTTTGCCTTTCTGGTTGCAAGAGTTGGAGCTATTTTGATTAGTGCGCAAACTGTCTTGAATAATGTAAAAACACTCAGGTTTGCCTCTATTTTACAAATAACCTTAGAACGTCCTTCACCAAAAGATCATGATTGGAACCAGATCACTTCTCTATAAAAAATTCCTTATTTTTCCGCTCATGAGAGATAAAGAATATTCAACAGGTAGCATCATGAATCATATGCTCGTTGATGTCGACAATAATGGAAAAATGTTTCTCATCTTGCCCCAACTTGTTCAATTCCCAATCATTCTGACGCTCGGAATCTATATGATTTACACAGTGGTTGGAACTGCTTTTATTGCTGGTATTATAGCCGTCGTCTCCATCGCCTTGCTGATCTTCAAAGTCAATAATCTTGTTTTCGCGTACTTTCTTTTTTGAAATTTCAATATATTAATACTTTTCTAAAAAGATGCCAAAAACAAGTCATGAGCTCCAAAGATGCAAGAATGAAAAAAATTACAGAAATTTTGACCGGAATCAAATATATCAAGATGTGCGGTGTTGAAGATAAATTCTTTGATAGTGTGAATGAAACAAGAGAAGTCGAACTTGGATGGCTTCGAAAAAAGCACATTATCATTGTTTTTAGAATCTTTTTGTTTTGGCTCAGTCCAATCCTTCTTGTCGTCACAGTTTTGGGCGGATTCCTTTTATCTGGCCAAGAATTGACTCCTCAAAAAGCTTTTACTGTCCTTGCCACTCTCATGGTTGTTCAGGTTGAAATTGTATTTTTACAACTTTTTAACAATATTAATCATAGCTCCCAATTAATCATATGGGACAGATTTTAAATGATGTTTTGCAGGGTCAAGTCTCATTATCAAGATTAAACAAGTTTTTGTTTGCTCAAACTCTTGATTCCAGCTACATAACTCACAATAAAACCACCAAGAATTCGACAAATGATGCTGCTGCTGTGAGAATCACAAATGGAAGCTTTTATTGGACAAACGAACAAGCCAAAAAAGATTCAGAATTAATTCTGAAAAATATCAATATGGAAATCAAAAAAGGCTCTTTTGTCGCAATCCTCGGAGAGTTATTTATCTTGATTTATTCCACCTAACTCTTTCTTAGTGTTGGAAGTGGAAAATCTTCTCTTTTCAACTGTTTGATGGCTGAAATGACTCATGCTCCGACTGATCGTCCTTCCATAGAAATCAACGGTTCTGTTGCTTATGCTGCTCAAAAACCTTGGATTGTCAATGCAACAATCAAAGAAAACATCTTGTTCTACAATGAATGGAATGAACACAAGTATAAAGAAGCTGTCAGAACAAGTTGCCTTCAATCAGACCTCAAAATGCTTATCAAACAAGATGAAACTGAAATTGGTGAAAAGGGTGTTAATTTAAGTGGTGGCCAGAAAGCGAGAGTCGCCTTAGCTAGAGCAATTTATGCCAATAGCGATATTTATTTACTCGATGATCCTCTCAGTGCTGTTGATGCTCACGTTGGAAAGTTTATTCTTCAAGAGTGCCTCACAGGACTTTTGAGAGAAAAAACTAGAATTCTTGTGACACACAAAATCGAAAGTCTCAAGTACGTAGACTACATCTACATCTTTAAAGCTGGAGAAATTGTCGTTGAGGGAAATTATAACGAGGTCAAAAGCAGTCCTTTCTACCAAGAAATTGAAGAAAAAGCTAACCGTGAAGCTAATGCCCAAGATGGAGCGGCTGGTGATGATAATTATGAAGGAAAGCGTAGTGCTAAAAGAAGCAGTGCTCACTCCAAAAAAAGTGTCGAAGAAACCAAAGCAGCTGAGGAAGAAAAAAAGAGAAAACTCACTTCTTACCACGAAGGAGATGACCAAAAAGCGCTCATGGACAAACTTATGTTGAATGAAGATCGGAAAATTGGTTCTGTCGGCTTGGAAACTTGGGTTGATATGTTTAAATACTTTGGAACTTTCGGATTCTTTACATTCATCATGATAAGTATCATTATTTTTTGGATGAAATTTGTTAAAGTAGTTTTCTAGCAATTACTATGTGGGTTTTGTTGAAAACTGGATCTGATTTTTGGTTAGCGTATTGGAGTAATAACGCTTCTGCTTCTGAGCATGGTAATGACTATTACTACGGTATTTACGCCGCTCTCGGTATTGCTTCAGCGCTTGTCACCTTCTTGAGAGTCGGTTTTGTCACAATGAGAGGAATTCAGGTGTCTAGAAACTTGCATAATCAGATGCTTTTGAGAGTTATTAGAGCTCCTATCAACTTATTCTTTGACAGGGTCCCAATTGGAAGGCTTATCAACAGATTTGCAAGTGACCTTGATTTGATTGACACTATGCTGCCTTTCAACTTTGGAGGTATCATGCATTTACCTATCAATTTGCTCGCAAGATTCGTCGTTTGCTGCTTCGTAGGAACATTGTGGGCACTCCCTCTCGCATTGATTTTCCTCTTTATTGGATTCAAGCTTCAAAGAAGATATCTCGCTGTTTACCGTGAAGTTTTAAGACTCAGTAAGACGATTTTTGACAGAGAGTTTTTATAAAATTTTTAATTAGATCGTATTTCGGTGAGCCCAGTTGTCAGTACTTTTGCTGAAACTTTAGAGGGTCTCACTCAAATTAGAAGTTCAAATTCTCAAGAAAAATTCTTAAATGTAAAATTTATCAATTTGATTTGACTCTCAAAAACCCTCCTACTTTGATAGAAATATTATGCAAAACAAAATGAAGTTGTGAAAAATCAAATTCTGCTTGCTGGACTTCAAGGATGGTTCCAATTCCATATTAACTTGGCATCTATGCTGATTATTGGGCCAACCATCACTGCTGCTGTAATTATTTTTCTTTGCGAAAAAATGATTAACTTTTTCCCCCAGATTTTATTTTCTCAAAATCTTGTGGATTCACCAGGACTTATGGGCTTATTGGTTACTTATCTTCTTGATTTAAGCGCTGTTACAATCAATACTCTCCAATCTTTCTCAAATTTCGAATCTCAACTGATTTCATTTGAAAGATGTCGTGCTTTCACTCAGTAATTTCTTTGAAATGGAATTTATTTAAAATCTCCCTCTAATAGTGTCGAAGTTGAAGCTGAATCTCGTACCAAGTTGCCACTGACAAATTATAGCAATTCTTGGCCTTTATATGGTCAAATTGAATTCAAAAATTA
>Ga0182738_1002213_pt1 | contig 23312 bp, 18 predicted proteins | sample eDN5th30CBELigMG_FD_128876 | JGI IMG/M metagenome (GOLD analysis project Ga0182738, IMG submission 128876) | Enriched Miracle-Growth compost microbial communities from Emeryville, California, USA - eDNA 5th pass 30_C BE-Lig MG (version 2)... ...
ACTGCATCTGGCTCGATATCGGCCGCCCCGAGGACTACCAGCTCGCCCACGAGATGGCGCTGGAGGCCGACCGGAGGGCCACCGCCTCCGGAACGAAGGCGCCATGACGCGAGCCGGGCCGGGAGAAGGGGCGCGACCGGCCGTGGCGCCGCCGCCCATCCTGCCCTTCCGCCCCTACCCCGACAGCGGCTGCTGGGAGCATGCGGCCTTCGTCCTGTGGCTGCTGTCGCACCGCGCTCCGCGGGTCTGCGCCGGCGAGGGACGGCTGTTCGCGATGGCGCGCGCCCTTGCCGCGCACCGGGTCGAAGGCACGGTCTTCGTCGCCGGCTTGCCGGCCGACGACGAGCCCTCGGACCTCCTCATCCTCGACGCCGACAACCCGGCCCTGACCGGCTCGGGAAGCGCGATCGCGCGCCTCGGGTCGATGCGTTCCGGGGACCTCGCCCTCATCGGCGGCGCCGATCGCGAGGCCCTCCGGGCCGTTCCCGACAGCCCCGGCGCCACCACCCTCGGCGAGCGATACGTGCTTCGGCTTCTCCGTTCCGCATCACCGGCGCCCGACGAGGCCCTCTCGCCGGCCCGGCTTCGCGCGGTGGCCGCGACCTGTGCGGCGGTCAACGACGGCTGGCTGCTCCGCCAGCGCCTCGCGGAGACCGCCGCGGAGAACACCCGCCTCCGCGGCGAACTCGCCCGGCGGGCGATCGAGCCGGCGCGGGCCGAGGCGCGCGCGATCCCGGTCGCCTTCTCCAGGTCTCCCCCCGCCGTCGCCGAAGCGGGATCGGCTGCGCCTACTACCCCGGCGCCGGGCCGCGACGACGACATCGCCCTCCAGCTCGCACGGGCGCTGGCCCGCGGCGGGCGCATGCTGCCGCGCCCCCTCAGGCCGATGGCGCGCGCCGGCGTGCGCGGCACCATCCGCTTCGGCAGGTGGGGCTACGGCACGGCGCGGCGCCTCGTCTGGCGCCGCCGCGCCCGGGCCGTGCTCCGCGACACCGACTTCTTCGACCCCGACTGGTACCGGGCGCGTTATCCGGAGATCGATGCGTCGGGGCTCGACCCGGTGGACTTCTTCCTCCGCATCGGGATGTGGCGCCGGGACGAGGTGTCGCCGCGGTTCTCCGGGGAATGGTACCTCGCCCGCTATCCCGAGATCGCCGCGGGACACCACCATCCGCTCGTGCACTACCTCTGGGCCGGGCAGCGCGAGGGCCGCGAGATCCGCGATCCCCCGGCGGCGGCCGCGCGCTCGGAGATCATCGCGAGCGGCCTGTTCGACCCGGCCTGGTACGCATCCCGCGATCCCGCGCTGCAGGCATCGGGGCAGGATCCTCTCGATCACTTCCTCGCCGCCGGCATGGCCGCGCGGGCCGAGACCTCGCCTCACTTCGACGGCGCCCGATACCTGGCCGAGAATCCCGACGTCGACGCGAGCGGGATGCATCCCCTGATCCACTACCTCCGCTTCGGGCGGAACGAGGGCAGGATCGCCCACGCCCGTGCCGCGTCGACGGCGGCGCCGCGCGCTCCGGGGGCGGACGCGCGGGCCTTCGGGCTCCAGCTCTCGCCGGCGACGCTCTTCCGGGTGACGGTGGGGCTGGTAGCGCCCCCCGGGCTCGACGTCGACCTGCTGCGCCGCGCCACGGCCGCCGTGACCGAGGGCCTTTCCGCCATCGGCCAGAACGCAGCGGACCGGATCCTCGTCCTCGACCAGTCCGGCCGGCTCGGCCCGGCGATCCTCGCCGAGTGGCCGGCCGCCCTCCTGCCGCCGCGCGGCGGTGCCTCCCTCGCCGCCGCCCACAATCATCTCGCCGACATCGCATTCGCCCAGGGCGCCGACATCCACGTGGTGCTGAGCGCGCGGGGCGTCCTTCGCGACGGCGCCCTGACCGCCATGATCCGGATGGTCCGGGCGGGCGGGCGGCAGGTGATCGTCGGCGCCGTCCGCGCGGCGACCCCCGGCGCGGGGCTCGACCCGGCGTCTCCGCCGTGGCTCGCGAGCCCCGCCATCGCCATTCCCAAGGCCGCCTGGCGGGGCGCCGGCGGGTTCGACCCGGACTTCGCCGCCGCCGGTGCCGACATCGACTTTTCCTGGCGCGCGCGGGCGAAGGGCTTTCTGCCGATGCTGTGTCCGGAAGCGATGTTCGAGGACGAGGTCGGGGCCGAGCCGGGGCCGACGGGCCGGCTTGCCGGGGCGTGGATGCTGGCGCGGAAATGGCACCTGCCGGCGCTCGAGACGGCCGCGGCGCGCGAGATCGAGGCGCTCGGTTTCCCGTGCCCGCTGGCGGCAGGCCCGCGCCCCGCGGCCCTGCCGCTGCCCCACGCCCCGCCCTCTCTCGACGCGCTGATCCCGCCATGGTGAGCGAGGCGGCCGGGCCCACCGATCCCGCGGCCCCCGGCACGCCGCTCGCGGGCGCGACGCCGGAGGTGGTCGACGCGACGCTCCCGCCGCCCGAGCTCGGCGGCGGCCTCGCGCTGCCGCTCCGCTATGCCGAGCGGAGCGGGCCCTGGCCGCGGATCGCGATCCTTCTCCACCTCCACTACGCCGACCTCGGCGAGGAGATGTGGAACCACCTGAAGACTTTCCCCGGGCCTGCCGACCTCTTCATCACCACCAACGACGAGAACAAGCGCCTGACGCTCGCCGCGCAGTTCGCCGGATGGCCCCACGGCAGCCTCGAGATCCGCCTCGTGCCCAATCGCGGCCGCGACGTGGCGCCGCGGATCATCGGCCTCGGCGAGGTTCACGAGCGCTACGACCTCTGCCTTCATCTCCACGGCAAGCGCTCGCTCCACTGGGAGCACGGCGCGGGATGGCGGGGCTACCTTCTCGGATCGCTGCTCGGCCCGGGCATGGTGTCCGGCGTCGTCGAGGCCTTCCGGCGCTGCCCGCGCCTCGGCCTCGCCATGCCGCGGAACTGGCAGGGCATCATCTCGAGCATGAGCTGGGGATACGACTTCGACCGGGCCCGCGCCCTCGGCCGGCGAATGGGCATCGAGGTCGACCCGCAGCACCTTCTCGAATTTCCGGCGGGCTCGATGTTCTGGGCGCGGCGGGGCGCGCTGAAGCCGCTCCTCGACCTCGGTCTCGGCATCGGCGACTTCGAGCATGAGGATGGCTTGCCGCGCGGCAGCGTTGCCCACGCCATAGAGCGGCTCACCCTCCACATCTGCGAGAAGGCGGGATTCGACTGGCTCCGCTTCTCGGGCGACGGTCCCGTTACGCCGCAATTCGAGCGCGCCCCGTCGCCCGCGGAGCTCCGCCGGATCGTGGCGCGGCATCGCTGGCACCTGACGGACCGCGCCCTCAACCCGCCCTCCGGCGCGGCGGACGAGATGCGCCTCCGCTTCGTCCCCGACCTCGACGAGCGCCCGCGGGTGACCCTCCTCCTCGCCGACGAATCCATGCTGCCCGAGCACGATCCCGGCGGCGGGGCCGCGGTGCTCGGCCGGCTGCCGCTGGTCGCCGCGCGGCGGCCGGTCGGCGTCCGGCTGGCGGGCCCGGCGTCGGTGCGCGACCGCCTCCCGCCGGAACTGAGGGCGATCCCGTTCGTCGCGTGCGATCCCGGCCCGCTCGGCATCGCCGCGGCACTGCCGCTCGGTCCCGCCGACACGCTGCTCGCAACGTGCTGGCCCGGCGCGCGCACCGCCCTCCGCCTCCGGGACGAGCAGGCGGCGTTCCACGGTGGAAGTCCGACCAAGGTGTGGTTCCTGCCGCCGGGCCTCGCCCCTGCCGACGGCGAACTGGACGACGTCGCATCGCGGGCGGGCGAGATCCTGGTCCTCTCCGCCCCGTGGTCCGCGCCGCTCGCGCCCGGGTGCGAGACGCTCGACCTGCCGCCGGTCTGGGACCCCGTCCTGCCGCTGCCGCGCGGCCGCGACCACGGTGCGCGTGCGCCCTTGCTGCTCCTCGACTGGCAGCCCGACGGCGATCCCGGTCTCCGCGCGATGCTGGTCGACGCCCTCTCCGCATGCGGATCGGTCCCCGCCGTCGTCCTCGGCGACGGAAGTCCGCTCGCGCTTCCGGACGGCGGATCGGTGCCCGGCGCACGACGGTCCGATCCGGTCGAACGGTTCCGCCTCCTGTCCGCGGCGACGATGGGCCTCGCACCGCCCTGGAACGGACGTTCCGGCCGGATCGGCTTGGAGATGTCCGCCTTCGGCCTCGACGTCCTCGGCGCAGCAAGCTGGCCCGACGACGCGGGCAGCCTCGCCGCCCGCCTTCGCGCCATGGCCGCGGCCCGGCCCCGCCCGGCGCCGGCGCCCGACTCCGTGCCGGCGCCGTTCGTCTCCGCGACCGCGCTCGATCGCCTGGCGGCGGACCTCGCCCGACGGGCCGGCGGCGGCTGACGGCGCGAGACCGTGCGCGATGCCCTCAGGCGTGGCTCGCGATGATGCGGACGATCTTCTCCGACACGTCCGTGTCGGCATAGTCCTCGATGTCGCCGGGCGTCGTTCCCGCCGCGCGGGCGCGGTCGAGGATGTCGAGGCATTGCACCACCCGGTCGGCCTCGAGCCCGGTCATCATCACGGCCGCCTGCTCCATGCCCTCCGGCCGTTCATGGGCATCGCGGAGGTTGAGCGCGGGGAACTTGAGGATCGAGGATTCCTCGGTGATGGTCCCGCTGTCGGAGAGCACCGCCCGCGCGCCGAGCTGCAGCGTCACGTAGTCGACGAAGCCGAAGGGCTTGTGGAACCGGGCCGCGGCGGGGAACGCGAGGCCGGCATCCTCGATGCGCTTCCGCGTCCTCGGGTGCGTCGAGACGATGATCGGCCGCCCGTCGCGGCGGGCCACGGCCTCGATCACCGCGAACAGCTTGCGCAGCCGCTCGGGCGTATCGACGTTCTCCTGGCGGTGCGCGGAGAGGACGTAGTAGCCGCCCGGCTCGAGGCCAAGCGTGGCGAGGACCGGAGATGCCGCGATACGGTCGCGGTAATGGTCGAGCACCTCGCGCATCGGGCTGCCGGTGCGGATCACCCGGTCCGGCGGCAGCCCCTCGCGGAGGAGGTAATCCCGCGCGATGCGGCTGTAGGGCAGGTTGTAGTCGGAGATGTGGTCGACGATGCGCCGGTTGATCTCCTCCGGCACGCGCATGTCGAAGCAGCGGTTGCCGGCCTCCATGTGGAAGATGCGGATGCCGCGGCGGCGCACCGGAATCGCGGCCAGCGCGCTGTTGGTGTCGCCGAGGATGAGCACGGCGTCCGGCCGGAACGCCTCGAGCTCGCGGTCGACCGCGATGATCGTCTCGCCGATGGTCTCCGCCGCGCTCGGCCGCGCCGCGCCGAGGTCGACGTCCGGCGGCCGGATCGAGAGCTGCTCGAAGAAGATGGCGTTGAGCTCGTAGTCGGCGTTCTGCCCGGTATGGACGAGGCGGTGGACGAAGGCTTCGTCGAGCTTCGGGATGATGCGCGACAGCCGGATGATCTCGGGCCGGGTGCCGACGATCGTCATCACCCTAAGCATCGGCGCGCCTCTCCGGGATGCCCAGCTTTGTGGCGAGGAGGTCGCGGACGCCCTCGACGTCGAGCCTCTCGGTGTTGTGCGAAGTGTACTCCACCGCCTCCGACAGCTTCTGCGAGCCGTCGTCGAAATAGAGGCTGTAGTTGAGGTCGCGGGTATCGGCCGGGATCCGGTAATAGTCGCCGATGTCCTCGGCGATCGCCATCTCCTCCCGCGACACCAGCGTCTCGTAGAGCTTCTCGCCGTGCCGGGTGCCGATGACCTGCGTCGCCACCGTCGAGCCGTAGGCCCCCTTCATCGCCTCGGCGAGGTCGCCGATGGTGCAGGCCGGCGCCTTGCGGATGAAAATGTCGCCCGACCGGGCCCGGGTGAAGGCGGTCAGCACGAGGTCCACCGAATCGGCGAGCGAGAGGAGAAAGCGGGTCATCGCCGGATCCGTCACCGTCAGCGCCTTGCCGCGGGCGAGCTGGTCGACGAAGTAGGGGATGACCGAGCCGCGCGAGCCCATGACGTTGCCGTATCGCGTGGCGCAGAGCACCGTGCCGCCGGGCGCGGTCAGGCGCGACTTCGCGACCATCAGCTTCTCCATCAGCGCCTTGCTCATGCCCATGGCGTTGATGGGATAGACCGCCTTGTCCGTGCTCAGCACCACGCAGGCCTGGACGCCCTCCTCGACCGCGCTCCGCAGCACGTTCTCGGCGCCGAGCACGTTGGTCTTGATCGCCTCCATCGGATAGAACTCGCAGGAGGGCACCTGCTTCAGCGCGGCGGCATGGAAGACATGATCGACGTCGTGCATCGCGTCCGCCACCGCGGCGGAATCGCGGACGTCGCCGACGTAGAAGCGAAGGCGCCGGTCCCCGAGGTCGCGGCGCATCCGGTCCTGCTTCTCCTCGTCGCGGCTGAACACCCGGATCTCGCCGATATCCGAAAGGAGCACCCGCTCGATCAACGCATGGCCGAAAGATCCCGTCCCGCCGGTGACGAGGAGCGTGGTCCCGGCGAGTCCCTGCATGTCGTCCGCTGTCAAAATTCCACCCGGGGTTTTCCTGTCCGAAGTCCCGACCCCTACCCGAAGGCCTTCATGGCGGCAACCAGGTCCGGCCATTCCGGTGGGCGGTAGCCGGTGGCGGCGCGGAACCGCGCCGAATCGAGCGACCGGTCGATCCGCACGCCGTCGTCGGCAACGAGCTCCGCCGGAACGCCATAGGCCTCCTTCACCAGCCCGAGCAGGTCGAACTTGGAGATCGGCGCGGCCGAAACGTGATAGAGCCCGCGGAGGTCCCGCGCCGGGAGGACATGATCGCGGACGACCCGCGCCAGCTCGACGGTGGGGAGGCCGGAGAAGATGGCGTGCCGGTATCCCGATACCGGGCCGGATTGCCGGAGGAACCAGGCGAGAAGGCTGACGCCGGTCCCGAGCTCGGGGCCGATCATCGACGTGCGGAGGGTCACTGCGTCGCCCTCGACGACCTCGCCGAGGAGCTTGCTCCGGCCGTAGAAGTCGGCCGCGTCCGGCACGCCGTCCTCGTCGTAGCCGCCGCTCCTGCCGCTGAACACGCAATCGGTGCTGACCTGGACGAGCCGTGCCCCGACCTCCGCCGAGAGCCGCGCCAGGCGGTGCGGCACGAGCGCGTTGACGATGATCGTGCGCTCCGGGTCCTGCCCGTCGGGCCGCTGCTTGATGAGGCCGACGCAGTTGACGACGGCATCCGGCCGGACGGCGGCGAGCAGACCGCGGAGCGCCGTCTCGTCGGTCGCGTCGATGCCGGTCCGGACCAGCCCTGCTGCCGCGGCCGGCAGGCCCGCCGGGGGGCTTGCCGCGCGGACCGCGCCGGTGGCGGCGATCCCGGGGGAGCCGGCGAGCACGCGCAGCAGCGTGTGGCCGAGCATTCCGCCTGCTCCGAGGACGAGCACCTTCGCCAACCTGCGCCTCCATCGCCGTCCGCGGCGATTCACCCGTCGCCCGGTCCTGTTTGACCGGATCGGAGTGCGCCGGTCAACGGGCCGGGAATCCTCCTAGACGTCGGCCTGCGCGACGAGGCCCTTCGCCTTGAGGTCGGCGACCGCATCGTCGGAGACCCCGAACTCGGCGAGGATCTCGTCGGTGTGCTGGCCGACCAGCGGCGCGGGACGATCGATCGTCGGCGGCGTGCCGCTCATCTCGACCACCGGGCCGATCACCTTCACCTCCCCCGCGGTCGGGTGCTGGTAGGAGGTGACGACGCCCCGGTGCTGAACCTGTGGATCCTCGACCGCCTCGAGGTGGCTCTTGATCTCGCCGCACCAGATGTCGGCGGCGAGCAGCGCCTCGAGGAGGCTCGCCTTGGTCCACTTGCGGGTCTCGGCCGCGATCTTCTCCCAAATCTCGTCGCGCTTCTGGAAGAGCTGTTCCGGGTCGTCATAGACGAGAAGCTCGGGCGCATTCAGCACGCCGATCAGCTTCTTGTAGGGACTCATGGCGATCGACACCCATCCGTCGGAGACCGGATAGAGGCCGAAGGGCGCATCCATCCCGGCATGGCCGATTGAGGAATTGGGCCGCTCGAAATTCTCGCCGAAGTTCATGACCCAGACCAGCTCCTGGTTCTGGTGCTGGAGCAGGGCGGAGAGGAGGTCGACCTTGATCTCCTGCCCCTCCCCGGACCGCTCGCGCCAGTAGAGCGCGGCGAGGATGCCGTAGACGATGTTGAGCGCGCCGATCTGGTCGGCGAAGCCGGCACCGACCGGCACCGGCGGCCCGTCGCGGCGGCCGGTATTGGCGGCGAGACCGGAGAGCCCCTGGATCAGCATGTCCTGCCCGGGGCGCGAGAGGTAGGGCCCGCTGTCCCCGTAGCCCGAGGCCGAGCAGTAGATGATGCGCGGGTTGATCTTCCTGAGGTCCTCGTAGCCGAAGCCGAGCCGGTCCATCACTCCCGGGCGGAAATTCTGCAGCACGACGTCGGCCTTCTCGGCGATCTTATAGAGCGCGGCCTTCGCCTCCGGCGCCTTGAGGTCGATGGCGAGCGAGCGCTTGTTGCGGTTCCAGGCGAGGAAGTTGGGGCTTTCCGTGCCGCCGACCCAGCGGTTCTTGAAGGTCATCGTGCGGAACAGGTCGCCCTGCCCCGGCCGCTCGACCTTGATGATCCTGGCGCCCATGTCGCCGAGAAGCTGCGTGGCGAACGGGCCTTGCAGCAGATGGGAGAAGTCGAGAACCGTAACGTCTTCGAGCGCCTTGGCCATGTCCGTCGTTTCCTTTCAGGAGGCGTGCCGCGTCGCTGCTTCGCTGGCGCGGGCATAAGTGTCGTTCGCATCTTTGATCAGCGCCTTCGCGTCGCCGCCGTCCTTGAACCAGCGGTGAACGAGAAGCGCCATGTGCTCGTAGGCCGGGATGAACCCGTCGAAACGCGGCCGAAGGAAGGCCTTGTCGATCGTCTCGAGCGTATCGGCGAAGAAGTCGCCGCAAAGGACATTCGCCGCGCCGTCGGTCCACGCCGCCCGCAGTCCCGGCTGGCCGCCATGGACGACATAGTCACCCGCCTGATGCGCCGGCTGGTGCACCCAGGTGAGATAGGTGACCGCGGCGTCGACCTCTCCGCACTCGGCCGAGATGGCGCAGCCCGCGCCGCCAAGAATGGCGCCGGCGCGCGGATCCGCCCCGGGTCCCGCGATATTGGCGAAGGCGAGCGGCCGGGCAGCGCCGCGTCGGGAATAGTTGGTGTACCCAAAGGCAAACGGCAGGTAGACGAGATCGTCGCGGGCGACCATCGCATCATAGGTCTGGATCGGGTTCCACTCCCGGCTTTCGGGATTGGCGAGCTCGACCAGCTGCCGGAGATAACCAAGCACCGCTTCGAAGACTGCCGGATCGAGCATTCTGTCGTCGACGGCCTGCATCGGCTGGCCAAGATTGGCCGAGACCGTCGCGACGAGGCAGGAGGAATCGGTCTGGCAGGTCGGCAGCGTCAGCCACTTGCCGGCCTTCCGTGCGGCCCGGCCGAGCGCCAGCACCTCATCGAAGGTCGCGGGCGGCGCGTCGAACCCGAGACCGGCGAGCAGGTCGGGCCGGTAGCTCGCCACCTGGCAGGCGGCGTCGGTCGGCAGCGCCCAGATGCCCCCGTAGTCGTACGAGCGGGTCGACGGGCCGACGCTCTGCTCTGCGAGCATGGCATGGAACGAGGCCGGAAAGAGTGGCCGGAGGTCGCGCAGGCAGCCGAGCGCCTTCGCCCGCCCGGCAAACGGATGGTCGATGACGAGCAGATCGAACTGCTTCGCCAGATCCTCGATCGGCTGGACGCCGAAGTCGCGGAGGCTGCGGCGCTGCCATTCGACCTCGATGCCGGGATGCTCCGCGCTGAAGCGCGCGGTGTTCTCCGCAAGCGGCTGGTAGCCGCGCGGGTGATCCCAGGTGATGCCCTTGAGGCGGACGGTCATGCTGTCGTTCCGGATATGCGCTGGACCTGCGAGACGACGGATTCGGCATCGACGCCACTCTCGATCCGGGTGATGTGCCAGCGGCCGAGATTGGCGGCGTAGAGCGCCGAGCCCGAGAAGGCGATATTGGTCGGGTGACAGACGAGATGGGCCGTCACGTCCTCGGCGAAGATCTCGACGCTGCCGCCGCCGGCCGGCGCGCGCAGAATCCGCGACGGCTCGTAGCAGGAAATGTAGAGCCGGCCGTCGCCGTCGAGGGCGACGCCGTCCGGCAGGCCGGGAAGGTTCTCGACGTGAGCCGCGATGCCGGCCGGGGCGCCGTCGTCGCCGATGGCGATCCGGCTCACATGGCGGCCGAAGGTCTCGACCACGTAGAGGCTTCGGCCGTCCTCCGACAGCGCCATGCCGTTGGCGAAGGCCATCGGCCGGTCCCACCACAGGGCGCCCGCGCCGGTCGCGAGATCGTAGCGCCAGACGCCGGGCCCTTCAGCGCCCGCGCCGAAGCTGTCCGAAACGTAGAGGCAGGCCCGGCGGGGATCGACCACCGGATAGTTCGGGATGCGGATGCCCGGCGCGGTGAAGCGCGACAGGGCGCGGGTTGCCGCTTCGAGACGCCAGACGGCGGCGCTCCGCTGGTCGCAGACATAGAGGTTGCCGGCTGCGTCGAACGCCATGCCCAGCGAAAAGCCGCCCGTGCTCGCCACCTTCTCGATGCTGCGGGTATCGGCGTCGATCCGGAGAATGTCGCCCTCCGCGTTGCCGCACCACACCGCGCCGTCCGGCCCGATCGCCACGCCTTCGGGATGATGGAGGCGCGGCTCGGAATACTGCCCGTCGAACCAGACCGACATGGCCGAGGCCGGCAGCACGGAAGGGTTGGGCGATCCGTCCCAGGTGATGCTCATGACGCGCTGCCCGTCCGCTCGATCCGCGCCCCGCTCGTGGCATCGAAGAAGTGGAGCGCATCGCGATTGAAGCGGACCCCCACCGTGTCGCCCATCCGCACCGGCGTGTCCTTCTCAGCCTTGACCGCGATCAGCTTCGGCCCGAGGCGGACGGTGACGAGCGCCGTGTCGCCGAGCAGCTCCGCCGTGTAGACCTCGGTGTCGAAGTCGCCCTCCCCCGGCGCGACGATTCCCATGTCCTCGGGACGCTCGCCGAGCGTGAGCCTGCCGGACGGCAGGCCCGCCACCGGCAGGGCGAACGAGGGGTGGACCGCGCGCCCGTCGGCCACGGTCACCTCGATCAGGTTCATCGAGGGATTGCCGAGGAACGCCGCGACGAAAGCGCTCGCAGGGCGATTGTAGATGTCGAGCGGCGAGCCGACCTGCTGGAGCCTGCCCTCGGACATCACCGCCACGCGATCGGCAAGCGTCATCGCCTCGACCTGATCGTGGGTGACGTAGATGGTGGTGGTGTTCAGTTCGCGCTGAAGGTGCTTGAGCTGTGCCCGCATCGAGACGCGGAGCTTGGCGTCGAGGTTCGACAGCGGCTCGTCCATGAGGAAGAGCTGGGGCGTCCGCACGATCGCCCGGCCGAGCGCGACGCGCTGGCGCTGGCCGCCGGAAAGCTGGGCCGGACGGCGGGCGAGCAGCGTTTCCAGCTCGACCCGTTCGGCGGCGGCGCGCACCCGGCGCATCCGCTCGTCCTTCGGCACCCGCGCCACCTTGAGCGGATAGCCGATATTCTCGGCCACCGTCATGTGCGGATAGAGCCCGTAGTTCTGGAACACCATGGCGAGGTCGCGCTCGCCCGGCGGCACGGCGTTGACCACCCGGTCGCCGATCAGCACGTCGCCGGCGGTCGGGTCCTCGAGGCCGGCGACGATGCGCATGGTCGTCGACTTGCCGCAGCCGGAGGGGCCGAGGAGGACGAGGAACTCGCCGTCGCCGATCTCGAGCGAGACATCGTCGACGCCCGCATGCTGGCCCCACCGCTTGGAGATCGACCTGAGGGTGACTGACGCCATTCCGTTACCTCACCAGTGCCCGAAGGAGCTCCGCCCGATCACGGGGCGGAGCGCAGGGATTTCAGTCGCCCTTGATGACCAGACCGCCATCGACGCGCAGGATGTCCCCCGTGATGAAGGACGAGCGATCGCTCGCAAGGAACAGCACGGCCTCGGCAACCTCATGCGCCTCGCCGAAGCGGCCGATCGGATGGGCCGCGTTCCAGCGCGCGATGAGTTCGTCCGGGTCCGCCGTCTCGCGGAACACCTTCTCGTTGAGCGGGGTCATGATCGTGCCCGGCGCGACGGCATTGACGCGAATGCCGGCCGGCGCGAGCTCGAGCGCGGTCTGCTGCGTCAGCGCATTGATGCCGCCCTTGGCCGCGGCATAGGCCGGCCAGCCATGGAAACCCTTGAGGGACTGGACCGAGCTCATGTTGACGATCGCGCCCTTGCCCTGCTTCCGCATGTGGGGAACCACGCAGCGCATGAAGCGCCAGACCGAGGTGAGGTTGTTGGAGATGACCTCGTTCCAGCTCGCCTCGTCGATCTCGTCGACCACGCCGCCGATCGCGCGGGCGGCGTTGTTGACCAGGATATCGACCCGACCCCACTCGGCGACCGTGCGCTCGACCGTCGCCGACACGGCCTCGAAGCTCATCACATCGCAGGGCTCGAACAGCGCCGCATGTCCTGCCGCCGACAGCTCCGCGGCGGTCTTCTCGCCGGCCTCGCGGTCGAAATCGGCGATCGTCACCTTCGCGCCGGCGCCCGCGAGCGCTGCCGCGCTCGCCTTGCCGATACCCATCGCCGCGCCGGAGACAATGGCGACGCGCCCGTCAAGCTCACCCATCTATGAACCCTTGAACTGTGGTGTTCTCTTCTCGAGGAAGGCGTCGATGCCCTCCTGTCCGTCGTCGGAGCAGTAGAGGCGGAAAAGCACCTCCTGCTCGAAGGCCAGTGCGGTCGGAAGCGCGGCATCGGCGCCGAGGCGCACGAGACGCTTCATCTCGGTCAGCGCCAAGGGTGCGACCTTCAGCATCGCCCGCGCCTTGTCGAGCGCCGTCTCCATCAACCTGTCCGGCTCGCAGAGGGCTGCGGCGAGACCGAGGGCGTGCGCGCGCTCGCCCTTCATCCGCCAGGCGGTGAGGAGCAGCTCGGCCGTGACATGGCGGCCGAGCGAGCGAAGCAGGCGCTGCGTGCCGCCGCCACCGGGCGAGAGGCCGAGCAGCCCCTCGGGCAGGCCGAGGCGCGCGCTCGTCGTCACGACGATCAGGTCGCAGCAGAGCACGATCTCGAAGCCGCCGCCGAGCGCGTAGCCGTTGACGGCGGCGATGGTGGGTTTCGGGAACGCCTCGATCCGGTCGTTGAGCCGGCGGCCGGCGAACTGGAAGTCCATGAACGCCTTCTCGCGACGCCCCTTGTAGCCGCCGATGTCGGCGCCGGCCGCAAAGGCCTTGTCACCCGCTCCGGTGAGGATGAGGACGCGGATATCCGCATCGGCCTCGGCACGGTCGAGCGCCGCCTGGAACTGATCGAGCATCGCGCCTGACAGGGCGTTCAGCTTGTCCGGCCGGTTGAGCGTGAGGACGCCCACCCCGGGTTCCGGCTTGTCGAGGAGGATGAGGTCGGACATCGGGGATCAGCCCTTGACTGCGCTGGTCGTGAGACCGGCGACGAACTGGCGCTGGAGGAAGAAGAAGAGGACGATCACCGGCACCGAGATCATCACCGACGAGGCCATGAGCTCGCCGTAACGGATGCCGTACTGGCCGATATAGTCGTTCATGCCGACCGGCAGCGTGCGCATCTCCTTCGACGAGGTGAAGGACAGCGCGAACAGGAACTCCTGCCAGGTCACGATCAGCACCCAGACCGACGTCGCGATGATGCCGGGGCGGGCGAGCGGAATGACGATGTCGACGAAGGCGCGGAGCGGCTTCGCGCCGTCGATCGCGGCTGCCTCCTCGAGCGTCTTCGGCACGCGCATCAGGAAGCCGCGCATCATCCAGATCGCCACCGGCAGCGTTACGGTGATGTAGGCGATGATCAGCGCCGGATAGGTATCGAGGAGCCCCGCCCAGCGGACGATCTTGTAGATCGGGATGATGATCGCACCGGCCGGGAAGAACTGGGCAAGCACGACCAGCCCGAGGAACACCGACAGCAGCCGGAACTGGAAGCGCGACAGGCTGTAGGCGGCGAGCAGCGCCAGCGGAATGGTGATCAGCAGCGTCGCCGTCGAGACGATGAAGCTGTTGAGGAAGTAGCGCTGGAACTCGGGCCGGAGCGCGAGGATGTAGTTGTCGAGGGTCGGCGCCCGCGGCCACAGCTCGGCGGGGATGGCGAAGGGCTCGGCCGCCGGCTTGAGCGAGACGCTGAACATCCAGAAGAACGGCAGGAGCACCAGCGCCGCCACAGCGATCTGGAGGACGAAGAGCAGGAAGCGACCGAGCGGCGAGCGGGTCGAGCGGCGGCTCATCGGCGGATCTCCCCGCGGCCGAGAAGGCGGAACAGCATGAGGAACGTCACGATCAGGATCAGCACCACCACCGAGAGCGCGCCATAGGCGGCGGCCTCGCCGAAGCGGAACTGGCCGAAGCCGACCTCGTAGATGCGGGTCGGGAAGATGACGGTGGCGTTGAGCGGGCCGCCGCGGGTCAGCACGTAGATGATGTCGAAGTAGTTGAAGGTGAGGATCGTGGTCAGCAGCACGTTGACCGCGGCCACCGGCAGGATCGCGGGGATCACCACATCCCACAGCCGGCGGAGACGCCCGGCCCCGTCGACGCGGGCGGCATCCATCTGCTCCTGGTCGACGTTCTGGAGCGCGGCGAGGAAGATCACCGTCGAGAACGGGAAGCCCTTCCAGAAGGCGACGAAGATCACCGCCGCCATGGCGATGGAGGGTTCCGCCAGCCAGGCGATTGGCTGGTCGGCGATGCCGAGGCGGAGCAGGAACGAATTGATGAGCCCGAGCTGCGGATCGTACATGAAGCGCCACAGGATGGCGGCGACGACGCCCGGCAGCACCCAGGGCAGGAGGATGAGCGCGCGGAGGATCCCCTGCCCCGGCAGGTTCTGGTTGAGGAGCAGCGCGACGAAGAATCCCACCACGTTCTGGAGGATGACGACGCCCAGCGTCCAGATCACCGAATTTCGGAGGATCTGCCAGAACAGCGGGTCGGCGAGGATCTTGCGGTAGGTCTCGAAGCCGACGAACTCGGGGTTCGGGTTGATGAACGAGCTCGAGAACAGGCTCTCGCGGAACGTGTCCACCATCGGCCAGTACATGAGCACGGCAACGAGGATCGCGGCCGGCATCATGAAGCCGTAGGCGATCCAGAGTTCGCGCTGTCGGCGCAGGTTGCGCGTGGTCATGGGGGGCGGGAGTTCCGTTCGAGGTCGATGCCGGCGGGCACTGGAAGGACTGCCGGGGCGACACGCCCCGGCAGTCCCGCGACATGCCGATCAGAGGCCGTCGATCGCCGTGCACGCCTCGGCGGCGGCGTCGGCCACGGCGGTGCCGGTCAGGATCTTCTGGACCATGTCCTGCTGGATCTCCGAGACGCGGAGATAGTTCGGCGACAGCGGACGGGGCTTGGCGTTGCCGAGGTGCTCGAGCACCACGTCGGGGTTGCGACGGCTCTCGCGCACGAACGCATCGGCCGCCTTGACGTTGGCGGGGATGAGATCGACGACCGCGCCGTTCACGTCCTCACGGGTCATGAACTCGATGAACTTCAGCGCCGCCTCCTTGTTCGGCGAGGCCTCGTAGACGACGAGGTTCCAGCCGCCGAAGGTGCCGACCGGCGTCTTGCCTTCCGGCGCGAAGCCGGCGAGCAGGTCCCAGTCGATCTGGGACGCTTCGAGCGTCGGCTGCTCGAGCGCCGGCCACAGCTCGATGGCGAGCGTGCCGTTGAGGAACAGCTCGCGCATCTGCTCGTTGGCGGCGTTGAGGATGCCGGCCGGCGCGTACTGCGTCATCTCCTTGTAGAACTCGAGCGCCTCGACGGCCTCGGCGCTGGTCAGCGCGCACTTGCCGTCGGCATCGAGCACGGCGCCGCCGTTCGAGTAGATGAACGAGTTGGTCATCACGACCGGGTACTCGCTCTTGTTGCCGGTGAGGCCGATGGCGTACTGGCCCTTGGAGGCATCGGTCAGCTTCGGCGCGGCGGCCCGGAGGCCTTCCCAGGTCATCGCGGAGGCCGGGTCGATGCCGGCCGCCTCGAACAGCGCCTTGTTCGGGAACGCGAAGAACCAGACGTCGACGTTGAACGGCACGCCCCAGACGTTGCCCTTGTAGTTCACCGACTCCCACGCGCCGGGGAAGAAGGCGTCCGCCTTGAAGCCGGCATCGTCGAGCTTGGCGATGGCGCCGGCCTCGGCGAAGGCCGCGTTCCAGATCTGGTCGACGGTCGAGACGTCCGGCCCGTTGCCGGCCTGCACCGCGGTGAGCAGGCGCTGCTGGTACTCCGGATAGGGGATGGTGGTGACCTCGACCTTGATGTCCGGGTTCTCGGCCTCGAAGCGCTTCACGGCCTCCTGCTGGAACTGGGAGAGGCCGGATTCGGTCTGCTGGTTGTCCCAGAACTTGAGGACGACCTGCTCGGCCGATGCGGTGCCCACGCCCGCCGCGAAAGCGGCCGACACGAGCGCGGTGGTGAGAAGCAGTCTGGCAGACATTCTAGGATCCTCCCTGAGAGACGGTCATTTCCGGTTGGCAGTGTGCTTCAGTCCCTGCAGCACGGCGGCACGTGGCGCGTCGTCATCCTCGTCGACGACGACCACGCTCATGCCTGCCGTGGACAGCTCGAGCCGGTGCGTGGAAAGGGTCCCCGCATCGGTGAATACGGTATGGGTCGGGCTGGGCCGGAGCGCCTGGACGCCCGATTCGAGCCCGACGACGCCGTGGTCGGCGAGCACCACGACCTCGCGCGCGGCGGCGCAGAACCGCCGGCAGACGAGCGCCGCACGCTCGTCGTCGAACGACAGGCCGAACGTCGGGGAGATGCCGTCCGGCGAGACGATGGCGCGATCGACGCGGATCGTCTCGAGCATCGTGCCGAGGCTCGGCCCGACCAGCGTCCGGGTCGCGGGCTGGTATTCGCCGCCGGTGAGGAAGACGCGGATCGCCGGCACGCCGGCGAGGATGTTGAGGACGGTCAGCGAGTTCGTGTAGACGCTGACCCGCGCCCCGGCGTGGCGCAGGGCCTCGGCGAAGTAGCGCGAGCACTCGCCGCCGTCGACGAGCAGCGTCTCGCCGTCGCCGACGCTCGCGGCGACGGCCGTGCCGATGGTCCGCTTGATGATGCGGATCTCCTCGGCGACCTCGTTCTCGGCGTTGCGGCTGACGAGGGTGGCGCCGAGTTCCCCGGCCCGGCGGCGCATCGCGGCGGCAAGGCCGCGGTACCATTCGTGCGACGGGTAGTGGAGCATGAAGCCGATCGTCCGCCCGGCGCCGCCGTCGCCGGCATAGGTGAACGGCGCGCACATCTCCTCGAGGACGGCGGGGATGATCCGCCACTGGCCGTCCTCGCGGGCGTAGAAGCGGGTAAGGTTCTGCGGCGTGATCACCTCCGCCGGGGTGATGATCTCCGCGCCGATGTCGCCGCCGGCGAAGGACGAGCAGATCATGTCGATCGCGGCCTGGCCGACCACTTCGGGGAAGAGGGCGAGCACGCCCTTGAGCGTCCGCCCCTCGGCGAGGAGGTCGAAGAGCCCCGCGCCCTCGCCGCCGACGGAGTAACCCGCCACGTCCGCCCCGAAGCGCTCGGCGACGTCGAGCGCCCCGAGGATGGTGTGGTCGTTGACGCCGAACACGACGTTGATGCCGGGATGCGCGTGGAAGGCATCGGAGACCTGGCGGATCACCTCCTTGAGGAGCCCCCGCCCGTCGACGCGGTGGAAGATGCACTCGGCGACGCTGGTCTCGCGGAAGCCCTCGCGGAACCCCTCGAGCCGGTCGCGGGTGTTCTGGAGGCCCTCGAGGGCGACGAGCAGCACCTCGGCGCGTCCGCCCCGCTCCGCCGCCTGCCGCGCCGCGAAGCGTCCGAGCTCGCGGGAGCGCTCGAAGTTGCGCGGCCCGAGATAGACGCCGCCGACCTGGGGCGCCGATTCGGCGATGAGTAGCGCGCCGCGGCGGATCGCCTGCTGGCGGAGCGTATGGCCCCACGGACCCTTCACCGGCGGCAGGATCAGGGCGTCGAACTCGGCCTCCGCCGGGCTCCCGGCCGGCTGCGGCGGCAGCGTCTCCCCGGCGGCCGTCGCGGCCATCCGCACCGCGCCGCCGTGGGTGCGCCGCAGCCGCAGGTCCTTCTCGAGCCGGGCGAGATCGCGCCGGAGCGTGACGAGGGAGACGTCGGGGCACGCCTTCTGCACGGCGCGGAGCGACACCGCTCCCCGCTCGCCAAGCAGCGCCAGAATGCGCGCATCCCGCTCGGCCCTGATCATTTTCTGATCGTTCCCCATCGATCCTGCACGTTTCAAACGACCGTAGGGGCGTACTCGATCGCCAGCAAGCATCCGATCGCGATTAAAACGATCAAGAACGATCACATCGAGTCAGATGATGGAACGACGGGGGGTGGCGGGAGCGCGCGCCCGTCACGGCGGCGCGCCACGCCGGCCGGAGAGAACTCCGGAGAGGATGCGCTTCGGTCGGCACTCACCCCCCGCATCCGCGCGGGAAGCGCGAACGAGCGGGGAGCTGGGGGCGGCGTCGAGGGTCACGCCCCCCGGTCGCGGCGAGGCACCCCGCGTTTCGCGGGGAGCGGTCTCTCAGACCGCCGGGGACGTGAAGATCGGCTTGCCGCCGACCTTGATCTCGACATCGACCCGGTACTGACGGAGCGCCTCGGGATTGACCTCGATGCCGAGGCCCGGCGCATCGGGCACGTGGATGTCGCCATTCCCGTCCGGCACGATGTGGTTCCGCGTCAGGTCGACCGCGAGCTGGCGGAGCGTGGTCGGATACTCGCAGATCCGGTGGCTCTCCAGCCCGGCGAAGGGCTGCATCGAGGCGCTCAGGGCGAGGTTCGAGGTGAAGGTGTGGTTGATGTAGGTGACGCCGCGCTTCACCGCGTAGTCCGCCACCTGGCGGGCCGGCCACAGGCCGCCGATCCGGCCGCAGTCGATCTGGACATAGCCGACGTGGCCGAAGTCGATCAGGTGCTCGGCCATGTGGCGGTTGTGCGCGGCCTCGCCGCCGGCGGTCTTGACGGTCCCCGTCCGGGTGCGCTCGGCCAGCCCGGCATAGGCCGCGTAGGCCGAGCCGTGGAACGGCTCCTCGAAGAAGGTGACGCGGTTCCGCTCCATGGCCTCGAGGCGCGCCGCCGCGGCGTCGACGTCCTCGTTGAAGATCTGGCCGGCATCGATGAGGAGGATGCCGTCCGGACCGAGGCCCTCCCGGGCGGCGTCGAGCTGGGCGATGTCGCCGGCAAGGGAATCGCCGAAGGGCGCCCAGCCGAACTTGGCGGCCCGGAAGCCGTCGGCGCGGATGCGCCGGGCCCGCTCGAGGGTCTGATCGGGGGTGGTCCCGAACAGCACCGAGGCGTAGGGCGTCTTGGGATAGGCGCGCTCGTAGCCGAGCAGGCGCCAGGTCGGCTCGCCGCGGGCATGGCCGAGCAGGTCCCACATCGCCATCTCGATGCCCGACCAGGTGTGCGCCGCCTGGAGGAGGTCCATGCTGTTGTAGGCGAGCGCCGCCGACATCCGGCGGATGTCGTCCGGCCCGTCCAGGACCTGGCCCAGCACCGAGGCCGAGACCGGCTGGCACGCGCCGTGCGACATCGGCGTCACGAACGCCGCGATCGAGGCGAGGGGCGAGGCCTCGCACTCGCCCCAGCCGACGTGGCCGCCGGCGGAGACGCGCACCACCAGCGCATCCTGGCTGCCGTCGGCATCGGTCGTCACCACCGGCATGGCGACGTAAAAAAAATCCACGCTGTCGATCTTCACGGCTGTCGCCTTCCTCTTGTTCCGCCAGGTGTCGTCGAAGGAACCGTCGCGCGCCGCCGCCCCTTGCCGCACCCCCGGCTCGTATACGAACCGCCGTCCGGGACGGCAAGGAGCGGCTATCCCGACACCTGGACGAGGTAGGGCGGCCGCCGCTCGGGCGGCAGGCTGCCGAGGTTGCGGACGATCTCGATGTTCTGGGCGAGGGAGCGGCTGAGGTGTCGTTCCAGCGCCTGCTTCGCCCGCGCCGCCCGCCCGGCGAGGACGTGGCCGAGGATCTCCAGGTGCTCGCCCATCATCAGCGCGATCATCGCCGAGTCGCGGTAGAGGTCGAAGGCGTGGTGGATGGCGACCAGGACGAGCTGGCTGCGCCGGATCGACTCGCGGAGCTGCTGGTTCCGGCAGCGCAGCACGACGTCGATGTGGAGGTCGCGTTCCAGCCGCTCGATCCTTTCGAGCGTGATGCGCGCCGTCGCCGCCTTGCGGACGCGGGCGAGCCGGTCCTCGATCTCCGAGGTCGCGAGGTCGTCCATGACCTGCGCCAGCGCGACCGGCTCGAGGAGGCAGCGCATCTCGAAATGGTCGCGGAGGCCGGCCTCGGTGAGCCGCCCGGCGTACCAGCGCTGGTTGACGTCCTGCGTGACGAGGCCGGTCCGCTCGAGCCGGGTCAGCACCTCGTGGGCGACGGTGCGGCTGACCGCGTGGTGCTCCGCGAGCGCGCTCTCGTTGACCTGGAAGCGCCCGAAGGGCAGCGCGCCGGCGACGACGTGCTCGACGGCGGGATAGATGTGGTCGCGTCGGTTGCGCACCTTGAGGCCGGTCGCCACCTCGGGGGGCAGGCGAAGCCCGGCGGCATGAAGATCGAGGCGGAGCGGCTCCGCGCCGGCGCCCCCGGTCAAGTAGCCGCGGCCGTCGAAGTCGCGGATCAGGCCCTCGCGGCGAAGGCGCCGGAGCGCGGCGTTGGCCGGCACGCGGCTCGACTGGAAGGCGCGGGCGACGGCCGATTCGCCGAGCACCAGCCCCGGCGGGAAGCTGCCGTCGGCGATGTGCTCCCGCAGCACCCCGTAGATGACCTCGTAGAGCGGCGCCGCCATGCTTTCCTTCATCCCGTGCGGCGCGCGGCCGCCCTAGCGGATCAGGCGGGTACAGCCCTCGACCCGCATCCGGTCGATGGCGTCCCAGTCCCAGGCGATGCCGAGGCCCGGCTCGTCCGATGGCACGGCGCGGCCGTTCTCGATCCGCATCTTCTCCGTGGTGAGGCTGTCGAGCTGCGGGATGTATTCGACCCAGCGTCCGTTCGGCACCGCCGCCGTCAGCGAGACGTGCAGCTCCATGAGGAAATGCGGGCAGACCGGCATGTTGAAGGCCTCGGCGAGGTGCGCGACCTTCAGCCACGGCGTGATGCCGCCGATGCGGGCGACGTCGACCTGGACGACGCTCGCCGCCTCGCGCTGGAGATATTCGCGGAAGTGCTGGAGGCTGTAGATGGATTCGCCCACCGCCACCGGCAGCGTCGTCGATGCCGAAAGGCGGACGTGGCCGCCGAGGTCTTCCGCCGGCAGCGGCTCCTCGTACCAGCCGAGGTCGAAGGGCTCGTAGAGCCGGGCCCGGCGGATGGCCTCGTCCACGGCCGCGCCCTGGTTGCCGTCGACGAAGATCTCGAAGTCGTCGCCGACGGCGTCGCGCAGCGCCTCGAGCCGGCGCGCGTCCTCCTTCGGCGGGCGGCCGACCTTGATCTTCGAGCCGCCGAAGCCCGCCGCTTTGGCGCGGAGCGCATCCTCGACCAGCGCCTCGACGGGGAGCTGCAGCCAGCCGCCCTCGGTCGTGTAGGGCGGCACCGAGGCCTGCGCCCCGCCCGCCTCGATGTGCAGCGGCCGGCCCGAGCGGCGGCAGCGCATGTCCCACAGCGCGGTGTCGATCGCGGCGAGCGCGAGCGCGGTGACGGCGCCGACGGCGGTGGCGTGGGTATGGAAGAACAGCGCCTTCCAGATGCCCTCGATCTCGTCCGGGTCGCGCCCGATGAGCTGCGGCGCGAGGTTGCGGGCGACGAGCTCGACCACGGCGTGGCCGCCGGTGCCGATCGTGTAGCTGTAGCCGGTGCCGACGGCGCCGTCGTCGGCGGTGATCCGCACGAACGGCGTCTCCTGGCTGACGAAGGACTGGATCGCATCGACCCGCTGCACCTTCGGCACGAGGTCGACCATGAAGACCTCGACCTCAACGATCCGCGCCATGTGGATGCTCCCTTTCGTGGCTCAGGCCGCGTCGTCCTCGACCGCGTGGATGCGGCTCATGATCGCCTTGCTCGTCGTCTCGTAGCGCCGGTCGTTCTCGACCTCGCCGACGATCCGGAAGCCGTGGACGACGAGGATGCGGTCGGCCACCGCCACCATCTCGGGCATGTCGCTGGAAATGAGCAGCACCGACACGCCGCCCGCGGCGATCTCGCCGATCAGCTCATGGAGATAGGTCTTGGTCTTGATGTCGATGCCGACGGTCGGCTCGTCGATGATGAGGATGTCGGCATTGGCGGCGAGCCACTTGGCCATCGACACCTTCTGCTGGTTGCCGCCCGAGAGGTTGCCCACCGCCTGATTCAGCGACGGGGTCCGCACCTCGAGCCGCTCGACGAAGGGCTGCACGGCCCTGGTCTCCCGCCCCGGCGGGATCAGGCCGAGGAAGCCGGCGATCCGCTGCCAGATGGTGATCGCGACGTTCTCCTTCACCGAATGGATGAGGATCAGCCCCTCGCCCTTCCGGTCCTCGCTGACATAGCCGATGCGGTAGGTGCCCAGCGCCTCGTGCATGTCGCGGATGCGGGCCGGCTTGCCGCGAACGACCAGCTCGCCCTCCGTGACGCCGCCGCCGAGCATGGCCTTCACCAGCTCGCTCCGCCCGGCGCCGACCAGCCCGTAGAGGCCGAGGATCTCGCCGCGGCGGAGCTGGAACGAGATGTCGCGATGGCCGAGGTCGGTCGCGATGCCGCGCGCCTCCAGCACCACGGCATCCGGATCGATCGCGCGCGCCTTGATCTCGGCGACGCGCTCCTCGCGCCCGATCATCAGCGAAACCAGCTTGCCGCGCGTCATCTCGGCCATGGGCACGCCGGCGGCGGCATTCTTTCCGTCGCGCAGCACCGTCACCCGGTCGGCGATCTCGAAGACCTCCTCGAGCTTGTGGCTGACGAAGAGCATCGCCACCCCTTCGGCGCGCAGCTTCCGGAGCAGCGTGAACAGCGCCGCGGTCTCGTGCTCGGTGATGGACGCGGTCGGCTCGTCGAGCAGCAGGACCTTGGCTTCCAGCGACAGCGCCTTGGCGATCTCGACGATCTGCATCTGGGCGACCGAGAGCGTGCGCACCTCGGCCCGCGTGTCGATGCCGCGGTCGAGCAGGTCGAGGTAGCGCCGGGCCTCGCGGTCCACGGCGGCATAGTCGATGAGGCCGTTCCGCGTCGGCAGCCGCTCGAGCGCGATGTTCTCGCCCACCGAGAAGCGCGGCACGAGGTTGCGCTCCTGGTGGACGGCGCTGATGCCGGCG
>Ga0182738_1002214_pt1 | contig 23311 bp, 15 predicted proteins | sample eDN5th30CBELigMG_FD_128876 | JGI IMG/M metagenome (GOLD analysis project Ga0182738, IMG submission 128876) | Enriched Miracle-Growth compost microbial communities from Emeryville, California, USA - eDNA 5th pass 30_C BE-Lig MG (version 2)... ...
CGGCATCCGATCCCGATGGTGATCCGCTCACTTACTCTGCTACGGGACTACCTGATGGCGTGTCCATCAATACCGATACCGGAGAGATTACGGGAACCCCCACGGAGGACGGTTCCTTCGATGTCACCGTTACCGCCGATGATGGATTTGGTGGAACTGGCTCTACGACTTTCACATTCGATGTCGCTCCCGCCAACAACGGAAACCATAACCCGGTTATTGGCACTATCCGCAACCAACGCGCTTATGTGGGCGACTATTATTCCTTCACGGTGCCAGCCACCGATGAGGACGGGGACACGCTGTCTTATTCCGTTGACGTGTTGCCGGATGGCCTGGAAATAGACCCGGATACCGGCATCATTTCCGGAACGCCCACCACTCCCGGAGCTGTCACAGTCACAGTGATCGTAACCGATGGTCATGGTGGCTCCGCCAGCAAGTCGTTCAAGATCACGGTGTATGTCGTTAACCATGCTCCCGTGTTCACTCCTGTTAGTAATCAAACCATTCCGGTGGGACAATACTTCAGCCTGCAAGTGCAAGCGTCGGATGCGGATAATGATCCTTTGACCTACTCCGCTACCGGTTTGCCTTCCGGGTTGATTATTGATCCCAATGGTTTAATCAGCGGCGTTCCTTCCTCACCGGGAACGTATGAAGTGCACCTGTCAGTGAGTGATGGCCGTGGCGGCACCTCCAACACGACCTTCACCATCACAGTTGTGCAGCAGTCAGCCGCCCTTCAAGGCGATTATCTGGCTTCACTTTCTCTCATCCAGCCATCACCAACAGGTTCTGCGCTGGGGAATTACAACGCGCTGCCGGGCAAGACGCCGCAATTGGGCTTGCCGGCCAATGACTTCCTGAATGCAGGAGATGCTTTGCAGATGGATACTGCAAACAGCTTCCTGGCACTCAATCAACCGCAGACCGCGTCTACCGGCGATGTTCACAATGATCCGGTGGCACAGCTGCTCAAGCTCATTCGCATGTCCTAATTCATCGAGTGAGCATGAAGGCCCGGGAATGTCCATGGACTTCCCGGGCCTTCTCTTGTCTCCGTCACGAAGAAAAGTACTTTTATCCGTGATAAAATATTCTCCCACAGCAGCAAAAGTACTTTTTGTTGGCTTTTATATCAATAGATTCCCATGTATCTCAAAAAACTTTCCGTCTCCGGCTTCAAGAGTTTCGCCAACGCCACCAATCTGGAATTTGGCCAGGGCATCACGGCAATCGTTGGTCCCAATGGCAGCGGCAAATCGAATGTGGTGGATGCGCTGATGTGGGCAATGGGCGAACGCAGCAACAAAGCATTGCGCGGGCGCTCTTCCACCGATGTGATTTTCAGCGGTTCCGGCGCGCGCAAGCCGATGGGAATGGCCGAGGTGGCGCTGACCTTCGATAACGAAGATGGATCGTTACCAATTGATTTCAAGGAAGTGCTGGTCGGGCGCAAATTATTTCGCGATGGAGACAGCGAATATTCCATCAATAAAAGCAAATGCCGCATGCGCGATATTCTGGATTTGTTCCTGGATACCGGCGTGGGGCCGGAATCGTTTTCCATCATTTCGCAGGGCGAAATTGACGCCATCTTATCCGCCAAACCCGAAGACCGCCGTAACCTGATCGAAGGCGCCGCCGGCGTGCAAAAATATCATTCGCGCCGTCACGAAACGCGCCGCAAACTGGATCGCGTGCAGGTAGATTTGCAGCGCGTCGCCGACATCACCTTTGAACTGGAAAATCAACTGGAGCCGCTTTCCAAACAGGCCGAGCTGGCGCTGGAATATGATAATTACATCGAGCGCCTGCGCGTTTTGCAACTGGCCATTCTGGCGCGTGATTTCGAATTGCGCACGCGGCGGCTGGAGGAAAATCGTGAGGGCCACCAGCAGGCAGCAACCAATGTGCGCGATTTCACCGCCGACGTCGAAAAGCTGGAAGCATCCAAAACCTCGCTCGAAGAAAAGATGCGCGCCTTTGAAAGTACTTTTGATAAGCTGCAAGCTGATCTCACCGAGGCGATGACGCGCCTCAAAGCCACCGAAGGCGAAATTGCCGTGTCGCGTGAACGCCGCCGCGCTCTCACCGAACAGCAGGAATTTCAGGCCCGCGAAATCGGCCTGCTGCGTGAACGCATTGCCGCCACGCAGCAGAAGGTGCAGGAAACCCGCAAGCAATGGGAAGAAGCCAAAAAGTCGCAGAGCGATCTCTCCGAATCGGCGGCCGCCGCGGAAAAACGGATGAGCGAGGCCAACGCCGAGCTCTCCGAAGCCACCCGCAAATTGCAAACCTTGCAGGCGCAAATTATTGAGCGCATGCGCGCTTCACAGCAAAAACGCGAAGCCGCCGCCACCAGCCGCGCCGAAAACGCCAGTCTCCATAATCGCCAGCGCGAAATGGAGAAACTGCAGGAAGAACTGGCGCACGAGGAAACCCAGTTAAACGCCGCCCGCGAAAAGACGCTGCAGGAAACCGACAACGCCGCAAAGCGCCACACCGACGCCACCGATGCCACCGAAAAAGCCCATCAGCAATGGCAGCAGGCGCAGCAGGAATCGCGCCAGCTCAATGAAACGCTGGGGTCGCTTCGCGAAAAGCGTTCTGCTACCGAATCGCGCTTGCGCGCTTTGCGGGAATTAGAAGACAACATGGAAGGCGTGGCGGGCGGTTCTCGCGCTGTGCTCAAGGCCGTCAAAAACGGCGAATTGCCAGATAAATATACGCTGGTCGCGGACGCCATCAAATCTCCCAAAGAAGTGGAAACGGCGGTGGAAATCGCGCTGGGCGCCGGCGTGCACAATCTCATTTGCGAGCAGGACAGCGAAGCCAAAACCGCCATCAACTGGCTCAAAAACCGCCGCGCCGGACGCGCCACTTTTCTGCCTCTCACCAATCTGCGGCCGGGACGCATCAGCGACCGTACCAAAGTACTTTTAGACCGCCCCGGCGTGCGTGGTCTCGCTTCTCAATTGGTGCGTTGCGAAGCCTATTTGCAGGATGCCGTGGATTATCTGCTGGGCCGCGTGCTCATCGTCGATGATCTGAATACCGCCGTGGCGCTGGCCAAACAGTGCGACAACGGCGTGCGCTTAGTGACCGTGGAAGGCGAATTGGTGCTGCCTTCCGGCGCCATCACCGGTGGAGCGGGAAAGCAGCGTACATCAGGATTGCTGACGCGCAAACGTGAACTCGAGGAATTGGAAACCCAAATCGCCCAACTGCTCAAAGAGCAGGAGAACGGAAAAGTACTTTTGCAGGACGCCGCGGCGCACGTCGAGGCCCAACAGAAAGCCTGGCACGGCGCGCAGGAAGCGGCGCAGGAAATCCGTTCGCAGCGGGCGCGGCTGGAACGCGAAACCGAGCATCTGCAAAGCGAAGCCAAACGCCTGGAAACGCGCCGCAAAGCGGTGGCCGGTCAGATTCAGGATGTGCAGAGGCAAATCGAAAAATATCGCGAGAATCTGCAACAGCATGAAACGCTGGCGCAGGAATTGGAAGAAGCCGCCGGAGCGCTGGATCGCGAAGTGGCCGAAGCCCAGCAGGCAGTGGCGCAGCGGCAGGCGCGGCGCGAAGAAATCGCCAGCGAAGTGGCCGAAGTGCGTGCCGGATATTCGGCCTCGCAGGAACGTCTTGCTGCCATGCAGCGCGAAATTCAGGCCGCCACTTCCGCCATCAAAGATTTCGAATCGCAAATCGCCGCCAAGCAAAAAACCATCGAAGCCGCCGCCGGCGAAGATGCCGCGCTGGTGACGCGTGAGGCCGATCTGGTCAGTTTGCTGACGCAATTGCAGGGGCAGCACGAACGGCTCGATAAAGAGCTCACCGCCGTGCGCGCCGAACGCGGCGAAGCCTTGCAGCAATTGCAGGAAAATGACAAAACGCTGCGTGAAAAGCGCAGCGCATTGCATCAAAGCGAGGAAGATTTGCACAAGCTGGAAGTGCGCATCGCTTCCACCGAAACCGAAATCGCCGATATGAAACGGCGCTTTGAGGAAGAATTTAAAGTGTCTCAGGAAGAAGCATTGACTTTCCGCGACGCCATCGAACAGAAGAATCTGGCGCAGGATGAAATCCAGGTGCTGCGCGATAAAATCAGCTCGCTGGGCGAAATTAATTCCGGCGCGGTGGCGCAATATGAACAGGTCAAGGAACGCCTCGAATTTCTCTCCGGCCAGCGCGCCGATCTGGATAAATCGCGCGAAGAACTGGAAGCCATCATCGCCGATATCGACGCGCGCACGCACGAGCGCTTTATGAACACCTTCAACGCCATCAAGGAAGCCTTCGAGGAATTATTCGTGCGCGTTTTCGATGGCGGCTCCACGCATCTGGCATTGACCGATCCGGAAAATTTGCTGGAAACCGGCATCGATCTGCGCGTGCAATTACCCGGCAAAGCCAGACAGGACATCTCCCTGCTCTCCGGCGGCGAACGCGCCCTGACGGCGTTGTCGTTCATGCTGGCATTGCTGCGCGTGCATCCTTCGCCCTTCGTGGTGCTGGACGAGGTGGACGCGCCGCTCGATCAAAGCAACGTCACCCGATTTAGCCAGTTGCTGCGCGAATTCACCGACAAAACCCAGTTCATCGTCATCACCCACAACAACGGCACCATGCAAGCCGCCGATGTGCTCTATGGCGTCACGCAACAGGAACAAGGCGTTTCCACCCTGATGAGCGTCCGCCTCGCCGATGACGCAGAAATGAACGAAGCCGCGCCATCCCAAAACGGCAAAGTGGCGGCGGCGGTTTAAATGAGGACAAGGAAAAAGTACTTTTATCGCACTGTTCTGTGGCGTTATTGCATAAATATGATTTTGTGTCATTTGCGCAACAACACTCTGTTCTATATATCAAAATAAAAAGTACTTTTGCGCACGATGGCGCAAAAGTACTTTTAGGGTTAAGTGGAGTTAGCTCCCACTCGGGTTGTAGGTGGGACTTTCTTTTGATGTGCTGCGGGGAGTCACTGCGTTCCAAACTGCTGAACTGCGAACAGTTGTAGTTGTGCCAACCCGTTCACTTTTGAGCCATTTGGCATGCCCATCCGCAAAGGCGTAATTGAGGCCATCCAAATGACGCAAACCATAGCCTGATGTAAAAGTCGCAATTTCTGGATCACATGCCGTGCTCCCACAGTTTTTGCCATGAGTGCCTGTAAACCAACCTCTACCGCTACCTGCAGTATAATCATTGAAGACCACGACCAAACTGGGAGAATCGATTGCCGCCAGAGCAGCCACACCATAGCCAGTCCGGCCATTGTAAGCAAGAAATAGATTTACCACATAATCTGTATAACCGGCAGTTCCTGGAGCTTGCGGCCCTCCCGAGTCGCTAGGACACTGATACACTTGCGTGCTTTTCAGATAAGGCTGCATAACTTCGAAGATACCGCCTGGATACTGAGTCGCACCACCAGCTCCATACTCTGGCAGTTTCTCATCATAATCCTGGATATACTGCATCCAGCCAAGACCAATCTGCTTGAGATTGCTCATACAACTCGTACGCCGCGCGTTTTCTCTGGCCCGGGCAAAAACCGGAAACAGAATGGCCGCCAGAATTGCTATAATGGCAATGACAACCAAAAGTTCAATGAGCGTGAAACCCTTCGCTCGCTTACCGTGAATCCTTATCATGGTAAAATCTCCTTAAACAGTAAAGTAGTAGTTATTATACCACGAAACGCAATTTTTTAAACATTTTATAGATAAATTTTTCATAAGAATAATGGCGTAGTATTTGAATCTTGCGCAACACGCTGCCCTTCATAAAAAAGTACTTTTGCGCACACTGGCGCAAAAGTACTTTTATCAAATGATACTCAGTGAATTACTTCCATCCCCGCCAGACGGGATATTCCTCGCCGCCGTTATAGAAATAACTCACCCTGTGCCATTTCACATGGCCATCCATATAGGCAGTATTAGCGCCATCGAGATGGCGTCCATAATGCTGGCCGTCTTCAGCGTCGCATGGCGAAGCTCCGGCAGTCTTACAAAAATTGACATTCCAGGTTCCCGTGGTCCATGAATTGGCAGTCGGAACATACCCACTCAATGCCCAGGTAGTGTCATAAAAGACAATCATCTCCGAGGGGACTTCCACCCTCGATTGAGTAATAATGGAACTCACACCCGTTCCCAATTTGAGATTGATGGCATAGCCGGAAGGGTAACTCGACGTGGCGTCACCACTGGGGCAACTAAAGAGTTGCGTGCTTTTTACATAAGGCTGCAAAAAACCCGGGTTAGATCCCCACGGCCCAAAATATGTATATGTCCCTGCGGGATAATCAAAGCGACGTAAAAAATACTTCCCATCATAATCTTGCACATACATCATCATTCCCAGACCAATTTGTTTGAGATTACTCATACAACTAGCCCGACGTGCATTTTCTCTGGCACGGGCAAAAACCGGAAACAGGATAGCCGCCAGAATTGATATAATGGCAATGACGACCAAAAGTTCGATGAGCGTAAATCCTTTCGCTCGCTTACAATCACGCATATTGTATTGCCGCATCATACTTCCCTCCAAAAAAAAAATTACTTAACCACTAAAGTATTCCACATTTGAGCGAATTTTAAACATTTATTTATGCCAGATAAAAGTACTTTTACGCATACTGGCGCAAAAGTACTTTTTTGTGAGCAAGATTTGCGCCTCATCAGGAGCCGCTTCTGCCGGGATTCCAGGCGCTATCTTTGGTGCCGGTGCACGTCGCGGTGCAGGCTTTGGCTTCTGCGTAGACAACACTGGAACGCAACCACTTGACGTGTCCATCGGCAAATGCCATATTGACACCTCCGAAATGGCGGCCGGAGGAAAAATCGCTGGTCATAGCACTGTCAAGCAATTCATAACTACCGGTCAGCGCCACATTGGTAGGCGATCCGGGGCCGCTTCCCGGCAAATACCAGTAATAACCGCGAGGCGCCAACACTAACGAGGGATTCAAATACCAACCTCCAGAGTCCATGAACAAGTATATCGACGCTGGTGAAGTGAGTGCGGCCATCGCCTTACCTTTGGAGTTCGATGGCATAATTAAAGAATTCGTGCCATAGTTGCCCATGTGCGGCGCCTTCTCCGTACGGATCGTGCCATCATCGTGCCGCGATTGCACGCTAGATGAGGGGCAATAAAACATGTCCGTGCTCTTGTGATAGGGATATAAAATCTGCGGCCAGAACCAATAGGCATTTCCGCCTTCGTTGTACCAGAAATAACCGTCCGGAGGAGTTTGCGTGGTCTTGATAGCAGCAGGCGGATACGTTTCATCATAATCCTGCACATACTGCATCACAGCAAGTCCCAATTGTTTGATATTACTCAAACAACTGGTGCGCCGCGCGTTTTCACGCGCCCGGGCAAAGACGGGAAACAGGATGGCTGCCAATATTGAGATAATGGCAATGACAACCAAAAGTTCAATGAGGGTGAAACCTCGTGACCGTGCACAACGTTGCGATGCGATGCTCTTCTTCATAACTTTCTCCTTGTAAATGCGTTTTACGTCAATTGCACGTCTAATTGGTTCAAGAAAAAAGTAGTGTTGAACTGTCGCCATCCTTATCATTGATTATTCTATCAATTAGCTTTAATATATTATTCCACATTTCGTGGTTGTTTAAACATTTACTGGAAAACAAAAGTACTTTTAGCGAGCGGACAGGGATTTTCCTTGCCGGGAACATTAATTGCACGCCACCGGTCAAACGCTTCATCAACAAACAGAGGTGAAAGATGAATAGATACTTACAAATAGGCCTATTATCGGGAATGCTGGGAATTGCCGGCGTCATTTCGGTGAACGCGCAAACGGAGAATGCTCCAAATGCTATCACGGTAAAAATTAACAATAGCCCGGTTCATTTCGACAGCGCACCCGTGATGCGACAGGGAATTATTCTGGCGCCGTTGCGGGGATTTCTCGAAGCCATGGGCGCGGAAGTCAGTTTTCAGCCGGATACGCATAATATCAAAATGTTGATCCACGGCAACACCGTGGAAATGAAAACCGGCGCACGCTATATCTATGTGAATGGCAGCGAGCGAGCGCTGCCCAGACCACTGCCGGTCATCAATGGCCACACCATGATTCCGCTGCGTGCGGTGGCCGAGAAAATGGGGGCCACGGTGAAATGGAACAGCGCGCAACGCACCGTGCTGATTGATAATCTCCGCACCGAAACGCCGCAGCCTTCATCGGGACAAGGGATTCGCGCCGGCGAAATTGAAGTGCGCGTCAAAGCAGATAAAAGTACTTTTCATGCCGGCGAAACGGTGCATTTCACGGTAACCGCCATGAACACGGACGATCGCCCACGCACAGTGACATTGCCTTCCGGCCAGAATTTCGACATCATCATTACACCCAAAGACAAAACCGCGCCGCAATGGCAATGGAGCCACGGCAAGATGTTCACCATGATGGTGCGTTACGTAAAACTGCAACCCGGCCAACGCCTGACCTTCACGACCGATTGGGATCAAAAAGATAACGAAGGCAAACTGATGCCGCGCGGTGAAATGCAGGTGAATGCAAAACTGGCCGCGGCCAATTCGGGGATTAAGGCGCCGGTGATTGCGGTAAATTTGGTGGAGTAAAAGTACTTTTGGGAGGAATCGTCATTTCCCAGGAAAGTCTGCGATGATCCCACATTACAGAAGAATCTCATTCCGGCGAAGGCGGAATCCATCGCTGTTCGAAATCTGCAAATTAAGTTACGACAGTGTCATTTCGACCGGAAAAATTTGTCCGGGCAAATTTTGGAGTGGAGAAATCTTGCCGTTGTTACATCAATATAAACCAAAACAACAAGATTTCTCCACTACGCTCGTGCCTCGCTTCGGTCGAAATGACACAACATAGACTTATGGATACACAATAGCTTATTAAGGGGGAAATTCTCCTCGGAATCTTCAAGTGATAACGCATCGCTTACAGGTTTCAAACACTTGTGGCCGGAATGACGGAGTTGTTCATTTCTACTACTTGGCTATCTCGCTAGCCTGCGTGCCTCGAAATGACACTGTATTACATCATCAATTGTCAAAATTTTTCACCCCGTATATACGGGGTTCAACACGTAAGATGTCACAATACCCCAAGCCCAATACGCCTTCTTCGAAGATGAGCAAAAGTACTTTTAGCAAAAAAAATTCCTCCTCCTATTCAGGACGAGGAATCATTTTATTACCACACGCGATCGTGATCAGGATTCTCTTTAAGCCGTTCATCCAATGCTTCGGATAAGGGGTCGGGGCGGCCTTCGCCGTGTTGGACGAGCATCATTTCTTTGGTGAAGATGAAGCTGTCGCGGTCGGACCAGTCGTGTTGAGTGCCCTGCTCGTCCACCATTTTATAATCTTTGCCCAGCTGCACCGCGCCGGTGGGACAGGCTTCCTCGCAATAGCCGCAGAAGATGCAGCGCAGCATGTTGATTTCATAACGCGCCGCATAACGCTCTCCGGGAGAAACACGATTTTCCGGATCATTTTCGGCAGCTTCCACCCAGATGGCGTCGGCCGGACAGGCCGCGGCGCAGAGACTACAACCGATGCATTTCTCCAGGCCATTTTCGTACGTATTAAGAATGTGGCGGCCGCGGATGCGCGCCGGACGCGGTTTCTCCTGTTCGGGATAGGAGATAGTTTTAGCTTCGCCAGCCAGCGTGGTGCCAATCGCATGTTTCAGCGTGCGGCCCATGCCTTTAGCGAAATCGGGAATTATTTTCATGAGATAACCTCAAAGTACTTTTAGAACCAATGATTTTTGAACGCAAAGAAAATGCCCACCAGGAAAATGTTGGCCAGGCTCACCGGGACCAACACTTTCCAACCGAAATTCATCAATTGATCATAACGGAAACGCGGCAATGAAGCGCGCAGCCAGAAATACAAAAAGATGAAACAGGCCATTTTTACCAGATACCAGAAAATGCCCAGAATCACAAAGGGCCATCCACCCGCAACGGTATGAGTAACCATATCATAATGCACACCGGGACCGCTCCAGCCGCCCAGGAAAAGCCCGGCAACGAGCGCGGAGATGATGAGCATATTGATGTATTCAGCCATGTAGAACATGGCAAATTTAAAGGCGGAATATTCGGTGTGAAAACCCGCCGTCAACTCGGTTTCGGCTTCCGCCAGATCGAAGGGCGCGCGATTGGTTTCGGCCACGCCGCAAATCACGAAAACGATAAACGCGATAAACAGCGTCGGCGCGCGGAAGATGTTCCAGCCAAAGGCGTTCTGCTGCTGCACAATTTCGCTGATGCTGAGCGAACCGGTCACCATCACCAGCGCCACCAGCGACAGGCCCATTCCCAGTTCATAGGAAATCATCTGCGCGGTGGCCCGCAAAGCGCCCATCAACGAATATTTGTTATTGGAAGCCCAGCCACCCAGCGCCACCGCATAAACGGCCAACGACGAGATGGCGAGAGAAAACAAAAGTGAATGATGAAAATCAGCCACAACGGCCCACGAAGCCGGGCCGAAGGGAATCACCGCGCTTGCCAGCAAGGCTGCCACAATGGACAAAAACGGAGCGAGATAATAGATGAATTTATCGACGCCGGAAGGCAGAATGTCTTCCTTCATCATCAATTTGATGGCATCGGCCAGCGGCTGCAAAACGCCCAGCGGCCCCAGACGGTTTGGCCCCAGACGCACCTGCACGTCGGCCACAATCTTACGTTCCAAATAAATCAGCATCGGCACCGTGCTCATCAACGCCGCCATGACAACCAGCGCCTTGATGAATCCCAGCACATACGGATTGGTGATTATTTCAATCAAACTCATGCACACATTTCCTTCGATTATTAACAGACATTTAGGTATTGAGGTGAGTAGGTTTTTAGGTGGATAGGCGTTCTGTTGATAAAAGTACTTTTCACCTAAAAACCTAAAAACTTATTCACCTAATCACCTCATTGCACGTTTTCCGCCAGAACAACTTCGGCGGGTGATTCACATTTGTGGAGCGTCACAAAAGTACTTTCCACGTTACTGGTCAACTGATTGAGCCGCACTTCGCGCAAACGCCATGGCATCCATACCATGCCCGGTTTGACATCGCGGCCGATCTTAGCCAGCACTTTGACCGATCCACGCGGCGCCTGGATTTCCACGTAATCGCCTTCAGCCAAATTCAGCGCTCTGGCATCATTGCGATGAATCTTCACATACGGCTCTGGCACCACCTGATTCAGGCTATCGCAATACGCGAAACTTTCTCCGCCATCATACAACACGCTGCTGCTGATCAAGCGCAACGATCCTTCCGGCGTGGCGGGAACTTCGGGCGCGGAAGCGGCCGCAAAAGTACTTTTAGCAGCAGCCACCAGCGGCAACTTGTCAAAAGAAGCGCCCCATGCAGCGGCCGAAGTCGGCACATCCTGCTGCCCTAACAACAAAAGTACTTTGGTGAAGATCACCCAGTCGGGAGCGCAGGCAGATAACACATGTCCTTCGTCATCGAGGCGTTCGCGTGGTCGGAAGACTTGTTGCAAGGGTTGCACTTTGCCATAGAAATTCGTAGTGCTGCCATCCTGCTCCAAAAAGGAAGCCGCCGGCAACACAACATCCGCATGTTCGGTGACCTCATTCAAAAAGAGCGACTGCGCCACCACAAATGGCGTGTTGCGCAGAGCAACGCGTGCCTGCTCGCCATCAATGGCGCCATTGAGCGGATTAGTGGCGGCCAGATAAAGCACTTCCAATTCGCCCGCGGCGGCGGCTTCCAATATCTGTCGGCCGTTTTTGCCATTTTCACCCGGCTGCAATCCGGCACGCCGCGCGCCCTGCACATTGGCATCGTGATGCAAAACCACCAGCGCATCGTCGCGCCCCTTCAACTGCGCCAGATTATTCAAGGCCTGCAAGGTCTGCTGTGACAGGTTGCCGCCAGCCAGAATGTATAAACGCTCGGCATTGGCAATGGCGCTTCCCGCCTCACGGAAGCTCGCTTCATCGATACCGGCCGTTTCGGCCACTTGCGTGGCAGAATAAGGCGCCAGCGTCTCCAGCCATTGCTTGCCGTCTTCGCCGATTTCATGCACTTTGCCGCTCTGATCCGGCTCGCCTTTCCACGACTGGTGCACGGCGCGCGAAAGGCCATTAATCAACGGGATTTCGGTGCCGGCGTTATAGCGGAAACGATGTGCCGCCAGGGCATCCAGCGGCGTCTTGACGGGATTGCAGTTGATGATTTGCGCTTTGCGCTGCGCGGCGGCTTTTTTGAGGCGCAGATCCAGAATCGGCAGTTCCTCGTTCGGATTGGTTCCCACCACCAGAATCACATCGGCGTTTTCCAGCTCTTCATACAGGTTCTGCGGCGGTTGCCCGGGAGTCTGCAGGGTGGCCTGCCATTCGTGATCCACATGGGGCGTTTTTATGGCGTTCTTGAAAAGCGCCGTCATGGCCAGGGCCGCTTCGTTGGTCAGTTTGGGGCCGCCCACCGCGCCAATGCGCTCGGGAGAAGTACTTTTGAGTTTATCGACCACCGTCTGCAACGCCTCGTCCCAGGTGGCTGGTTTCAATTCGCCATCGCGGCGCACCAGCGGATAAGTCAGGCGCTCCTCGCGATCCACATAGGCCAAACCGAACCGGTCGCGGTCCGAAATCCAGCATTCATTAATGGATTCATTAGTGCGCGGAATGACGCGATCAAAAGTCTCATTGCGCTGGCTGACAAAAATGTTGGTTCCGCAGCCATCGGCCATGGAAATCGTCGGATAATTCTTCATCTCCCAGATGCGGGCACGGAAGCGGAACGCTCTTGATGTCAGCGCGCCGACCGGGCAGATGTCGATGGTGTTTCCGGAGAATTTGGAATCAAACGGCGGATCGCTCATGGTGCCGATCAGCGTCATGGAACCGCGATTGAATAATCCCAACACGTGATCCTGCGCAATTTCATCGGAAAAGCGGGTGCACCGCGCGCATTGAATACAGCGTTCCTGATCCAGGGCAATTAATGGACTCAGCGGATAATCTTTCGCCAAATCTTTTTTGCGATAATACAATTCCTTGACGCGCGAATCACCGGTGCCATAGGACATGGCCTGATCCTGCAACATGCATTCGCCGCCCTTGTCGCAGACGGGGCAATCCAGCGGGTGATTGGCCAGGAAAAATTCCATCATGCCGTTTTGCATCTTCTTGACGGCATCGGTTTCCGTCAAGACCACCATATCCGGCGTGGCCACCGTGGTGCACAGCGTCATGGGCTTGGGCATCATGGCAATTTCCGGCGTGCCATCTTCCTTCATCACCGGTTTGCGATCCGGCCCCATCTTGGGCATACCCACTTCGCCCAAGCACATGCGGCACATGCCCACCGCCGAAAGTTTGGGGTGATAACAAAATCGCGGAACATCAATGCCCAGCGAGGTCGCAGCCTCAATCACCAATGTGCCTTTGGGCACACTGGTTTTTTGACCATCAATGGTCAGAGTTACTAAATCATCCGCCATATTAAAATTTCCCGTTTTAGTGGTTGGTAAAAGAACAAAAATCGAACCTCGTAATTTACTTTAACAAATGTGGGGCCAGAGGAAAGGCTTCAATCTGTGTTTTTTTGAGATTTTTGAACATTATGGTGCTAAATACCCCATTTGGCCGCATGCAAAAACCCAATGTCATCAAAGTTTGCACTATGGTCTATCCCGAATCTTCATTACCCGTAAGAAGGGGAAATCCTGCGTGTGGCCATGGTGCCCCTGCTGTGGTTGGATAAATTCCACAGCGGGGACACTTAAAAGTACTTTTACCCCTTCATCGCCGTCGGCCCCGTTGGCGTTGCATTCAACACGGCATCGCTGGCGCCGGCTGCGGGAGCATTTTTGAGCGCGCCGGATTCGCGCACGCGTTTAAGGTCGATCAGGATTTGATCAAAGCGGCCGATCAGGGAATCGAGGATTTCGCTGGAAGCGGTGGCTTCGTAGATTTCAACTTCACCCAGGGACACGGCGCGGTCGGAATTGACGCCGGGAACCATGCCGGGCAAGTTGATATCGCCGGGACCATTGGCCATAAAGACCAGGCGCACATATTTGGCTTCGGTGGGACGCAGGATATATTCCTGATTCACCGGTTCGGGGCGCATGTTGATGACGGCAGCGCTGCGCCACGGGCCTTCCTGCGCCGATCCGCTGGTGACTTGCACATCAACGCGGCGCGCCCAGCGCAACGGCGATTGGTTAGATGACGGATTTAACACGATCTTGCCAATCAAATGCGTGCGATCATCGCCGAATCCCAGAGTCACGTATTGCTTGCCTGGTTCAAATCCTTCGCTGGCCCAGCCAAAACTACCACTGTTTTTCTGCGGATCATAGGTTTGCCCGTCGATTAAATTCTCCGGGCCATATTTGGCATTCTTGTCATAAATGCTGGAGTAGTTCATGATCTTGCCGCCGTTTTTGGCGGAAGCGATATTGGTTTTGGATACCGGAAAGTACTTTTGCTGGTCGCCCGAGATCAATTGCACCAATTGCACGGTGGCTTGACCAAGCGCGGCCGGCCGCTCGCCAACGCGCTGGCCACCGCCATTTCCCATCTGCACCTGGGTGTCTCGATAATTTTTCAAATCGTGCACGGCCTGCTCGAAACGCGCGATCAACTGCCCCACCGCATCGGTTTGTGGGATGGCTTCGTAAATTTTCACTTCGCCCAGCGCGGTGCCGCGATCGGAACCCCAGTTGGAGCGCATCACCAAACGCACAAAACGTGCCTGCACCGGCAAAATGGTAAAAGCCTGATCGGTGGGCGTGCGCTGCAAGGTCAAAATGGCCACGCTTTTGTAAGGCCCGTTGGCGCTGTCGGTCGAAACCTGCACCTCCACATCTTTGGCCCAGCGCGACGGCACCACGGCGGCGCTGGGATTAATAACGATTTTCCCTATCAAATGGGAACTGTTCTTGGCGAAACCCAGCGTCACGGTGTCCATGTTGATAGGATCGAATTTATCGCTGCACCAACCTTCGGAACCCGATTTGCGCGTGGCGTCATAGACCTGGCCGTCGATGAGATTATCGGCTTTTAATTTAGGATCGTTATCCAACACCGAAGTGGCGCCGATGACGCGTCCGCCATTGGAGGCGGCAGCGATGTTGGTCAATTCCGTCGGCCACACTTTGCCCTGCGCCCGGGCCGCACCGCATGAAAGGGTCAGCGCGGCTGCCATCAGACAACCCCGCCCCATCCACTGCATCCAACGTGTCTTGCTCTGAATCTGGTTCGTTAACTTCATACTTGTTCCTTACTGTTCTGTGATAGTTTGACAACATTGCGGCCAACGCGACACAATGGCGGCGGCGGCGGTCCTTTCCACGTTTAATAACGGCATGTGATGACGATGCGCCAATTCGCGCATTATTTCATATTCCGGCTGGGCGCGCAACACTTCGCCCTCCGGGCTAAGCGCCAGTTTCACGCTGATTTTTCCCAACGGCGTATCTATCTTTTCGATGCGGCGGTCCAGCGCAAAACGCTGCACCTGCTGCACGCGCACACCCAGCGATGTAGTTTGCAATAAAAGTACTTTTAGCACACTATCTTTTTTTTCCGGTTCGCACAAAACCTCCAGCTTCACGGACGGACGATTTTTCTTCATTTGCAACGGCTGCAACCACACGTCCAGCGCGCCGCTGCGCCACAGCTCATCGCAGACGTCCTCATAAAGCTGCGGGTTCATATCATCGATGTTAGTTTGCAAAACGATCAGATCCCGCTGTTCCAAACTGGCGCTAAAAGTACTTTTAGCGCCAGTCGCGGTTTCACTTTCTCCCAGCGTCACGCGCAAAATATTGGGGCGATCCGGCCAATCCCGCGTTCCGCTGCCACACCCCACCTGCGTTATTTGCATGGCCGGCGCATCGCCGAAATCCTCGCACAATGCCGCCAGAATACCCGCGCCTGTCGGCGTCACCATCTCGCCTTTCAATCCGCTGGGATACACCGGCATCCCTTTCATCAATTCCATTACCGCAGGCGCGGGAACCGGCATGCGGCCATGCGCGCAATCCACAAACCCCGTCGATAGCGGCAACGGCGACGCATAGATTTTATCAATCTCCAGATATTCCAAACACCACGCCACGCCGCAAATATCCAACAACGAATCCACGCCACCGATCTCGTGAAAATGCACCTGATCCGGCGTGGTGTGATGTTGATGCGCTTCGGCGATGGCAATCTTCTCAAAGATGGCGAGGCTGGTATTTTTGACGCGCGCGCTAAAAGTACTTTTCTCAATCAGAGCGCGAATGTCGGCCATGCTCGCACCGTGATGATGTTCATGACGGTGCTCATGATCGTGTGCGTGATGATGATGATGATGATGATGATGTTCCTGATCCGCATGCTGATGCGCGTGGGCCAATTCTTCCGCGTCGGATTGCCCATGCAACGCTATGCGCACCTGCAATCCATGAATGCCGCTTTTCAACACCGGCTGTGTTTCCAATTCCCATCCATCCACCGGCAACGACGCCAGCGCATCGCGCAAAGCCGCAAGGGGAACGCCGCAATCCAGCAAAGCGCCCAGCGCCATATCACCGGCGATTCCCGCGAAACAATCAAAATAGGCTATTTTCATAAACGTTACAAGGCAATCTACGCAGCATGCAAAATGCGCCACGCCGCCATGGCGGCTCCAAATCCATTGTCGATGTTCACCACGCTGATGCCGCTGGAGCAGGCATTGAGCATTCCCAGCAGCGCCGCCAATCCTTCAAAGCTGGCGCCATATCCCACGCTGGTGGGAACGGCGATAACCGGTTGCGGCACCAATCCGGCGAGAACCGCGGGCATCGCTCCTTCCATTCCGGCAACGGCGATGATGACCTGCGCCTCGGCTAAATCCGGGATGACCGACAACAAACGTTGCAATCCCGCCACTCCAACATCGGCAAAGCGCGAAACGTTGCAGCCCATCACTTCCAGGCTCACCGCGGCTTCTTCGGCCACCGGCAAATCGCTGGTGCCGGCACACACCACCGCGACTTTGCCGGCAGGCGATGCGGAAGCATTCACGCGGGAAATGATACGCGCGGTTTGATCATATTCCACATCCGGCAAAACCTGGCAGACGGCTGCAAAAGTACTTTTATCGGCCCGCGTCGCCAGCAGGGTGGCCCCTTCGGCACAAATGCTCTGCGCAATGGCGGCCACCTGCAACGGCGTTTTTCCGGCGCAATAAATCACTTCGGGAAATCCCTGCCGCAGCGCGCGATGATGATCAACCCGCGCGAACCCCAAATCCTCAAACGGCAATTTGCGGAGCGTTTCAAAGATAACTTCCTGGCTGACTTCACCCTGCCGGAAACGGGTTAATAAATTTTCGAGTGCGGCAATATCCAAATGTCACCTTCTGTAAAAGTACTTTTGAACCACAGCCACAGGCTTTAACCTGCGGCTACGACGGTGTACATTCTCAAACCACCGTCGCCGGATCGACATAACTCATGCCGAACGCTTCGGCCACGCCGGCATGCGTCACTTTGCCATCCACAATATTCAAGCCGCGCAACAACGGCAAACTATTGCCACAGGCTTTATGCCACCCCTGATTGGCCAGATTGCGCGCATACGGAAAGGTGGAATTGGTGAGCGCAAAAGTACTCGTGCGGGGCACCGCGCCGGGCATATTAGTGACGCAATAATGCATCACGCCATCCACTTCAAAAGTGGGATCGTGGTGTGTGGTGGGATGCGAGGTTTCCACGCATCCACCCTGATCAATGGCCACATCCACAATCACCGCGCCAGGCTGCATATGTTGTAAATCTTCCGCCACAATGAGATGCGGCGCTTTTTTGCCAGGCAAGAGCACGCTGCCAATAATTACATCGGCGGTGCTGATGGCTTCGCGCACCGTGTGCAAATCAGAATAAACCACCGACACGTTGGGCGGCATGACATCATCCAGATAACGCAACCGTTCCAGGTTCACATCCAGAATCGTCACTCGCGCGCCCATGCCCGCGGCGATTTTGGCGGAATTCGCGCCCACAATACCTCCGCCTAACACCACCACTTCGGCGCGCGGCGTGCCAGGAACACCGCTCAATAAAACGCCGCGTCCACCGAAGGTTTTTTCCAGATATTTGGCGCCCTGCTGCACCGCCATACGACCGGCCACTTCACTCATCGGCACCAAAAGCGGCAAAGAGCGATCTTCGCCCTGAACCGTTTCATAGGCAATCGCCACCGCGCCGGAATGTTGCACCGCTTCGGTCAATGTGCGATCCGCCGCGAAATGAAAATAGGTAAAGATGATCTGGCCTTTCCGCATCAACGGATATTCTTCGGGCAACGGCTCTTTGACTTTGACGATCATGTCACAGCCATCCCAGAGCGTTGCGGCATTATCCATGATTATGGCGCCGGCATGTTCATACTGCTCATCCGAAAATCCACTGCCAGCCCCAGCGCCACTTTGCACGCGCACTTCATGTCCATCGCGGCACAACACTTCCACTCCGGCGGGGCGCATTGCCACGCGGTTTTCAAACGGCTTGATTTCTGTGGGAACACCTATCTTCATAATTTCCTTCACTCGCGGGTATTTGTGTATCTATTTTAATACAAAAGTACTTTTACTCCTATTCTGCCTTGGGACGTTACACTTTCCCCAGAGGTGGATTGATGAACACACGCAAATTGGGCAATCAGGGACTTGCCGTTTCCGCGCTCGGTCTGGGTTGCATGGGCATGTCGGAATTTTATGGCGCGGCCGATGAAAACGAAGCGTTGGCGACCATTGACACGGCGCTGGAATCGGGCCTTAATTTTCTCGATACAGCAGATATGTATGGGCCGTTCACTAATGAGAAACTGGTGGGAAAAGCAATTGCGGGCCGGCGTGATGACGTGGTATTGGCCACAAAATTTGGCAACATGCGCGGCGAGGACGGCAGCCGTTTGGGCATTAACGGGCGGCCCGAATATGTGCGCGCCTGCTGCGACGCATCATTGAAACGGTTGAATGTAGATCACATCGATTTGTATTATCAGCATCGCGTCGATCCTAACGTTCCGATTGAGGACACCGTCGGCGCGATGTCGGAATTGGTAGATCAGGGAAAAGTACTTTTCCTCGGGCTTTCGGAAGCCGCGCCGGAAACCATCCGCCGCGCGCATGCCACGCATCCCATCAGCGCATTGCAAACCGAATATTCGCTGTGGAGCCGCGATCCGGAAAAAGTACTTTTCCCGCTGATGCAGGAATTGGGCATTGGTTTTGTGGCTTACAGCCCGCTGGGGCGCGGCTTTTTGACGGGAAGATTTCAGCGTTACGAAGATATTCCTGAAGACGATTTCCGCCGCCACCAACCGCGGTTTATGGGCGACAACTTCGAGAAAAATATCCAGCTCGTGCGCAAGGTAGAAGAACTCGCCAAAGCCAAAAACGTGACGCCGGGCCAACTGGCGCTGGCCTGGGTGCGCGCGCAAAGCGACAACATCGTGCCCATTCCCGGCACCACGCGCACGGCGCATCTGAAGGAAAATGTCGCCGCATTGGATGTAACATTAAGTCCGGAAGAACTGGCAGAAATCGAACAAATTTTCCCCTTGGAAGCCGCCGCCGGTGATCGCTATGCGGATATGAGCAGCGTTGGAATTTGATGAGCTAAATGTTACTCTATCTCTTCTTTACCATTTCATAAAAGTACTTTCATCTATTTCGATGTCTCTTCTTGCCGAAATCCTTCGCACCCAACTCATTCCCTGGACGCAACACAACGCCCGTGAACGATATATCGTGGGGCGTCCTAAAATGAACGCTGACCAAATGCCGGATAATGCTCGGTTGATTCGGCACAAAATTACGGGCAAACGTGTCGTCGTGAAAAGCCGCCGTTATTATCAAAATACACGCAGCATAGTTGCCATGTGGCCTCAAATGCGATTAAACGAGGTGAATAAACAAAAGCTGGTTTGTGTTTTGAAGGGACATATCGATTATCAATTGGGAAATTATAAAGTTCAATGCGGCCCAGGAAATTTTATTTTTATTCCACCAGGATTGCCACATCCCGATGGAACGCGCCCCGATTATGTCGATACGACCAAGGGCACTTCTTGTGACTTGTTATTTTTTCTCTTACATCCCAATGCACTTCAATGTTGGATTAACAATTCAACAGAGGGCGACGGGCGGAAAGAGATCGCTAACTATTTCATTCTGCACGAACATACAGTGGCATTGTTTCGTGTTTTGATGGGGGAAGTGAGCGCCGGTGAAGAAAATGCCAAGATCAGCGAAAACTTACTGAATAGCTTTTTATCGATGTTGTTGCGTGAGGTTAATGCCGGGCGTGTGCAATCAATCAGCAACGGAAATTTAAACGATGCTTTCAAGCAAAATGTCTCTTCTGATGATTTTACAACGCAACTTGAGCATTATGTGCAGACTAATCTCCACAAAACATTGGCGTTAGAAACTGTTGCGCGGGACATGTTTTTGTCGCGAGCTCAATTCACCCGCGTGGTACGCCGCGAAACGGGAAAGTCTTTCAACGAATTTCTCCTCGCTTCCCGGATGGAAAAGGCAAAGAGCTTATTAGAAGATTCAGAATGGACAGTTTCCGCAATTTCAACCTTTGTGGGATTCAAATCGCCCCGTTATTTCCATGCCGTGTTTAAAGAAATTACCAGCCAAACGCCTTTGGAATTTCGCAAACTGCACAAAAATCCTCTAACGAAGTAAATTTGATCTTATCTTTGACTACGTGAGCGGATAGTGGAGTTTAAAAGTACTTTTAACGGGGTATAATAATGGTTGTATTTTGAAGTTTTGGAGGCAAAATAATGAACGAAACAAAGTGTATAAGACGTAATAACAGAGCATTTACATTGATAGAGCTATTGGTTGTTATCACAATTATTTCAATCCTGGCAGCCATCTTATTTCCGGTGTTTGCGCGGGCGAGAGAGAACGCTCGGCGGTCAAGTTGTATGAGCAACATGAAACAGATTGGATTGGGGTTTATGATGTACACGCAAGACTATGATGAAAAGTATCCCAATATTGCATTTGAGTCAGGAGATCAGGTGACCTATCCAACTGGAATCACTTTTGACAACAATTGGGTAGTGCGTATTTATCCCTATGTGAAAAGTGTTCAATTATTTAATTGCCCCAGCTCCACATTTGATCCTTGGAAAGGATAGAATGCACCGAGTCCTACTCGTAACGTTAGTTACGGTATTAATGGATCTCTGATTCCTGCAACAGGATCACCAGTTGGCATTGCATCAATTGAAAAAACGTCCGAAACACTTTTGGCCGCGGATGGAGCAGGAGTTTTTCCATATGCCGTATACGCAGGAGCAATCACCACCGGAAATTCTCGCTATATTTCGGATCGCCACCTGGATGGATCCAGTCTCCTTTTTGCGGATGGCCATGTGAAGTGGAAGAAATTAGCACGTGATGCCAATGGTTTTCCAATTCACCCAACTGCCGCACAAGGTGTTTACTGGCTTGCGAATGGAACATCGTAAATTCCCAAACACGCCTCCTTTATAACTACAATCGCGGGCATTATTGCATGATTCGTCAATTATTCATGTAACAATGCCCGCCACTATTTGGGTAAAAGTACTTTTACCCAAATTCTAAAAATATAATAGCATCATGAAACACTTCCTCTCCTCTTTTCTTATTCTGATCATTACTATTTCGATCATAAAATATTCAAACGCGCAACAACCTGTTTTTCATTTCAATTTCGGCAATTCCGCGGGAAAGCATGAGATTTCTGATACAGCGGGAAAATTTAACGCTATTTCGGAAACCAACGTTTTTCATGTGGAAAAAGATCCATCGAAAACCGCATCCGGTGTGCGCGTGGCGATGGGCGCGCGGTTCAAGATACCTGCGACCAACATCCCCGATTTATCGAAGCAGGTCACAGTCAGCGCATGGATTTTCAAATCAAGCACTCCTGATATGGCTCCGATTTTAACGAAAGGATTTTCACCCGAACCATTACAATTTACATTCGGCGTGGCGTGGCGCTATCCCTATTTTTATTATCGCAATAAAGCAAAGCAGGTACAGCCGTCGGGGATTTGGCATCTTGGCGCATTCGGCACAAGAATTAAATATGTGGATCCGGAATGGCTGGTGGCCGATGCTAAACTCGCTGAAACGGCGGGGATGTGGTATCACGTCGCAAGTACTTTTGACGAAGGAAAAACGCGGCTTTACATCAATGGCGAATTGGTGGCTCAGCGTGATTGGGCGCAACCGGAAACGTTGCTCAATAATGATTTACCGTTTTACATTGGCGCGCAAATGGAGAAAACGGAAAAAGGCATCAACAACGTTTATACCGCAAATATGCTGCTCAATGATTTGCGTCTTTATGATAGCGCTTTGTCGCCGGAAGAAATTAAGGCTGAATACAATAGTGATCGTGCAAAATATCCCACCGCGCGACAAATTCCTCCCGGACGCACGCACTTGACGGTTTTGGATAATTATTATGACTATATGGGAGAGAATTTTGATCCCTTATTCAAGCGCACACTTCCCATCACTCAACGCTATGAGAAAAATATTCCCGCTGACCCTTTCGTAAAAAATAACAACATGACTGGCGCCATACAAAATGGCGATCAGCAGCCTGAATTAGTGATTAACGGCCAGCGCGAATATCCGTTAATGTTTTATGGCATCTCGTACAATAGCGACATTAACGGCAATCAGGATGTTGATGTTGAATCGGTCAAGAATGGCGTGCGTGACTTTGCGGCAGCCGATATAGACTTGGTAGCAATGGGCGAGTTTCCAGACAACTTTTGGTTGGGCGCAGGTAAATACGACTGGAAACAGTTCGACGCGCCGTTTCTGGCGCTCATTAAAGGTAATCCGCAAGCACGTATTATGGTGGGAATTGCGTCTTCCGCGCCACTTTGGTTCGAAAAACAATATCCCGATGAACTGACTCAATACACCATAAATGGTCGCACTCAAACCATGAAGTACACCGGACCGCTAGGCTCGGATTTATGGCTAAAAATATCAACGCAGATGGTGCACGATGTTGTTGAACATGTTGAATCCAATTCCTATGCTAACCACGTTTTTGCCTATAACATTGGCGGCGGACAATCAATGGAATGGTATTGGCCGGGCAGCATGGACGGCACACCGGATCAATCGCCGGCCACGCGCGATAGTTTCCGCCTGTGGTTACGCGCCAAATATAATAGCGATGCCGCATTGCAACGCGCCTGGAGCGATCCTAAAGTTACATTA
>Ga0182738_1002215_pt1 | contig 23305 bp, 19 predicted proteins | sample eDN5th30CBELigMG_FD_128876 | JGI IMG/M metagenome (GOLD analysis project Ga0182738, IMG submission 128876) | Enriched Miracle-Growth compost microbial communities from Emeryville, California, USA - eDNA 5th pass 30_C BE-Lig MG (version 2)... ...
ATGGGCCGCGTCATATTCATCGCGCGCGTTGTGCTTCTGGGCCGGAAGATACCAGGACGCATCCACGATCGAGAGGCCCGGCGATCCCAGTCGCGACTGAAGCCAGTCTGCATCGACGACGAAAGGGCTGGTCTCGGACATGTCTTGCTCCCTTTGGCGCGGTTCCATGACGCGCAACGATACGAATCCATATCCGCATCAGTCTAAACGGACAATGAGACGGCCGCCTTGATCAACCTCAACACGCGCAAGATGTCAGCAATCGGACAAACCCGTGTCGTACCTACACAATTTCGTCACTTTTTGAGGGACTGCCTCTTGCACCGCCTGACGAAGCACCCCACTTCGGGTCTGCTTCGCGGTGGGCAGCGGTACGAGGAAGGTAACGAGCGTGATCAGACGGATTTGGCGAAGCTACACCACCCCCGACAAGGCGGACGCTTACGAGCACCTGATGGAAACGCTGATGTTTCCAGCGATAGAAGGGTTGAAACTGCCCGGTTATCGCAACATGGAGCTTTTGCGCCGCGTTTCCGACGACGAAGTCGAGTTCATCTGGGTAATGACTTTTGAAAACAGCAAGCGGCTGACGCCGCTGCGGGCGGAAGCCAACGATCCCGTGTCGGTGCCGCGCGCCGCCCAGGATCTGTTGACCCGCTGGGACGAGCGCGCAAGCTTCTATGAAATGCGTCAAGCCAGCCCGACTTGACACAGGGGCGGCAGGCCCGGCGTAGCTGTCACTGCGCCGGCAGCGCACCGAAGCGGATGCGGAAGCGGCGGTTTTCGCGTCCCTTCTTTTCGATCTTGCCGATGTGGATCTCGCCGATCTCGCCGGTGGCGCGCACATGCGTTCCGCCGCAAGGCTGGCTGTCGATCAGCGCATTCTCGCCAATGCAGACCAGCCGAATCTGGCCTGTTCCGACCGGCGGACGCACATTCTTCGACTTCACCAGTCCCGGATTGGCGGCAAGTTCTTCCTCCGTGATGAGCCGCGTGAAAACCGGATGGTCGGCCGCCACCAGTTCCATCAGCCGCGTGGTCACCTCTTCCTTGGTGAAGCCCGCGTCCGGCAGATCGAAATCCACGCGCGAATCATCCTCCGCCACCGCCGCACCGGTAATCGGGAACGGACACACCACCGACAGCAGATGGCAGGCTGTGTGCATGCGCATCAGGAGATGCCGGCGCGGCCAGTTGATGGAAAGGGTCAGCTTCTCGCCCGGCTCGGGCAAGGGCTGGTCGATGGCCGGAACGTGAATGATCTCGTTCTTGGTCTCGCCGGTAACGGTTGCGGCAATGGCAATGCGGCTGCCGTCGCCACGCGTCAGGAAACCGGTATCGCCCGGCTGGCCGCCCGACGTGGCGTAGAAATTGGTTCGGTCGAGGATGATGCCGCCACGGTCGTTGACGGCGAGAACGGTCGCATCGACCTCGGCCAGATAGGCGTCGTCGCGAAAAACCGCGTTCGTCATATATGCCATTACGCGACCGCCTCGAACGGGACGGAAATTTCGGGCTGCCGGTCCATCCATTCGGGAATGGGCAGGTTTTTCGTGCGCAGGAACTCGGGATTGAACAGCTTGGACTGATAGCGCGTGCCGTAGTCGCACAGCACGGTCACGATGGTGTGTCCCGGCCCCAGTTCGCGCGCCAGACGGATGGCGCCGGCTATATTGATGCCGGTGGAGCCGCCAAGGCAGAGCCCCTCTTCCTGCACCAGATCGAAAATGATCGGCAGCGCTTCCTCATCCGGTATCAGATAAGAAAAGTCCGGCGTAAAACTTTCGAGGTTGGCGGTGATACGTCCCTGCCCGATGCCTTCGGTGATGGAGCTACCTTCGGCCTTCAGTTCGCCGTTGGTGTAATAGCTGTAGAGGGCGGCTCCCAGCGGATCGGCCAGCGCGACCTTGACGTTGCGGCTCTTCTCGCGCAGCCCGGCCGCCACGCCGGCCAGGGTGCCGCCGGTACCCACAGCCGAAACGAAACCGTCCACCTTGCCGTTGGTCTGGGTCCAGATTTCCTGCGCCGTGGTGCGGATATGGCCATCGCGATTGGCGATATTGTCGAACTGGTTTGCCCAGATCGCTCCGTTCGAATCGGTTTTTGCGAGCTGCTCGGCAAGCCGGCCCGATACTTTCACATAGTTGTTCGGATTCTTGTAAGGCACTGCGGGCACCTCGATGAGTTCCGCCCCGAGCAACCGCAACGCATCCTTCTTTTCCTGGCTCTGCGTGTCGGGAATCACGATCACGGTGCGGTAACCACGGGCCTTGGCAACGACGGTAAGGCCGATGCCGGTATTGCCGGCCGTGCCTTCCACCACGACACCGCCCGGTCTCAGCAGGCCCTTCTTTTCCGCATCGTCGATGATGAAGAGGCCGGCACGGTCCTTCACCGACTGGCCCGGATTCATGAACTCCGCCTTGCCGAGGATTTCGCAGCCTGTTTCTTCCGAGGCGCGCCTCAACCTGATCAGCGGCGTGTTGCCGATAGCTTCGATTACCGAAGGATGCATGGAAAAATTCCTTTATCTGTCAAAGGCGGACAGTAAAAACCGACGCGCGCGCTTTCAAGGAAAGAAATTCCGCCAGCGGCGCGCTAAACCGAAAGCGCATTCCGACGCCCTTTCCATCGCACGGCGATGACAGTAGGTAGGTGGCGATCATGGAGTCAACGTATGGCGGCATTGTACCGGGCAAACCCCAGCGACGGGGTGGCATGGATAACGGGAGCAAGCACCGGCATCGGCCGGGCGGTGGCCCGCGACCTTGCCTCGCAAGGCTATACGGTGGCTGTCACCTCGCGTGACGAGGAACGGCTCGCCACGCTGGCGAATGACGCGACTGGCCTGCCCGGCAGGATCATACCCTTTCCCTGCGACGTGACGGACGGGGCCGGCATGCGCAAGCTCGTCGCGGCAATCGAGAAGGAAGCGGGTGCAATCGCGCTCGCGATCTTCAATGCCGGCATCTATCACCCCACGCGCGGCGAACGGCTCGATGCGCTCAACATCATCAACACGTTCGACATCAATCTTTTCGGCGTGATCCACGGATTGGCGCCGGTGACCGACCGGATGCGCCTGCGTGGGCGCGGCCAGGTCGTTCTGGTGGGTTCGGCCTCGTGCTATTTCGGCTGGCCCTCGGCTGCGGCCTATGGCGCATCAAAGGCCGCGCTGAACAACTTCGCCGAAGCCCTGAAGCACGACTTCGACAAGATGAACATCCGCCTGCAGGTCATCAATCCGGGTTTCATCGACACGCCGCTGACGGCGCGCAACCATTTTGCCATGCCAGCCCTGATGCCGGTGGAGCACGCCGCCCACCGGATGGTGAAGGCGTTGCACAGCGGCGGCTTCGAAACGAGTTTTCCGTGGCGCTTCACATGGTCGATGAAGCTTTTGGCCATGCTGCCTTTTGCCCTGCGCTACCGTATCATTCACCACCTCACCGGCTGGAAGAAGCGTCCTCTGGCGGCACCGCGCAAACTGCGCGACTGACCGCCTCCGGCGCGGATCGGAGCACGAAACAAAACGGCCGGAGCATTGCCCCGGCCGAATTGAAATCCAGCGCTCGAAATCAGGCGCTTTTATGCGGCGCGTGTCGCCGGCTTCTTGCCGAAACCACGCCGCTTGCCGCGAAACGGCTTGCGGGCCTGCTGCTTTTCGCCCGTAGCTTCACCGGCAACGGCCGGCTTCTTGCCGAAACCTCCACCATTGTTGCCGCGCGGCTTGTGACCATGCGGCCGCTGCTTGTCGCCACGCGGGGCGGCGCGGTCGTTTGCCGGCGTAACCGGCGGACGCGCACCCTGCGGACGCGGTGCGGGCTGCGGATCGGGCTCGTCCAGATGGTCGGCTGCAACCGGCAGCTTCATACGGATGATCCTTTCCACCTGACGCAGCTTGGCGTTCTCGGTCGGATCGCACAGCGTGATCGCGATGCCGTCCGCGCCGTTGCGACCGGTGCGGCCGATGCGGTGCACATAGCTCTCCGCCTCGTCCGGCAGGTCGAAATTCACCACATGGCTGATGCCCGGAACGTCGATACCGCGCGCGGCAATGTCGGTGGCGACGAGGATGCGCACGCTTCCGTCACGAAAACCGTTCAGCGCCTTCTGGCGGGCATTCTGCGACTTGTTGCCATGGATGACGGCGGCTTCGAAACCGTCGCGCTCCAGGTCGCGGGTCACGCGGTCGGCACCATGCTTGGTGCGCGCAAAGACGATCACCTGCCGCATGGCCTCGTCGGCGAGCATGGCCGACAGGATCTTGCGCTTCTGCCTGGTGCGGGCCAGCACCACGCTCTGCTTGATTTCGGCGGCGGTCGTGCCCTGAGGGGCAACCTCGACGCGCACCGGCTCCTTCATGATGCCTTGCGCCAGTGTCGCGATCTCGTCTGGCATGGTGGCCGAGAACAGCGCGGTCTGGCGGTCCTTGTGGGTCGCCTTGGCCAGCCGCTTCACGTCATGAATGAAGCCCATGTCGAGCATGCGGTCGGCTTCGTCCAGCACCAGCCATTGCGTCTGCGACAGGTTCACGTCGCCTTCGCGCACGAGATCGACCAGACGGCCGGGCGTGGCGATCAGCACGTCGACGCCGGGAGCGATCTTCTTGACCTGCGAGAAGCGCGAGACGCCACCGAGCACCAGCGCAGTGGAAATATGCAAGCCCTTGGAGAGCACGCGGATCGTTTCCTCGATCTGCACGGCAAGCTCACGGGTCGGCGCCAGGATCAGCGCGCGCGCCGTCTTGGGCAGGCGCTTGGTGCCAAGCGCGATGATCTTCGACAGGATCGGCAGGCTGAAAGCAGCCGTCTTGCCCGAGCCGGTCTGGGCGATGGCCAGCACGTCGCGGCCTTCGAGAAGCGGAGGAATGGCCTCGGCCTGAATGGGTTTGGGATTGTCGAAGCCGGCGCCGGCAGTGGTCTTCAGGAGCGGGCCGGTGATTCCGAGTGTGGCGAAACCGGTCTGCTCCGCAGTATTTTCAATCGTCAATTTATTCTTCTTTCATGCGGCACGAACCGCAAAAATACGCGCGGCAAGGCGCTACCTGCCGGCGAAATGTTTTATGGAAACGACAAGGCGGCGAGCCAATTTGAAGCTCGCTCGGTTGCGCTGTCGTGCCCGCGAACCCCATGTTCGCAGGGCTTTTCCTTCGTTGACCGATCGGGTCAAGAGGAAGAAAACAGACGCAACCTGTCCCATCGATGGGGAAAGCCGGCTTTCCGGCCCAAGCGCCTATGTTGCCGCATATGGGCGATCTGGCCGCAAAAAGCAACCAGATTTATGCTGCACTGCAAAAATGTCGTTTCAGGCAGCGCGTTTTTCTGCAAGGTCGGCGACTATCTATTTTGGCATCGAACCGGTCGCAGACGACTATTGCGCGGCAGCCTGACGTGCCAGGCTCTCGAGCGCCCGAACCGTGTTCCAGTTGCGCGCCGTCGAAACGACCTTAAGCGTTCGATCGACCACGGGCGGCAACTTCGATCGGCCAAATCCGTCCGGTGCGTGGAAATAAAGCACTTTTCCGGCAACGACGATGCGCTCGCGTCCCACTGTCCTGGCGGCGAGCGCATCGACGGCTTCCTGCGCAGGCACGTCCGAGAGCATGAACGCATGCAGCGTCGTCGGCGCGTCCACCGCCTCTGGGAACGGGTTTTCAGCCACAAGCTTCGACCACGCATTAAGGGTCGCAAGCATGATGTCCTTTTCAAATCCGAACTCGCGCCTGACGATTCCGGCGATATCGGCGGCGGTTTCGGCTTCCGGCCGGTCGGAGATGAGCACGGCATTGCCGCTGTTGATGTAGGTGGCCACATTTGCGTAGCCAGCCTTTGCCAGGGCTTCCTTCAAAGGCTTTGTGGGCAGTTGCGTCGCACCGCCCACACCGCGAAAGAGCACGACATAGGTTTCGTTCATACGATGAACCCCGCCAGCGTCTCGTTGTCGGTGATGTCCTGATGGGCCCAGCCCGCTTCATGGAAACGCTTTGCCAGCACGGCGAAGTTGCGCGGGTCCTTCGTCTCGATGCCGATGAGCACCGAGCCGAAATTGCGCGCCGATTTCTTCAGATATTCGAAGCGGGTGATGTCGTCGTCGGGGCCAAGCAGGTCGAGGAAATCGCGCAGCGCGCCCGGCCGCTGTGGGAAACGGAAGACGAAATACTTCTTCAGCCCTTCGAACCGCAGCGCCCGCTCCTTCACGTCCGGTAGACGCTCGAAGTCGAAATTGCCGCCGGAAATGACAAGCACGATGGATTTTCCCCTGATTTCCTTCTTCGGAAAATCCTTCAGCGTATCGATGGTCAGCGCGCCTGCCGGCTCCAGCACCACGCCCTCAATGTTGAGCATCTCGATCATGGTCGCGCAGAGTCGGTTTTCCGGCACCAGCCGTACATCGGTTTCCGAAAACTCTCTCAGATGACGAAACGGCTCACGACCGATCTCGGCCACCGCCGCGCCATCGACGAAATTGTCGACCTGATCGAGCTTCACCCGCTTGCCGGTCCGCAATGCCTGCTTCAGGCTCGCCGCGCCGGCCGGCTCGCAAAACACGAAGCGGGAGGCGGTTCCCTCCTCGCGCAGATAACGCGTGACGCCGGCGGCAAGGCCGCCTCCGCCGATCGGCAGGAACACCATGTCGGGCGCCCTGCCCTCCGGCATCTGGGCAAGTATCTCGGCGGCCACGGTAGCCTGTCCTTCGATGATGTCCTTGTGATCGAAAGGCGGCACCAGATGCGCGCCGGACGCTTCCGTGAATTCGATGGCCGCGCGATAGCAATCGTCGAAAAAGTCGCCGACGAGCCGGATTTCCACGAATTCGCCGCCGAACAGCCGCGTCTTGTCGATTTTCTGCTGCGGCGTGGTGACTGGCATGAAGACCACGCCCTTCTTGCCGAAATGACGGCAGACATAGGCAAAGCCCTGCGCGTGATTGCCGGCGGAAGCGCAAGCGAACAGTTCGGCGCGGTTACCGGCGGCCAGCGTCTTGCGGAAGAAATTGAACGCGCCCCTGATCTTGTAGGAGCGAACGGGAGAGAGGTCCTCGCGCTTCAGGAATATATGGGCGCCGGTCTTGCGCGAAAGATAGGCGTTTTGCTGCAGCGGCGTCTCGGCGAACAGTTCGCGCACGGCAACAGTTGCCCCGGCGACCCCTTCGAGAAAATTCGTCATCGCTCGTCGCTCCGTTTTCGGCTGCCACCGCTCAATGCCCATCGCGCGATCCACACGGAACTTTCGGCGGCTTTTGCACGCCTATTGCATATTCGGCCATATGACGCCACTGTCGCGACCTTGCCGCCGGATCGACACATTTTGAACGCTGGCGTCTCGACAAGTGGGGTCCCGACTATCCGTGAATAGAACAGCCGTTCGCGCCGCGATCCACGTTGCCGCAATCTTTGCCCTTTATCTGTCCGCAGCCATGCTGATCCCGGCCGCGGCCGACCTCTATTATGGCAACAAGGATTGGCGCGCCTTCGCTTTCTCCGCGCTTTTCATGGGCGGACTGGCCATGGCCGTAGCGGCTGCCACGCAAGGCCGCCCACCACAGGCAACGACGCGCTTCGGCTTCCTGCTGGTCAACCTTCTTTGGCTCACGCTCGCAATCGCAGGCGCGGTGCCGTTCATGGCCTCGTCGCTCAATCTGGGGCTCGCGGATGCCTTTTTCGAATCGGTTTCAGGCATAACCACGACGGGTTCGACCGTGATCAACGGGCTCGACCGCGCACCGCCGGGACTGCTTCTCTGGCGCTCGCTGCTGAACTACATGGGCGGCCTTGGCGTGATCGCACTTGGCCTGTTCCTCCTGCCCTTCCTCAACATCGGCGGGGTGTCTTACTTCAAGATCGAATCGTCCGACATCGAGGACCGGCCGTTTGCGCGGTTCCAGACATTCGCAGTCAGCCTTATCGGCATCTACACCGGGCTTGTCGCACTGTGCGCGATTTCATACGCGGCCGCAGGCATGACCGGCTTCGACGCCGTCAACCATGCCATGTCGACGCTGGCAACCGGCGGAATGTCGACGCATGACACCTCGTTCGCGCGTTATGCGAACACACCGTCCATCCTCTGGATCGCCTCCCTGTTCATGTTCATAGGCGCATTGCCGTTCTCGATCATGATGCTGCTCATCGTGCGCGGCCATACCGATGCGCTGCGCGACCCGCAGATCCGGGTCTTTGCCGGCTATTGCGTCGTGTTCGCCGTTTCGGTGGCGATCTATCTGCGCGTCATGCTGGACATGCCGTTCTTCGACGCCCTCACACACTCGACGTTCAACTTCATCTCGATCATCACCACCACGGGCTTCGCCAGCGACGATTACACCAAGTGGGGGCCATTTGCGGTGGCATGCCTGTTCGTGGCAACCTTTCTCGGCGGCTGTTCGGGCTCGACCACCGGCGGCATCAAGGCATATCGCTTCCTTGTGCTGTTCGAACTGATGGGCAACGGCCTGCGGCGGCTGATCTATCCGAACACGGTGGTTCCGGTGCGCTACGGCGACCGCACCATCAACGAAGACATGCAGCGCAGCGTGGTGCTGTTCATCGCGGCCTTCTTCGTGCTCTGGGCGATCACCACCATCCTTCTTTCGGCCACCGGCCTCGACCTGATGACATCCATGACCGGTTCGCTGACCGCGTTGACAAATGTCGGCCCCGGCATGGGGGAGATCATCGGTCCGGTCGGCAATTTCGCGACGCTGCCGGATGCCTCGAAGTGGATACTCTCGGCCGCAATGCTGCTTGGCCGACTGGAAATCCTAGCCGTGTTCGTGGTGTTCACGCCAACGTTCTGGGGGCGTTGATCCGCCACCGCTCGTCGCTGTCGCCGGATGGCAACACCCGACGCTTCACGGTGGATAGGCAGTCATCCCCGGCTGGACCATCCGGGCGCGGGAAGTTATCAAACTCCCATGGGGACGGACCGGAGCGGGCGATGTTTCGAAATATGTCTGCCAGATGGTTTGGCATGGTCGCGCTGGCGCTGTTCGTCACAGGCTGCGCCGGGCAGACGCGCGAGCTGATCGCCAACCGCATCGTCGACGTTCCTGCCAGCGCCATTGCCGGCGAACACGAAATCTTCATCGCCACCACACGGGCCAAGGCCGCCAACCCCAAGGAAGTGTTTTCGGGCTCTCGCTCCGCGACCGTCAGCTTCGCCGAAGTGAACATGACGGTCCCGGCGATCCACAAGACCGGCGAAATCGAACGCCGCAGTGGCGGGCAAAGCGCAGATCCGTCGAAATATTTCACCGCGCACAAGGTTACTACTTTCGACAGCGCCGGCGGCTTTTCAAAGGCGCTGCGCGAAGACATCGCCAAGCGTGGCGGACGCGCACTCGTTTTCGTGCACGGCTACAACACCTCGTTCGACAGCGCCGTCTACCGGCTGACGCAGATAGCCCACGATGCAGGATATTCCGGAACGCCGGTTCTGTTCTCCTGGGCTTCCGGCGGCCGCGTGGTCGATTATGTCTACGACAACAACAGCGCCACCGCGGCCCGTGACGCCCTGGAGCAGACCCTGCGCATGGTGGCGCAATCAGGTGCCAAGCGCATCGACATCATCGCCCACTCGATGGGCACCTGGGCGGCCATGGAAGCACTGCGCCAGCTCGCCATCACCAACGACCGCGACCTCAACGGACGGCTTGGCGACGTGGTGCTCGCCTCACCGGATATCGACGTCGACGTCTTCAAGAGCCAGATGCGGCGCTACGGCAAGCCGGACAAGCCCTTCTTCCTGTTCCTGTCCACCAACGACCGCGCGCTCGACCTGTCACGCATCATCGCGGGTAACAAACCGCGTGTCGGCGGCTATGAAAACGCCGCCGACCTGGCAACACTTGGCGTTACCGTCATCGACCTCAGCAACGCCTCCGCCGGCGACAGGCTGAACCACACGAAGTTTGCGGACAATCCCGTCCTGGTCAGGCTGCTCGGGGAGAAGCTGCTCGAGGACGGGTCGCTCGGCACCGGTGAACAGGTGGGCGACCGTCTGGGCACCTTTGCCGGCGGCATCACGCAGGCCATCGGCTCGGCCGCCGAGATCGTCATCACCACACCTTTCGAGGTGCTCAACGTGGTGGTTGCGGGCGCGCGCTGAGAACCGGCGGGCGCGAAGGTGCCCCTCCTCACCCCTCGACGAACAGAGGGACCTTCTCGAACCTGGTCACGTCGATGATGCCGACATCGGAGATGCGCAGTTCGGGGATCACCACCAGCGCCAGCAGCGAGTGCTGCATGTAGGCATTGTTGAGGGTGCAACCCATGGCACGCATGGCCTCGACCAGTTTTTCCGCCTTTTCCGCCACCACTTCGGCGCGCTGGTCGGACATCAGCCCGGCGATGGGCATCTCGACCAGCGCCAGTTCCTTGCCCTTGGAGAACAGCACCACGCCGCCGCCCACTTCGCCCAGCCGATTGGCGGCCCTTGCCATGTCGTCCTTGTTGGTGCCGACCACGATCATGTGGTGGCTGTCATGCGCCACGGTTGAAGCAAGCGCGCAGTCTTCCATGTAGCCGAAACCGGAGACGAAACCGTTGGTGACGCCGCCGGTGCCGCGATGGCGTTCCACCAGCGCGATCTGGCAGACATCGTTGCGGCGGTCCATGACGACCAGTCCGTTCTCGACCGCCAGATCGGCTTCAAGCGCGCGCGTCGGCGCCTGGTTCTCAATCACGCCGATGACGCGCACGCGCACCTCATTGACGCCGGCAGGGGCCGCGATGTCGAAATCCGCGGCTGTCAATTTCTTGCCGAGCTTCACCGTGTTCCTGGCGGTGGCAGGATAGTCATAAGCCGGGATATCCACCTCCAGCCTGCCGCCCCTGGCCAGCCGCACGCCGCGACCATAGACTTCATCGATCTTCATTTCCGCCAGATCGGAAACGATCAGGAAATCCGCGCGGCGGCCCGGCGCGATGGAACCCAGTTCGCGCTCCAGCCGGAAATGTTGGACAGTGTTGATGGTCGCCATCTGGATCGCCGTCACCGGCTTCAGGCCCTGCTGAATGGCGTGGCGCACGACGCGATCCATATGGCCGTCATGCACCAGCGTGCCGGAATGGCTGTCATCCGTGCAAAGGATGAAGTTGCGTGGGTCGAGCCCCTGCTCCGTGACGGCCTTGATCTGGGTTGCGACGTCATACCAGGCCGAACCGAGCCGCAGCATGGCCTTCATACCCTGCCGCACGCGGGCGACAGCATCTTCCACACGCGTGCCTTCGTGATCGTCCTCGGGGCCGCCGGCGACATAGCCGTGGAAAGGCAGGCCGAGATCGGGCGAGGCATAGTGCCCGCCAATGGTCTTGCCCGCCTTCATCGTCTCCGCGATACCGCCGACCATGACCGGATCGTTGGCGGCAACACCAGGGAAATTCATCACCTCGCCGAGCCCGATGATGTTGGGCCAGCTCATCGCCTCGGCCACATCCTCCGGCCCGAGCGAGGCGCCGGCATTTTCCAGACCCGGCGCGGACGGCACGCAGGACGGCATCTGCACATGCACGTTGACGGGCATGGCGATGGCCTCGTCATGCATCAGCCGCACGCCTTCGAGGCCTAGCACATTGGCGATCTCGTGCGGGTCGATGAACATCGAGGTCGTGCCGTGCGGGATCACCGCGCGGGCGAACTCGGTTACCGTCACCATGCCGCTTTCGACATGCATATGCGCGTCGCAAAGACCCGGAACGAGGTAGCGGCCGCCGGCATCGACCACTTTCGTGCCCTGCCCTATCGTGTGGCTCGCATCCGGTCCGCAATAGGCAAAGCGGCCGCCGACGATCGCCAGGTCGGTCCCGGCGATGATCTCGCCCGAATGCACATTGACCCAGCGGCCGTTGCGTACCACCAGATCGGCGGGCTTGCGCCCCATCGCCACGTCCACAAGCGCCGGCGCCATCTCCGCCCAGGGTTTCGGCGCGCTGAATTCCCGTCTTGCCATGATAGAACTCCCATTTGGCCGACTGTGCCAAGCTCGCGATGATTTGACCAGCGGCCATCCGCCTGACGGAGTGGAAGCGGCCCTTGCCAGCCGGCTTCAATATATATCTATAACCGTCCGGATTTGCGTGTGTAATTGCCTTCATATTCGCCATTGCTTCATCATATGGCCAAAGCTTCCCAGCGATTGCCGTTGATATTCTCCGGGCGAAGGCCACTTGACCGCAGCATCGAACCGAGGCGGACATGCGCACTCTATGGACTGCACTGGCATTTCAACTGCTTATCGTGATGATAGCGCTTCCGGCATTTGCGAGCGAACCATGGAAGACATTACCGGAGCCCGGCCGGATGCAACCAGCCGACGCTAGCGGCTTTGCCGCCGTAAACGGCATCGAGATGTATTATGCGGTCTATGGCGCCGGCGAACCCGTGCTGCTTATCCACGGCGGCCTCAGCAATGCCGATGTCTGGTCGCGCCAGGTGGCGGTTCTTTCGAAGAGCTACAAGGTCATCGTTGCAGACAGCCGCGGCCATGGCCGCTCGACGCGCGGCGACCAGCCCCTGAGCTACGACCTGATGGCTGCCGACTATCTGGCCCTGCTCGATTACCTGAAAATCGACACATGCGTGCTGGTCGGCTGGAGCGACGGCGGCGTGATCGGCCTCGACATAGCCATGAAGCATCCCGAGAGGCTCACCCGACTTTATGTGCAGGGAGCGCATGCGGATGCGAGCGCGGTCTCGACCAGCGCCTTCCTGAGCTGGAACTTCGCGGCATTCTTCGTTCGCGCCTGGGGCGATTATATCCGCTTGTCCCCCACGCCCTGGCGGTTTCCGCTGTTTGTGGCCGAACTCAACAGCATGTGGGCCAACGATCCGCATTGGAGCGCCGCGCAACTGGCAGGCATCCGCGTGCCGACAACCATCGTGGCTGCGGATCATGACCGTTCCGTCAAGCGCAAGCACACAGAATACATGGCCGCGACCATTCCCGGCGCGAAGCTTGTTATCCTGCCCGGCGTCGATCATTTCGCACTTCTGCAGGACCCGGATGGCTTCAACAGGTCGGTGCTGGATTTCCTCAAAACCGGTTCGAAGGAAACCACCAAGCAGGCCTCCCCCTGAACGAAACGCCGCTGCCGGGGCTTGCAATCTCGCGCGCCATGATTACCAGTGTCGCCAGCGCGGACGTGGCGAAATGGTATACGCAGCAGACTTAAAATCTGCCGACCTCTGGTCTTGCGGGTTCAAGTCCCGCCGTCCGCACCACCCAATCAGCGGGCAGCCCGGCCTCTCCCGCCCCGCTGCCTGCCACTTCGCGGAGTTGGCATGACGGTAAACCTCTTTTCTCCCATCACGCTCGGCAATCTCGACTTCCCCAATCGCATCGCGGTCGCGCCGATGTGCCAATATTCGGCCGATGACGGCTCGGCCACCGACTGGCACCTGCAGCACTGGATGAATCTTGCAATGTCGGGCGCTGGCATGGTGACCGTCGAGATGACGGATGTCGAGCGACGCGGCCGCATCACCCATGGTTGCCTCGGCCTCTATTCGGATCACAACGAGGGCGCCGCCAAACGCACACTCGACGCCGCCCGCCGCGTGGCTGCGCCGGGCACGAAATTCGGCGTCCAACTCGCCCATGCCGGCCGCAAAGCCGCCAACCGCCGGCCCTGGGAGGGCGGCGACGCCCTCGGGCCAACCGAGGACCCGTGGCCGATCGTTTCGGCATCGGCAATCGCCTTCGATGAGGGCTGGCAGGTGCCACAGGCGCTGGACGAGGCAGGCATCGAGCGCATCGTTGCGCTTTTTGCCGAGTCGGCGCAGCGTGCGCTACGCGCCGGCTTCGATTTCATCGAACTGCATTCGGCACATGGCTATCTGCTGCACCAGTTCCTCTCGCCGCTCTCCAACAAGCGCACCGACAAATGGGGCGGTTCACTGGAAAACCGCATGCGCTTTCCGGTTGCCGTCGCCAGAGCGGTGCGCGAGGCCGCGCCCGAACTGATGATGGGCGCACGCATGTCGGTGACCGACTGGGTCGATGGCGGCTTCACGGTCGAGGACGCCGTTGAAGTCGCACGCGCCTACAAGGAAGCGGGCGCCGCCTACATTTGCTGTTCCAGCGGCGGCAACTCACCGCTCCAGAAGATTGCGACCGGTCCGGGTTATCAGGTGCATCTGGCGACAGCCGTGCGCGAGGGCGCGGGCATCGCAACACGTGCGGTGGGCTTGATCGACGACGCCCGTCAGGCTGACGGCATCATCCGCGAGAACAAGGCCGATATGGTGGCCGTGGCACGCGCACTCATTGCCGATCCGCGCTGGCCATGGCGCGCGGCAGCCACGCTGGGCCACGAATTCCATCCGGCCCCGCAGCTTCTGCGCGGCGAACCGTTCATGCGGCATTGGACCCGGAAATCCTGATAAGCGATTGTTTCCAGGTAGTTTTTCGTCACCATGACCTGAATGCGAAACGGGCGGCTCCATCAGGAGCCGCCCGCAATCATATGTGCTGCTGAAACAATCAGCCGTGCAGCTTGGCGGTGATCTCGGCTACGCGACGGCCCTGGAACTTCGCGCCTTCCAGTTCCTGTGCGGAAGGCTGGCGCGAGCCGTCGCCATCGGTGGTGGTGGTCATGCCGTAAGGCGCGCCGCCGCGCACCACGTCATTGCCCATCTGCCCCTGATAGGCGTAGGACAGCGGCACGATGATCATGCCGTGATGCTGCATGTGGGTCTGGACGTTGACGAGCGCCAATTCCGCGCCGCCGTGCTGTGTGGCGGTGGAAACCATGGCCGACCCGACCTTGTTAACCAGCGCTCCCCTTGCCCAGAGCGGCCCGGTCTGATCGAGGAAGTTCTTCATCTGGGCTGCCATGGTTCCGTAGCGGGTGGCGGTGCCGATGATGATGGCGTCGTAGTTCTCAAGCTCCAGCGGCTCGGCAATCGGTGCCTCCTGGTCGAGCTTGTAGTGGGCGGCCTTGGCGACGGTATCGGGGACGAGCTCCGGCACGCGCTTGACGGTCACTTCCGCGCCGACCTCGCGCGCACCTTGCGCGGCGGCCCTGGCCATCTGCTCCATGTGTCCCCAGCTCGAATAATAAAGAACCAAAACTTTTGCCATTGCGTGTCTCCTGTATCGACAATTCCGCCGCGGTATTGAGCCGCGCTAAGCGAGGTGTATCGGCTGAACCGTTCATTGAAAATTCTGAAGTTGCCGACGGATCGTTCACCGTTTGCGTACCATTGCCGGCTGCCCTCGCCTCGGGTTATGTGACGTGGACAGCCACAGACCGGAGCCGTGCCATGACCGAAATCGTCACCGCCGCAATGATCATCATCGGTGACGAAATCCTGTCGGGGCGCACCAAGGACCGCAATATCGGCCACCTCGCCGACGTCATGACCGCGGTCGGCATCGACCTGAAGGAAGTACGTATCGTTCCTGACGAGGAAGACGAGATCGTGACCGCGGTGAACGCGCTTCGCGCGCGTTACACCTACGTCTTCACCACCGGCGGCATCGGTCCCACCCATGACGACATCACCGCCGATTCCGTCTCCAGGGCTTTCGGCGTGCCGTGCGAATACGATGCCAAGGCCTATGCGATGCTGGAGGCCAATTACGCCAGCCGCAGCATGGAATTCACCGACGCGCGCAAGCGCATGGCGCGCATGCCGCGCGGCGCCGGGCATATCGACAATCCCGTATCCATGGCGCCGGGCTTCCACATCGGGAATGTCTATGTGATGGCCGGTGTGCCGTCGATCTTCCAGGCAATGCTCGACAATGTCGTGCCGACATTGAAGACCGGCGCGAAGCTGCTGTCGGCAACCATAGAGTGCCCGTTCGGCGAAGGGGTGATCGGCGGGCCGCTGGCGGAAATCCAGAAACGCCATCCCGACACCATTATCGGCTCCTACCCGAAATATCTGGACGGCACCTTCCGCACCGAACTGGTCGTGCGTGCCCGCTCGGCGGAAGCGCTGGCGGCAGCGCGCAGCGAAGTCGCGACCATGGTGGCGGGCATAAAGGCAATCGCAAAGCCGGACTGATCCTTGCCGCAGGATGTTCGTGCGGAACCTCAAAGCTTGTGCTAGAGTTTTGCCACCGGAACCTGAATGTTCACGGAGGCCGCAATGCCGTTCAAGACGATCGTCGCCATCATCCAGAGCAAGGACGATGCCGAGCGGGTGCTGGACTGCGCCATCCCCCTGACGACCCGATTCCAGGGGCACTTGATAGGCGTGCATGCCGAGGCTCTTCCCGTCGCCTACACATCCGCCGTAGGTTTTCCCGATACCGAATTCCTGCAGGCGACCGCCGAGGTCAACAAGGAGCGCGCCGAAGCCCTGCAGGCGGATTTCCGCAGGCGCATAAGGGATGCCAACGTCTCCTATGAATGGCGCAGCCTGGAATGTTTTTCCGGCGACAGCGCCCATTCGGGCATAGCCAGCGCGCGCTGCGCCGACCTGGCGATTGCCGCGCAACGCAACCCGCATGCGGATTCGACCGCGACTGCCGATGTCGACGCCCTGCTGTTCGAATCCGGGCGCCCCGTGCTGATCGTGCCCCATGCGGGTCCTTCGCTGAGCAGCTATCGCAATGTGTTGATTGCATGGAACGGCAGCCGCGAGGCGGCGCGCGCGGCATTCGACGCCCTGCCCCTGTTGATGGAGGCGGACCATGTCGAGGTCTTCGTCATCGACCCGCCGGAGGATGCCGAATACGATTCCGAGGCCTCCGGCGAGGAAATCGCCACCGCGCTCGCCCGGCACGGGGTGAATATCAATGTCGCGGCCGAGACGTCCAATGGCCGTTCCATCGACCAGATCCTGCAGCAACGCATCGCGGCGCGCGGCGCCGACCTGCTGGTGCTGGGCGCCTACAGCCATTCATGGTTGCGGCAACTCCTGTTCGGAGGCGTCACCCGCACCGTTCTCCAGTCGATGCCTGTCGCCACCTTCATGTCGCGCTGAACCGTTTCACGTCAGCGGGATCATCACCGTCTTCTGGTAGACCGGGCGTGCGGTCAGCCGGTCGTACCACGCCCGCAGATGCGGCAGGTCGGACCGCCCGATCGGCATCTCGAACCATGCATAGGTGAAGCCGCCCAGCGGGATATCGCCCATGCCGAATTGTCCGCCTGAAAGATATGGCTGCCCCGCCAATGCGTCATCGACGATCGAAAACAGCCGCGAACAGGCGGCAAGCCCCTTTTCCACGGCCACCACGTCGCGTTTGTCGGGCGACAGGCGCACCATGTTCCAGAACACGTCGCGGAACGGCGCCGCCAGCGAGGACGTCGTCCAGTCCATCCACTTGTCGGCGCTCGCACGCGCCTGCGGATCGACAGCCCAAAGCCCGCCTTCGCCATATCGGGCCGCCAGATAGCGCACGATGGCATTGGATTCCCACAAGACGAAATCGCCATCCTGAATACACGGCACGAGGCCATTCGGGTTCATGGCGCGATAGGCCGGCTCATCGACCACACCGAAGGCACCGCCGGCATTGATGTGCTTGTAAGCCAGCCCGAGTTCCTCGGCGCACCACAGCACCTTCTTCACATTGTTGGAATTTCCGCGGCCCCAGATCTTGAGCATGTCACACCTCGCTTGGAGCACGCCGGGCGACACCTCGCCCGCCTTCCAATCAATGGCACAGATCACACATGAACAGACCGCGCAAGTCCGGCTGCACCGGGCTGAGTTATGGCTTTTCACGACGCCGAAAGCAGCAGAAAGACTTGCCAAATGACGGTCTTTCCGGCTAATTGCGCCCGCATTCCCCAATCAATGCGCCGCAGCGCGCCAGCGGAGTGCCGAGCTTCATGTCCCTTCCCGAAAAAGCGTTCCCCGTCTCCTGGGACCAGTTCCATCGCGATGCCCGCGCCCTTGCCTGGCGGCTCGCCGGCGTCAACGGACAATGGCGGGCGATCGTCTGCATCACGCGCGGCGGCCTGGTGCCGGCAGCCGTCATTTCGCGCGAGCTGGGTATCCGCCTGATCGAGACGGTCTGCGTGGCCTCCTATCACGACTACACCTCGCAGGGGCAGTTGCAGGTTCTCAAGGAAATCAACCCTGCCCTGCTGGAGGGCGAAGGCGAAGGCGTGCTGATCGTCGATGACCTCACCGACACCGGCAAGACCGCCGCAATCGTGCGGGCGATGATGCCCAAGGCGCATTTCGCCACCATCTATGCCAAGCCCAAGGGGCGCCCGCTGGTCGATACCTTCGTCACCGAAGTGTCGCAGGACACCTGGATCTACTTCCCCTGGGACATGGGCTTCACCTACCAGAAGCCGATCTCGGACGACCGCGGCAGCTGACCCCAGCCACCGCAACGGCGGCTGGCAAGAGCTGCCCGAAGAGCCTATATGAAGGGGCAGCGCCATGCGCTGCCCCTTTTTCCGTACAGACAGAGAGACAGCGCCCGAACATCGTCGGGATTATGTGTTTTTTTACTTTTATTACACGTAATTAACCCTGATATTCGTGAGACGGCAAACGAATCGGAGATACCCCGGGAAAGATCAGAACGAATGCTCTTCAGCCACTCCACGCGCAATCGACTTGCCGAGCAGGTGCGGCGTCTCTTCGGGGGCATGCCGAGCCGTGTGCAGGTGGCTGCGCTGCCGTGGCGGGAGCGTGCCGGGCAGATCGAGATCATGCTCATCACCAGCCGCGACACCGGCCGCTGGGTGCTGCCGAAGGGCTGGCCGGAGGGCAGAGAAGAGCTTTTTGAAAGCGCCGCGCGTGAAGCCGCCGAGGAGGCGGGCATTTCCGGCGTCATGTCGCGTGTGTCCGAGGGCAGCTATTTTTACGGCAAGGTGCTGTCGTCGGGCATGGCCCGCCGCTGCGAGGTACGCGTTTTTCCCATGGAAGTGCGCGAGACGGCAGCCGACTGGCCCGAGAGCCATGAACGCCGGCGCGAATGGTTTTCCGCCGCGCGCGCCGCCACGCTGGTGCGTGAACCCGATCTCGGCGAGATCATCGCGGACTTCGGTCAGCGGCGTCATAAAAACGCTGCCTGATGCCGTTCAGGCTGTTCGGCATGCGTGACTTCACTGATATCCTCCTTCTCTCTGCGGCTGGATTTTCCGGCCCGCGCCTTGCAGTGCTGATGCGGCCATGAGCGACGGTTCGCGCGGCAAGCATACGGTGGACAAGGATTTGGGTCGGCTCGCCAATATCGAGGAAGCCACCGGCTTCGTGACGCGCGGTCTGGTGGCGCCGGGCCTGGCGCTGGTCTTCCTCGTGCTGGCCTCGGTGCTGGCCTCCTACCATATGCTGGGCGAGCCGCGCGCGCTCGTCGTCGTCGTGGGCGCGGCGATCGGCGCCTATCTGGCGCTGAATATCGGCGCCAACGACGTCGCCAACAATGTCGGCCCGGCGGTGGGTGCAAACGCCATGACCATGACCAGCGCGCTGGCAATGGCGGCGATCTTCGAGATCGTCGGCGCGCTGGTGGCCGGCGACACGGTCGTCACCACCATTTCCAACGAAATCGTGCCGCCGGCTGCGGTTTCCGACCCCGCGCTGCTGATCAGGCTCATGCTTGCGGCGCTGATTTCCTCGGCGTTGTGGATCAATTTCTCCACCTGGATCGGCGCGCCCGTTTCGACCACGCATGCGGTGGTGGGCGGCGTCGTGGGCGGCGGCGCGGCGGCAATGGGGCTCGGCGCCGTCAACTGGCTGTCGGTCGGCACGATCGCGCTGAGTTGGCTCGTCACACCGCTTCTCGGCGCGGCCCTCGCCATCGGCTTCCAGGCCTTCGTGAAGACCTTCATCATCTATCAGGACGACAAGATCGCGGCGGGCCGCCGCTGGATACCGATGCTGATTGCGCTGATGACCGGATGCTTCGCCGCCTATCTCGTGTCCCGGCTTGCGACGGACAGTGGCTGGCAGGCAAGGATGCTCGCCGGCATCGGCTGCTTTGCGCTAGCATGGCTCGCATCGCACCGCTTCATCCGGCGCCAGTCCGAAGGTATGGACAATCGCACCCGTTCGCTGCGGCACCTGTTCCGCCTTCCGCTGATCGGCGCTGCCGCACTGCTGTCTTTCGCACATGGCGCAAACGACCTGGCCAACGCCATCGGCCCGCTCGCGGCCATCGTCCATGCGTCGCGGCTGGCGCAGGTCGCCGATGTGGTCGAAATCCCGCTCTGGGTGATGATGATCGGAGCGTTCGGTATTTCCTGCGGTGTGCTGCTCTACGGGCCGAAGCTCATCCGCATCGTCGGCAGCGAAATCACCAAGCTCAACCCCATGCGGGCCTATTCGGTGGCGCTGGCGGTTGCCGTCATCGTCTTGGCGGCCTCATGGTTGGGGCTTCCGGTCAGTTCGACCCATATCGCCGTGGGCGCTGTATTCGGCGTCGGCTTCTTCCGTGAATGGTACAACACCCATTCCCGCCATCGCCACGCTTATCTGGAGCGTAAACAGGCGCGCAAGCGCGGCAGGCGCAAGGTGCTGGCGGAGGCCGACGACGAGGACGATTCGGATGAGAATCCGCGCAAGCAACCTTCCGCGGAGGAGATCAAGCGACGCAAGCTGGTTCGCCGCGCGCATCTCATAACCATCCTGACGGCCTGGGCGACGACGGTGCCGGCATCCGCCTTGCTCGCCGCGATGGTGTTCTTCACATTGGGTATATTTTCCTAAATCGGCCGACCCGACCACTCCGGCAACTGCCAGGCAATTTTTTTGCCGGCTGCCTGTCCCCGTTATCCACACAAGTGACACACAAGATATTGGGGGTCATAAAAGTTAGGGGAACGAACCCTTGACGATGAAATCCGAGTCGTCTCATATAAGCCACGTGCCCTCGTTCAGGGCATGGCCGGCGGGTTTTTTGAAGTCGGTCCTTTTCCCGGATTTTCAGGCGTTATGGCGGTCTTGCCCGTTTCGACGGTGAGCTGACGCATGACCTTTTTTTCCGGTTTCTTTGTCGCGTGCCATGCCGTCTGGCAATGGAAAAAATTAGTTGTTAGCACTATATTTAGTGTTGCGACCGCACTCTGACACAAGGTAGTGTGAAACCCCCTCTGATGAGGGACTCACCAACCAACCGTTGGAGCAGGACCTTCGGGTCGGCCGCAAAAGGTGCTCTGGACCGTCACGCAAGGACGGAACGGGTGCCTGTGACCGTCACGAGGATCGAAGGCTCGCCGTGACGGTTGGGCTGTGATTTTGAAGGGCATGCACCTACATATGGAAGCTGCGAGGGCTTCCTGTGGATAGGTGCTATATATAGGGACTTGAGGACCGACCCATGCGCATCGAGCGGCGTTTCACCAAGGAAGGACAATCGCCTTACGCGGAGATCGAATTCCGCAAAGCGATTAGCGAGATCAAGAACCCGGACGGTTCGATCGTCTTCCGGCTCGATGATATCGACGTGCCCGCGCAGTTCTCACAGGTCGCGGCCGACATCCTCGCCCAGAAATATTTCCGCAAGGCCGGCGTGCCCGCCCGGCTGAAAAGGATAGAGGAAAACGACGTCCCCTCCTTCCTGTGGCGCTCCGTGGCCGACGAGGATGCGCTCGCCAAGCTGCCTGAAAACGAGCGCTTCGGCTCCGAACACGACGCCCGCCAGGTTTTCGACCGTCTCGCCGGCACCTGGACCTATTGGGGCTGGAAGGGCGGCTACTTCAATTCCGAAGCCGACGCGCAGGCCTTCAAGGACGAACTGTCCTACATGCTTGCCACCCAGCGCGTGGCTCCGAACTCGCCGCAGTGGTTCAACACCGGCCTGCACTGGGCCTATGGCATCGACGGCCCCGGCCAGGGCCATTATTACGTCGATCCCTTCACCGGCAAGCTGACCAAATCCAAGTCGGCCTACGAACATCCGCAGCCGCACGCCTGCTTCATCCAGTCGGTGGGTGACGACCTCGTCAACGAGGGCGGCATCATGGACCTGTGGGTGCGCGAGGCGCGCCTGTTCAAATACGGTTCGGGCACCGGCTCCAACTTCTCGCACCTGCGCGGCGAAGGCGAGAAGCTTTCGGGCGGCGGCAAGTCCTCTGGCCTGATGAGCTTCCTCAAGATCGGCGACCGGGCCGCCGGTGCCATCAAGTCGGGCGGTACCACGCGCCGCGCCGCCAAGATGGTGATCGTCGATGCCGATCACCCCGACATCGAGGCTTTCATCGACTGGAAGGTCAATGAGGAGCAGAAGGTCGCTTCGCTCGTCACCGGCTCCAAGATCGTCAAGCAGCACCTGACGAAGATCATGGCGGCCTGCGTGAACTGCGAAGGTCAGGACGACGACTGCTTCGATCCGACCATCAACACCGCGCTGAAGCGCGAGATCCGCGCCGCCAAGAAGAACGCGGTGCCGGAAAACTACATCTACCGCGTTATCCAGTTCGCCAAGCAGGGCTACACGTCGCTGGATTTCAAGACCTACGACACCGACTGGGATTCAGAAGCCTATCTGACCGTGTCGGGCCAGAACTCGAACAACTCCGTCTCGGTGAAGGACGACTTCCTGCGCGCCGTGGAAAATGACGGCGACTGGAACCTCATCCGCCGCATCGACGGCAAGGTCGGCAAGACGCTGAAGGCCCGCGACCTGTGGGAGAAGATCGGCTACGCCGCCTGGGCCTCGGCCGATCCGGGCCTGCACTTCAACACCACCATGAACGACTGGCACACTTCGCCGGCGGCCGGCCCGATCCGCGCCTCGAACCCGTGCTCGGAATACATGTTCCTGGACGACACGGCCTGCAACCTCGCTTCCATCAACCTGCTGCCCTACCGGCAGGCCAATAGCGACATCGACATCGCTGCCTACGAGCACACAGTGCGCCTGTGGACCATCGTGCTCGAGATCTCGGTGATGATGGCGCAGTTCCCGTCCAGGGAAATCGCCAAGCTTTCCTACGAGTACCGTACGCTCGGCCTCGGCTACGCCAATATCGGCGGCCTGCTGATGACCTCGGGCATTCCCTATGACTCGAAGGAAGGCCGCGCCATCTGCGGCGCGCTGACCGCGATCATGACCGGCGTGGCCTACGCCACCTCGGCCGAGATGGCCGGCGAACTCGGCGCCTTCACCGACTACGAGCGCAACGCCGACAGCATGCTGCGCGTGATGCGCAACCATCGCCGCGCGGCCTATGGCGAGAAGCACGGCTATGAGAACCTGTCGGTCGACCCGGTGCCGCTGGTGGCCGAGGACTGCCCGCAGGCCGCATTGATGGAGCATGCCCGCCTTGCGTGGGACCGCGCCATCGAACTCGGCGAGAAGAACGGCTACCGCAATGCCCAGGCAACCGTGATCGCGCCCACCGGCACGATCGGCCTCGTCATGGACTGCGACACGACCGGCA
>Ga0182738_1002216_pt1 | contig 23304 bp, 14 predicted proteins | sample eDN5th30CBELigMG_FD_128876 | JGI IMG/M metagenome (GOLD analysis project Ga0182738, IMG submission 128876) | Enriched Miracle-Growth compost microbial communities from Emeryville, California, USA - eDNA 5th pass 30_C BE-Lig MG (version 2)... ...
ATGGCGAAGACGGTTTCCACGGCCGCCAAGCGCGCCGGCAGCACCCAGCGCACGCCGCCGCTGCCGTCGGCGGCCGGGAAGGCGACGCGGCGCGCCAGGCCGGCGTCCGGGTCGGGCCGGCCGGTGGCATCGTCGAAGCGGGCGGGCAGCTCCAGCACCAGGCCGACGTCGCCGTTCATCAGGCCGAGCGCATGGTCGTTGCGGGTGACGAGCACCGGCCGGCCGGGGAACCAGCCCTGCGTGCCCTGCAGCCTGCCGGCCTCGCGCAGGATCTCGGCCACGGTGGCGTTGAGGCCGGCGACGCCCCACGGCCCCTCGCGCAGCGCGGCGAGCAACTGGAAGCGGCCCATCGCCCGCAGCACACGCGCGGCCCAGGCGTCCCAGTCGGCGCGCGGCGCGTCGGGCGCGGGGCGGGTGGCCTGCATCAGGCGCAGGGCGTGGGCCGGGCCCACCGGGCCGGCGTCATCGTCGGCCAGGACCAGGGCGCGCAGCGCCGCATCCTGGGCCAGCCGGGCGGGCGCGGCCTGGAGGGCGCAGACGCGCAGGTCGCCGCGGCCTTCCCGCAGCAGCGCCTGCGCCGCCGCGGCTCGGCCCTCGTTCACCGCGGCGGCGATCTGCCCGATGCCGCTGTCGGCGCCGAAGCGGTGGCTCACGCGCAGCATGGCGATGGCTTGGTCCATCGGGCGGCCGGCGGCATCGCACAGCGCGGGCGGCGGGCGCTGGCCGGTGGTCTGGTCCAGCCACTGCACGGTGGCCGCGTCGTAGTGGCCGCCCTCGGCGCGGCGGCACAGCTCGCCCAGCACCGCGCCGGCCTCGACGGAGGCGAGCTGGTCCTTGTCGCCCAGCAGCACCAGGCGCGCGGCGGGCGGCAGGGCGGCCAGCAGCGCGGCCATCATCTCCAGGTCGACCATCGAGGCCTCGTCCACCACCAGCACGTCCAGCGGCAGCGGGTGGCCGGCGTGGTGGCGGAAGCGCCGGCTGTCGGGGCGGCTGCCGAGCAGGCGGTGCAGGGTGGTGGCCTGGTCGGGCACGTCGCCGCGCGGCGCTGTCAGGTGCGCCCAGGGCAAGCGGTCGAGCGCGCCGCGGATGGATTCGGTCAGGCGCGCGGCGGCCTTGCCGGTCGGCGCGGCGAGCTTGATGCGCAGCGCGGTGCCATCGTGTTCGAGCGCCATCGATTGCAGCAGCGCCAGCAGGCGCACCACGGTGGTGGTCTTGCCGGTGCCGGGGCCGCCGGTGACGATGGCGAAGCGCTGGCGCAGCGCGAGGGCGCAGGCGAGCTTCTGCCAGTTGGGGCCCGCCGGCGCTGCGGCGTCGTCGAACAGCCGGTCGAGCACGGGGCGGATGCGCTCGGCCGGCGCGACGGGCGCGGGGGCGAGGCGCGCTTCGATGCGCGCGCGCACCGCCTGTTCGTAGCGCCAGTAGCGCCGCAGGTACAGGCGAGGACCTTGCAGCACCAGCGGCGTGCCGCCCTCTTCCGCACTGCACAGGCGGCTGGCGCGCAGTGCGCCCTGCCAGCCGGCGAGGGTCAGCGGGCGCAGCCAGCGGTCCAGGCCGCGCGGCGCGGCGCCGGCGGCCTGCTCGGGCGGCAGCGACAGGCTGGCGCGGCTGTCGTCCAGCGTGGCGGCTAGGTCGAGGCAGACGTGGCCGCGGCCGAGCTGGTGGCTGGCGAGCGCGGCGGCCAGCAGCACCTCGGCCGGCGCGTCGCCGTCCAGCGAGTGCAGGAACAGCGCGAAGCTGCGGTCCAGCTCTCGCAGCCAACCCTGCACGACCCAGTGGTCGAGGTCGGCCAGGAGATCCGCGTGGCGCGCGCCGGCGGCGGCCGCGGCCGGGTCGGTGTCGAACAGGTCGGGCACCGGAGGGGCCGGCGGGGCGACGCGGCGGGTCATCGAATCCTCTCCACCTGCGCGGCGCCACGGCGGCCGGCTGTTTCTCCTTCCCCCGCCGGGGGAAGGCCGGGATGGGGGCCGGCGGCGGTCGATGCGCCTCGCGGCCGCGCAGCCCCCACCCCGACCCTCCCCCAGCGGGGGAGGGAGCGAGAACACGGGGCGCTGAAACGCACAGCCATCACGCCATCGCCTCCATACCGAAGAGCGCATCCAGCGCCTCGATCAGTTCGCGCGGCGGCCGTTCGGCGAACACGCCGTGCGTGGCCGCATCGGCACCGCGCAGGAAGAGGTACACCGCGCCGCCCATGTGCCGCCCGTAGTCGTAGCCGGGCAGCCGCGCGCGCAGCAGGCGGTGCAGCGCGAACACGTAGAGCACGTACTGCACGTCGTAGCGGTGCGCCAGCAGCGCCGCGCGCATCGCCGCGGCGTCGTAGGCTGCGGCATCCGGCCCCAGCCAGTTGGACTTGTAGTCGGCCACCCACCAGCGGCCGTCGTGCTCGAACACCAGGTCCATGAAGCCCTTGAGCATGCCGGCCAGGCGCGTGCCGGGCAGCGCCGGGCGCGGCGCGGCGCCGAGGGTGTGGCGCGTCACCAGCGCGTCGATGCGGCGCGCGTCGGCGCGCTGCACGGGCACCCAGAACTCCATCTCGGTCTGGTACTGCGCCAGGCCCGCCAGCGTGGCCGGCGCCGCGTCGGGCAGCGGCATCGGCAGCGCCAGCCAGCGCGGCAGCCAGTCGCACAGCGGGTCGATCCAGGCCTCCCAGCCGCGCACGGCGCAGCGGCGCGCGACCAGGTCGCGCAGCGCCTGCGGGTGGTTCAGCACGCGCGCGAAGCCCTGCTGCGCGCACCACTCCAGCAGGCCGTGCAGGAAGCTGCCGGGCTCCGAGCCCTTGGGAAAGGCGTGCCAGGTGCCGGCGGCCGGCTGGGCCGGCGCCGCCTGCACGGCCGGCTCGGCGGCTGCGGCCTCTTCCAGCGCCTGGTCCTGCCGCGCGTCCTCGGGCTCGGCGCCCTCTTCGTCGGCAGACACCGATGGCACGAGCTCGGCACCGAGCTGCTGCACCAGCGCCGAGTAGCTGGCGATCCACCACGGCGCATGCCCCTGGCGCAGCGGCACGCGCGCCGGGCCGAGTGCGGGCGCCGGCGCTGCCTGCCAGCGCGCGGCCTGCGGCGCGGGCGCGGGCTGCACGGCGATGTCGGGGCACTCGGCCGCCAGCGCAGCCAGGCCCTCGCGGTACGCGTCCAGACTGTCGACCGGCGCGCCGGCGCCGAGCACCTGTCCGAGCGCGCCCTTGTGCAGCTCGATCTTGCGCGCGCTGCCGGCGGCGAGCGGCGCCACGCCCAGCCACAGCGCATGGCGCGCGCGCGTCAGCGCGACATAGAGCAGGCGCATGTCCTCGGCCAGGCGTTCCTCCTCGGCGCGCCGGTGCGCCTCGTCGTGCGCACCGTCGAGTTCGAGCACAGGCGCATCCAGCGTTTCGTCGTGAAAGCCCAGGGCGCGGGCGCTGTCCTTCTTCGCATCGCGCCAGGCGGCGATGAAGGGCAGCAGCACCAGCGGGTATTCGAGGCCCTTGGACTTGTGGATGGTCACGACCTTGATGAGTGCGTCGTCGCTTTCCAGGCGCAGGATGTCCTCCTCGCCCTCGGGCCGCGCCACACGCTCGGCGAAGGCGCGCAGCAGCGCCTGCGGGCCGTCGAGCTCGCCGGCGCGGCGCTGCAGCCACTCGGCCAGGTGCAGCACGTTGGTCAGGCGCCGCTCGCCGCCCTCCTGCGCCAGCCAGCGCGCGGGCAGGCCGTGGGCGTGCAGCAGTTCGTGCAGCATCGGCAGCACGCCGTGGCGCTGCCACAGCTCGTGCAGGGCGCGCCAGCGCAGCGCGATCGCCTCCCAGCCCAGCTCGTCCTCCTGCAGCCGCGCCAGCTCGGCCAGCGGCAGGCCCAGCGTGCGGGTGGCCAGCGCGGTGCGCAGCAGCGCCTCGTCGCCCGGGTCGGCGGCGGCGCGCAGCCAGTGCTGCAGGTCCTGCGCCTCGGGCGTGGCGAAGACCGAGGCGCGGTTGGACAGGTAGACGCTGCGCAGGCCGCGCGCCGCGAGCGCGCCGCGGATCGCGTCGGCCTCGGTGCCGCTGCGCACCAGCACGGCGATGTCGGCCGGACGCAGCGGCTGCCAGCCGCCATCGGCCTGGCGAAAGCCGCTGTCGCCGCCGAGCCAACGCACCACCTCGGAGGCGAAGACCTCGGCCATGTGCGCACGGTACTCGCCCAGGCCGACGAAGGCCCTGCCCTCCGCGGGCGCCTGCGACCACAGCGTCATCGCCGGCGCGGGCGCACCGCCGAGCCACAGCGCCTCGGGCCGGCCGCGGGCCTGCACGGGCAGGAAGGGTACGGGGTCGTCGCCGTCCCGCGCGAAGCGGAAGGCGCCGCGTTCGTGCTGCTGCGCGCGGCCGAACACGCGGTTGACCGCGCACACCGCCGCCTCGGTCGAGCGGTGGTTGGTTCCGAGGGCGTAGTGCGCCGGAGCGGTGTCGGCGCGAGCCCGCAGGTAGGTGCGGATGTCGGCGCCGCGGAAGGCGTAGATCGCCTGCTTGGGATCGCCGATCAGGATCAGCCCGGCGTCCGCGCCCGCGTGGCCGTAGATGCGGCGGAAGATGCGGTACTGCACCGGGTCGGTGTCCTGGAACTCGTCGATCAGCGCGAGGGGGAACTGCGCGCGGATGTGCGCGGCCAGCGCGTCGCCGCCTTCGCTGCGCAATGCGCGGTCGAGCTGCAGCAGCAGGTCGTCGAAGCCCAGTTCGGCACGGCGCTGCTTCTCGGCGGCGAGGGCGCTGCGCAGCTCGGCGGCGGCGTGGGCGGCCAGGCGGGCGCGCAGGTCGTCGGGCTGCGCGGCGCCGGCCGTGGCCACCCAGGCGTCGATGGCGGCCATCGCGGGGTGCTCGGGCACCGGCTGGCCCTTCTTGAGCTTGAGGCCGGCGCAGCCGAAGCGCTCGATGTTCTTCGGCGCCTCCGCGCCTTCGCACCAGGCGGCCAGCGCGGCCAGCCAGGCGTCGAAGACCGCATCGTCGTCCTTGCCGCGGTAGCTGTTGCCGTTGAGGTGCGGGCGAAGCTGCTCGCGCCACAGCGACTCCAGTGCGGCGCGGTCACCGCGCCAGAGGGCGCGGGCCGCCGCTTCCCGCTCATCGGCCAGCGCCAGCGCCTCGCCCAGCGCGCGCAGTTCCTGCATCACGTCGTGCGCCGCGTCGAGCGCCTCGCCCTTCAGGTGCAGCCGCGCGTCGTCGCGGCCCAGCAGCGGCTTGACGCCCTGCCACAGCGCCTCGGGCGAGGCGAAGCATTGCAGCAGCGCGCGCGCGGCCGCCGCATCCAGCGGGTAGTAGTGCCGACGCCAGTGGTCGTGCAGCACGCGCTGCTGCAGGTCCTGCAGGTCGGTCTGCAGCGTCTGCGCGAACAGGCTGCCGCTGCCCATCGCGTGCTCGCGCAGCATGCGCCAGGCCCAGCCGTGGATGGTGTGGACGGCGGCCTCGTCCATCCACTGCGCGGCGGTGCGCAGGCGGTGCGCGCAGGCGAGCCACTGGTCGGGCGGATAGCCGTCGCGCAGCGCGGCCAGCACGTCGCCGGGCTGCGGCGCGGCTTCGCCGGCGAACACGCGCGCCGCTTCGGCCAGCCGGGCGCGGATGCGCTCGCGCAGCTCCTGCGTGGCGGCTTCGGTGAAGGTCACGACCAGGATCTCGGGCGGCGTGAGCGGCCGCGCGAAGGCGCAGCCCGCCTCGCCGTGGCCCAGCACCAGGCGCAGGTAGAGCAGCGCGATCGTGTAGGTCTTGCCGGTGCCGGCGCTGGCCTCGATCAGGCGCGCGCCGTGCAGCGGGAAGCGCAACGGGTCCAGCGGCTGCGGGCCGGTCATGCCTCGTCCTCCGCGCCCTGGCGCGGGCTGCCCAAGGCGCGCCACAGCGGCGCATAGAGCCGGTCGCGCCACGCGGTAAAGCCGCCCCCGTCGGGCGTGGTGGCAGCGGACAGGTCCGCGAAGGAGGGGTACGCGCGCGCCAGCGCCGGCCGGCGCGCTTCGCCGTCGCGGTTCCAGGCGCCGTCGTACTCGGCTGCGGCGTCCTTGCCGCCCAGGTCGGCGAAGGCCGTGCGGCAGGCCACGGGCAGCGGCTGGCGCATGCCCGTGGCCCAGGCCTGCATCAATGCAGACAGCTCTGCCTCGGCCTCGGCGCGCTCCAGTTCCTTCAACGCCAGCACGCCCGACTCGCTGGCCAGCACGGTGCGCGTCGGCCCGGCCGCGACCTGCAGCGCCAGGTGCGCGGGCCAGTGGCGCACGATGTGGTGCCAAGCGAAGTCCTTGCCCTTGTGCAAACGGCCGTTGGCCAGCAGCACGCGCGCGGGCGGCGCGTCGCGGCCCGGCGCGGGCAGGCGGCGCGGCGGCAGCGTGTCTTCCAGCGCGAGGCCGCTGGCGGCGTCGTGCCAGCGCAGCAGGACGGGGCTGGCTTCCACCGCGGGCCATTGCTCGCACGCATCGAGGTAGTGGCCCAGCGTGCGCGCCACGCGCTGCTGCAGCCCGGCCGCCGCCAGCTCGCCGAAGGCGCGCATCGGCAGGCGGCCCTCGCGCTGCAGCTGCCCGGCCTGCGCCGCGAGCGCTTCGTGCAGGCCCGCGCGCGCCGAGGCGGCGGACGGCTGCGCATCACACCACGGCTGCAGCGCGCCGCGCAGCGCCTGTTCGAGCTGCCAGTTCTGCAGGCCGTCGACGGCGAAGAGTTCGTCGTCCAGCGCCTCCTCGGCCTCGTCGCCGAAGCGCACGCGCAGCCGTTCGGCGAAAAAGGCCTCGACGGGCTGGGCGATGAAGGCTTCGAGTTCGCGCAACGTGAGCGGCTCGTCGGGCAGCCAGGGCGGCAGGGGCGACTCGGCCGCCGGCGGCGTGGCGGCGCCATGCGCGGCCTGCCATTCGGCGCCGTAGCTGTAGAGGCCGTCGAGCGCCGGGGCCGTCGGCGCATCGGCGGCGAAGTAGCGCGGGCTGAAGGGCTGCAGCGGGTGCTCGGTGGTCAGGGCCGGCAGCAGCGCGTCGGCCTCCGCTTCGCGGCCCGCCAGGCGCCAGCCGGCCGCCAGGTGGTCGCGCAGCTGGCCGACCAGCACGCTGGGCGCGCGGTGGCTGTTGTCGCGCACGTCGCGGCCGACCCAGCTGATGTAGAGCTGCTCGCGCGCCGACAGCAGCGCCTCCAGCAGCAGGTAGCGGTCGTCGTCGCGGCGCGAGCGGTCGCCGGGCCGCCAGTCGCCCTGCATCAGGTCGAAGTCGGCGCGCACGGCGGGGCGCGGGAAGTCGCCGTCGTTCATGCCCAGCAGGCAGACCACGCGGAAGGGGATGGCGCGCATCGGCATCAGGGTGCAGAAGCTGACGCCGCCGGTCATGAAGCGCTGCTGCAGGCCGTGCGGCTCGGCCAGCGCGAGCCAGCTTTCGCGCACCACGGCCAGCGGCAGGGCTTCGTCGAAGGTGGCGCTGTCGCAGTCTTCGAGCCAGCGCTCCAGGGCGTGCAGCAGTTCCTGCACGCGCAGCTGGTCGCGCGGCGCCTGCGGCGCGAAGAAGCGCTGCAGCAGGGCGCGCAGGCGCTCGGCCCACTGCCGGGGCGGGGCCGGCTCGGCGAGCGTGTCCAGCGTCTCGCGCAGGGCGCGCAGCAGAGCGGCCAGCGGGCCGAGCGCGGCGGCGTCAAGGCCGCCCACCTCGCCGTAGGGCGCGATGCCGTCGAAGGGCGCGCCCTCGCCGACGGCGAAGCCCAGCAGCATGCGGTCGAGCCCGAAGCGCCAGCTGTTGGCCTCGCCGGCGGCCTGCAGGCCGTGGGCGGCGCGCTGGGCCGCGTCGAGGCCCCAGCGCACGCCGGCGCCCTCGATCCAGCGCTTGAGCTGTGGCAGCGCCTCGTCGTCCAGGCCGAAGCGCGCGCGCAGGGCCTGCACGTCCAGCAGGTCGAGCACGTCGCTGGCGGCGAAGCGGCTGTCGGGCAGCGACAGGAACTGTTCCAGCGCGATCAGCAGCGGCTCGCGCCCGCGCCGGCCCTGGTCGGCCACGGCGAAGGGGATGTGGCGCGCGTCGCCGCGCGGCACGCGGCCGAACACGGCCTCGATGTGCGGCGCGTAGGCGTCCACGTCGGGCAGCATCACGATCACGTCGCGCGGCTGCAGGGTGGGGTCGGCGTCGAAGCGGGCCAGCAGCTGGTCGTGCAGGATCTCGACCTCGCGCTGCGCCGAGTGCGCGGCGTGGAAGCGCAGCGAGCGGTCCAGCGCGGGATCGACGGCGGGCCAGAGGGCGCGCGTCTCGGCCAGCGGGCGCAGCTCGAGGATGTCGTCCTGCAGCTGGCGCAGCAGGCTGTGAGGCGGCGGCGCTTCGTCGCTGAAGAGGTCGATGCGCCCGTGGCCGACGCCGGCCCAGGCCGCGCGGTAGCGGTCGGGCTCGTCGATGCCGTCGACCAGGTGCAGGTGGTCGCGGCCCTGCTTGCCCCAGGCGGCCAGCAGCGGATGGGCGTGCTGGTGCAGCGCCTCGGGGTCGAGCACGGCGGGCATGCCGGGCCGGCGTGCCTGGCGGCGGTAGGCGCCGCGCAGCAGGTCCTGGTCGGCCACGATGTCGGTCCAGTGGTGGCGGCAGGGGTTGTGCACGAACAGCATCACCTGCGCGAAGCGCGCGAGGGCGTGCAGCGCGGCCAGGGTCTGCGCCGGCAGGGCGGAGATGCCGAACACGGTGATGCGGCGCGGCAGGCCGCGCGGGGCGGGGGCGCCTTCGGGCAGTGCGGCCAGCGCGGCGATGAAGCGCTGGTGCACGCCGGCGCGGCTCTCGGCCGCCGCCTCGGGGCCGGCGTCTTGGAGGACGGCACGCCACAGCAGGGCCTGCCAGCGTTGGTCGTCGGGCAACGGACGAATGCCGTGGCGCAGCGAAGCGAGCCGGTCTCGGTCGGCGGCCCAGTCGTCCAGCCAGTCGGCGCGGTAGACCTGGTACTGGTCGAGCAGGTCGGCCAGGCGCAGGGCGAGCTGGTGGCGCTTGCGCAGGTCGGCATCGCCGGCCAGGAAGCGCGCCAGCGGCTCGAAGCCGGGCGCATCGCGCAGGGTCGGCAGCAGGCGCATCAGGCGCCAGGCCAGCGGCGCCTCGTCCAGCGGCGAGCGCTCAGGCACCGCCTCGCGGCCCAGCACGGCGCGGTAGGCGCGCCACAGGAACTGCGCGGGCAGTTGCACGTCCAGCGCGGCGGCGATGCCCAGGCCGCCCTCGGCCGGCTCGGCCGCCAGCGCCAGCTTGAGCCACTGGGCGATGCCGTTGCTCTGCACCAGCACCACCTCGTTTTCCAGCGGCGCCAGCGGGTGGCGCTGCATCCATGCGACGAGCAACTGGCGCAGGTCTTCCGGCCGGTTGCCGTGCAGCACCATCAGGCCGGGCTGCAGCGTGGGGGAAGGATCGGAAGGGGTGGTCGGCATGGACGGCGGGTGCAGCGGGCGATGCTAGCGCGGCGCTGTGCCAAACTCACCGGCACCTGCCAGGAGGAAAGACGCCATGCCCACCGTTCGCCCGTTGCTGCCGCTGCTCGCGGCCCTGCTCTGCCTGCCGGCGCTGGCCCAGTCCGGCGACGACGAAGCGCTGGTGCTGCCACGCAGCGTGCTGCGGGCCGAGCCGTCCGCCCGTGCGGCCGTGGTGCAGCGGCTGGGCGCCGCGCAGCGCGCGCAGGTGCTGGGCTGCCTGCAGGACGCGCCGTGGTGCGAGGTGGTGCTGGCCAGCGGCGCGCGCGGCTGGGTGGCGGAAGGCCGGCTGCAGGATCTGCCCGAAAGCCGCACGGCGCAGGCCGGGGAGGAAGAGGACTTGGACCACCGCACGGACACGCCGCTGCCCTGGCGCGGCGTGCCGCAGCCGGGCACCGGCGTGGTGGGCTACGACCACTATGGCTACGGTTACAGCGGCGGTACGGTGATCTACGTGGCGCCGCGCGGCGGCCCGGGCGAGCCGCTGTTCCCGATGCGGCCGGGCTGGGCGCGCGGCCAGCCCATGCCTCGCTGAAATAAGACACCCCCAGTCTCCGCGGACTTCGTTCCGCTCCGCCAACCCCCTCAAGGGGGCACACGCAATGGCCTGGCAAAGCCAGTTCCATGCGTGTTCCCGCATGGCCTGCTCCGCGGCCGCCAGAACAATGGTCCTGCGGCGCGCGTTTGTGCCGGATTCAGCTGGCGGCGGCTGGCAGCGGTGCCGGCTCGCTGGTCGCGCGGCCCTTGAAGTCGGTCCAGCAGCGGTGCGTGAAGTCGTACAGCTTGCAGCGGCGCGCGGTGTCGAAGTACCAGCGCCACGAGAAGCGCTGCACCACGATGCGCCCGGGCAGCAACTCCTCGATGCGGGCCTGTGCGGCCTTGAGCTTGTACAGCGGGATGCTCATGTCCACGTGGTGCGCCGTGTGCTCCATGATGTGGTGCATCAGCGAGCCGATGCGCCACGGGAAGGTCAGGTGCACGGTGGTGGAGACGAAGGGCTGCGCGCGCTGCCAGGCGGCGCGGTCGTCGTGCCACGACACCTTGACGTGCGTGTGGTGCACGTACACCACGAAGCCGATCATCGCGAACCAGAACAGCACCGGCAGCACGAAGGCGAAGCCCAGCATCGGCAGCAGCGCGCGGCCGGTGGCGAAGCTCACCGCCACCAGCGCCGCCAGCCACAGCGCGGCGAAGGACAGCACCAGCGCGCAGTCGCGCGAGAACACGGGCCGCTCGGCGTTGGCCGACTTGTCGCGGGCGATCATGCGGCGCCACCAGATCTCGACCATGTAGTACACGCCGGGCGCCCAGCCGCTGCGGTACAGGCGCTCCATGAAGCGGCGCGCCGGCGGCAGCGCCTCGTACTCGGTCTGCGTCAGGGGCGCCCAGACGAAGTCCACGCCCTTGAGGTTGGTGAAGCCGTGGTGCACGGTGTTGTGCCCCATGTCCCACAGGCTGTAGGGCGTGAGCGAGGGCAGGAAGGCGATGCGGCCCAGCCACCTGTTCAGGCGCCGGTGCGGCGTCAGGCTCTGGTGGCAGGCGTCGTGGCCGATGATGAACAGGCGCCCGATCACGAAGCCGCAGGCCAGGCCCGCCGCGAGGCGCGCCCACCACGGCTGCAGCAGCACGGCAGCGGCCAGCAGCGCGAAGAAGAACACGTAGTCCAGCGCCAGCAGCGCGATCGGCTGCAGGGTGGTGCGCTGCACCAGCGGCAGCAGCCAGCCGCGGATGATCTTGCGGTGCGGCAGCGGGGCTTCGGGGGGCAGGGGAAGCGGCCCCTCCGTGAAGGAGGATTCGGACATGGCAACCAGGGGCGGCGCGCACCGGGGCGCGCACGAACGATGAAAAAGTAAGGGAAGCGGGGTGGGCCGGCGGTGTCCCGACACTAACCCATGCAGTCCGACGGCTTCATGACACCCGTCAAGTGCCGGCCGGACAGCCCGCCATGCGGCAGGGCCGCCGGGATGCCGGGCCGGCCCGCGCAAGGGGCGATTCCTACAATCGCCGCCATGAGCCTGCCCGCCTACACCCGCGCCCGTGAGCTGCCCGGTATTCTCGCCGAACGCATCGCCATCCTGGACGGCGCCATGGGCACCATGATCCAGCGGCTGCGTCTTTCCGAGGAACAGTACCGCGGCGAGCGCTTCCGGGATGCCCCCAAGGATGTGAAGGGCAACAACGAACTGCTCTCGCTGACGCGCCCCGACGTCATCCGCGACATCCACGAGGGCTACCTAGCCGCCGGGGCGGACCTGGTCGAGACCAACACCTTCGGCGCCACCACCATCGCGCAGGAAGACTACGAGATGGCGCACCTGGCGCGCGAGATGAACCTCGCCTCGGCCCGTCTCGCGCGCGAGGCCTGCGACAAATTCTCCACGCCCGACAAGCCGCGCTTCGTCGCCGGCGCCCTCGGCCCCACGCCCAAGACGGCCAGCATCAGCCCCGACGTGAACGACCCCGGCGCCCGCAACGTGGACTTCGAGCAGCTGCGCGCCGCCTACCACCAGCAGGCCGCCGCGCTGATCGAGGGCGGCGCCGACGTGCTGCTGGTCGAGACCATCTTCGACACCCTCAACGCCAAGGCCGCGCTGTTCGCCATCGACGAGGTGTTCGAGGCCACCGGCGAGTGCCTGCCCATCATCATCAGCGGCACGGTGACCGACGCCTCCGGCCGCATCCTCTCGGGCCAGACCGTCACCGCCTTCTGGCACAGCGTGCGCCACGCGCGGCCGCTGGCCATCGGCCTCAATTGCGCGCTGGGCGCGGCCCTGATGCGGCCCTACATCCAGGAGCTGAACCGCGCGGCGCCCGAGACCTTCGTGAGCTGCTACCCCAACGCCGGCCTGCCCAACCCGATGAGCGACACCGGCTTCGACGAGACGCCGGAGGTGACGGCGCGGCTGCTGCACGAGTTCGCGGCCGAGGGGCTGGTCAACATCGTCGGCGGCTGCTGCGGCACCACGCCCGACCACATCGCCGCCATCGGCGCGGCGGTGGCGCCGATGCGGGCGCGGGCGGTGGCGGCCGGGCCGTTCTACCGCGAGGCCGCCTGAGGGCCCGAGCCGTGCAGGGCCGCCGCGCCCTCCCCTGCAGGTGGCGCCCACCGATTGACAACGCGCCGCGGCGCTCTACCGTGGATCAGGTTCATCCGCACACAAGGAGGCCGCGATGCCCGAATCGAAACCGCCCCCCCGTTCCCTGCGCTGGCTGGCGGCCGGCGCCCTGGCGCTGACGCTGGCCCTGCCGCTGGCCGCCTCGGCGCAGGAGGCCTACACGCGCGGCGTGCTGAACCTGCGCGCCGGGCCGGGCACCGACTACCCGGTGGTCGTCCAGCTGGCCGCCGGCCAGCCGCTGAACGTCATCGGCTGCACCACCGGCTATGCCTGGTGCGACGTGGTGCTGCCCGACGGCCTGCGCGGCTGGGTGGTGGCCAGCCGGCTCGACTACGCCTGGGGCAGCGACGTGGTGCCGCTGGTGAACTACGGGGCGATGATCGGCGTCCCGATCATCGGCTTCACCCTCGGCAGCTACTGGGGCGACCACTACCGCGACCGGCCGTGGTTCCGCGAGCCGCGCTGGTGGGGGCACCGCCCGCCCCCGCCGCCGATGCCGGGATGGCGCCCCGCCCCACCGCCGCCCATCGGCTGGCACCCCCGTCCGCCCCGCCCGGGCTGGCACCCGCCCGGCGGGCCGCCGCCCCGGCCCGGCTGGCAGGGCCCCGACCGGCCGCCGCGTCCCGGCTGGCAGCCGCCCGATCGGCCGCATCGGCCCGGCGTGGCGCCGCCGGCGGCGCGCCCGCCCGGCTGGGAAGGCCGCCCGGGCCGGCCCGGCCGCCCCGAGGGCCCGGGCAGCCGTCCCGGGCCCGGCCCGCGCCCGCCGCAGTGGAACGGCCCGCCGCCGGGCGCCGGCCGGCCGATGCCGCCGCCCCGGCCGATGCCCGCCCCGCGCGGCTCGGCGACGCCCTCGGCCGGCCAGAACACGCCCCTGGGCGACCGGCCCTGAGGCGCTGCGGGGCCCGGCGCTCAGCCGTCGATGTCGCGCATCAGCGCCACGAAGCGGGCAGCGCCCAGGCCCATCGGCCGCTCCTTCGACCAGACCACGTCCACCCACAGCGTGAGCGCGTTGGTCAGGCCGGCCAGGGGCAGTTCGCGCAGCGTGCCCGCCGCCAGCTGGGGGCGCACCACGCTGCGCGGCAGCCAGCCCCAGCCCAGGCCGGCTTCGAGCAGGCTGCAGGCGGCCTCGGGGCTGTCGGTGAGCCAGCGCTGCCGCGCGAACAGCAGGCGCGGGTCCGCCACGCCGGCGTCGCGCCCGGCCACCACGATCTGCCGCGTGCGCGCCAGGTGCGCCTCGCCCAGGCCGCCGCCCTGCCCGCCGGCCTCCTGCAGCAGCGGATGGTCCGGCGCCACCACGGCCACCAGCGTCTCGCTGCCGACCTCCTGAAAGCCCTCCCGGCCGTCCTGGCCGGGCCGCTCGAACACCAGCGCGAGCTGGGCGCGGCCGCTGTGCAGCAGCACCAGCGCGTCGGCCTGCGGCGCGGCCAGCACCTCCACGTCCAGCAGCGGGAAGTCCCGCACCAGCCGGGCGACGGCGCCGGTCCAGGCGGCGCCCAGCAGTTCGGGGGCGATGGCCAGCGTCAGCCGGCTCTCCAGGCCCCGGGTGAGCGAGAGGGCCTGCGCCTCCAGCTGCGCCAGTTGCCCGGCCAGCAGGCGCGCCTGCGGCTCCAGCGCGCGCGCCGCCGCGGTGGGCCGCGGCTCGCGGCCCGAGCGGTCGAACAGCGGCAGGTCCAGCTCCGCCTCCAGGTGCGCGATGGCCATGCTCACGGCCGAGGGCACCCGGCCCAGGACGCGCGCCGCGGCGGAGAAGGAACCGCTGTCGAGCACCGCCAGGAAGACCGCCACGTTCTCGCTGGTGAAGGCCATTTCTATCAATCAATCTGAAAGAAGATGACTTTTTATATCAGCAATCAAGACATAAAGTGCCGTCCATGCAAGGCATTCAGCGAAAGATCGTCTACGTCACCCTCTACGAGGGCATCGCCATCGTGTGCGCCAGCGCTGGGTTGGCGCTCACTTCCGACAGCGGCCTCATGAAGGCGGGCGTCGCCTCCGCGATGGCCTCGGCCATCGCGCTGGTGTGGAACCTCGTGTTCAACACCGCCTTCGAGTGGTGGGAGGCGCGCCAGACGGTGCGCGGGCGCAGCCTGCGCCGGCGCGTGGCGCATGCGCTGGGCTTCGAGGGCGGGCTGGGGCTGATCCTGATCCCGGTCTTCGCCTGGTGGCTGGACGTGAGCCTGCTGCAGGCACTGGCGATGGAGGCGGGGCTGATGGTGTTCTTCCTGGTCTACACCTTCGCCTTCAACTGGGCCTTCGACGGCATCTTCGGCCTGCCGGCGGCAGCGCAGGCGGCGCAGCCTCAGCGCGGATCGAAGGACACGCGGTACCCCCAGCCCGAGGCGGGCTGAAAGCCGAAAAAGCCGGTGTAGACCTCGCAGCGCTCGTTGGCGGGGCCCCGCACGAGCTGGTGGAAGAGCTGGGCCGGCGTGTCCAGGCCGTCCATGTCCGAGGTCGCGGCGTGCCGTCCCAGGGAATCGGCGCGGGTCAGCAGCCCCGCCGCCGCGAAGGCATAGCCCGCATGCGTGGCGCAGTTGAGGCCGACGATGCCGAACATGCCGGGATCGGCCCGCATCGAGGACCAGGCGCGCTCGAACTGCCGGCACTCACGTTCCGAGACCTCGATCGCGAGCAGGGTCGACACCGCGCCGGCCGCCGCGGCGGCGGCGCGGTCGACATAGGCGCGCCGATGGACCATCAGTTCGCGATAGCCCCAGACCGTGCCCGCCAGCGTGGCGCTGAGTGTGCGCACGCCCAGGGTGGCCGTTTCCGAACCGCGGCTGCCGGACACGGGGATGCCGGTTTCGGCAAAAAAGCCGATCGGCTCCCCCGAGGACAGCACGCAGTCGGCATGGCCTTCGCTGGGCGGCGCGGCGCCGGGCCGTGCCATGCCGCGCACCACCAGCCCGATCCGGTAGCGCTGCGGCGCGAACGAGCGTTCGGTCAGTAGATTCCAGCGGATGTCCGTCATGGGGGCTCCTTGTGGTGGCGGGCGCGGCGGCGTCCTGCCGCACGGGAGGAAGGACGAACGGGCGGCGCCGCTTCTCAAGTGCCCCGGCCGCGCTGCGGGATGAGGCGGACGGCATAAAATCCGCCCCTTCCCCAAGGAGCGTTGCAGCAGCCGCCGGCTGTCAGGCTTGGGGGCTTCTTTCCGCGCAACGACGCTCGCCTGTCCATGCCATCCGCAGGTGAGCCCATGTCGATTCCCACGCCCCCCGTCGCCCCGATGAAGCTGTCCGGCCTGGAGCCGGTCACGCTCGGCGAGGGCAGCCTGTTCGTCAACATCGGCGAGCGCACCAACGTCACCGGCTCCAAGGCCTTCGCGCGGATGATCCTGAACGGCCGCTTCGAGGAGGCGCTGGCCGTGGCGCGCCAGCAGGTGGAGAACGGCGCCCAGGTGATCGACGTGAACATGGACGAGGCCATGCTCGACAGCAAGGCCGCCATGGTGCGCTTCCTGAACCTGATCGCCTCCGAGCCCGACATCGCGCGCGTGCCGATCATGGTGGACTCCTCCAAGTGGGAGGTGATCGAGGCCGGGCTGCGCTGCATCCAGGGCAAGGGCATCGTCAACTCGATCTCCATGAAGGAGGGCATCGAGAAGTTCAAGCACGAGGCGCGGCTGGTGCGGCGCTACGGCGCGGCGGCGGTGGTGATGGCCTTCGACGAGGTCGGCCAGGCCGACACCTACCAGCGCAAGATCGAGATCTGCGAGCGGGCCTACCGCGTGCTGGTCGACGAGGTGGGCTTCCCGCCCGAGGACATCATCTTCGACCCCAACATCTTCGCCATCGCCACCGGCATCGAGGAACACAACAACTACGCGGTGGACTTCATCGAGGCCACGCGCTGGATCAAGCAGAACCTGCCGGGCGCCAAGGTGTCGGGCGGCGTCAGCAACGTGAGCTTCTCCTTCCGCGGCAACGACCCGGTGCGCGAGGCGATCCACACGGTCTTCCTCTACCACGCCATCCGCGCGGGCATGGACATGGGCATCGTCAACGCCGGCATGGTGGGCGTGTACGACGAGGTGGAGCCCGGGCTACGCGAGCGGGTGGAGGACGTGATCCTCAACCGCCGGCCCGACGCCGGCGAGCGCCTGGTGGAGATCGCCGAGAGCGCCAAGGGCGCCGCCAAGGACGAGAGCAGGAAGCTCGAATGGCGCGGCACCCCGGAGCAGCCGGTGCCGGTGGCGCAGCGCCTGTCGCACGCGCTGGTGCACGGCATCACCGACTTCATCGTCGAGGACACGGAGGAGGCCTACCGCGAGATCGTCGCCAGGGGCGGCCGGCCGCTGCACGTGATCGAAGGCCCGCTGATGGACGGCATGAACGTGGTCGGCGACCTGTTCGGCGCCGGCAAGATGTTCCTGCCGCAGGTGGTGAAGTCGGCGCGCGTGATGAAGCAGGCGGTGGCGCACCTGATCCCCTACATCGAGGAAGAGAAGAAGCGCGACGAGGCGGCCGGCCGCGACGTGCGCAGCAAGGGCAAGATCGTCATCGCCACCGTCAAGGGCGACGTGCACGACATCGGCAAGAACATCGTCACCGTCGTGCTCCAGTGCAACAACTTCGAGGTGGTGAACATGGGCGTGATGGTCCCGTGCCACGAGATCCTGGCCCGGGCAAGGATCGAGGGCGCGGACATCGTCGGCCTGTCGGGTCTGATCACGCCCAGCCTGGAAGAGATGCAGTACGTGGCCGGCGAGATGCAGAAGGACGAGCACTTCCGCATCAAGAAGATCCCGCTGCTGATCGGCGGCGCCACCACCAGCCGCGTGCACACCGCGGTGAAGATCGCGCCGCACTACGAGGGGCCGGTGGTCTACGTGCCCGACGCCTCGCGCAGCGTGGGCGTGGCGCAGAACCTGCTCTCGGAGCAGGCGGCGCAGTACATCGCCGAGGTCAACGCCGACTACGAGCGCGTGCGCCACCAGCACGCCAATCGCAAGCAGGTGCCGCTGTGGCCGCTGGCGAAGGCGCGCGCCAACAGGACGCCGATCGACTGGCGCGGCTACCAGCCGACCCGGCCGAAGTTCACCGGCCGGCGCATCTTCCGCAACTACGACCTGTCGGAGCTGGCCGCCGCCATCGACTGGGGCCCCTTCTTCCAGACCTGGGACCTGGCGGGGCCCTTCCCGCAGATCCTCAAGGACGAGATCGTGGGCAGCGAGGCGCAGCGCGTCTTCTCCGACGGCAAGCGCATGCTGCAGCGGCTGATCGAGGGCCGCTGGCTCACGGCCAACGGCGTGGTGGGCTTCTGGCCGGCCAACACCGAGCACGACGACGACATCGTGCTCTACGCCGACGAGAGCCGCGAACGCAAGGTGCTGACCTGGTACGGCATGCGCCAGCAGACCGAGAAGCAGGAGGTGAACGGCGTGATGCGCCCCAGCCGCTGCCTCGCCGACTTCGTCGCGCCGCGCGACGCGGGCATCGCGGACTACGTGGGTGCCTTCGCCGTCACGGCCGGCATCGGCGCCGAGAAGAAGGAGAAGTACTTCCTCGACGACCTGGACGACTACTCCGCCATCATGTTCAAGGCCCTGGCCGACCGCCTGGCCGAGGCCTTCGCCGAGGTGCTGCACCGGCGCGTGCGCATGGACCTGTGGGGCTACGCGCCCGACGAGCAGCTCGGCCTGGAGCAGCTCATCAAGGAGCAGTACCGCGGCATCCGCCCGGCGCCCGGCTACCCGGCCTGCCCCGACCACAGCGTCAAGGGCCCGCTGTTCGAGCTGCTGCAGTGCGAGGAGATCGGCATGGGCCTGACCGAGAGCCTGGCGATGACGCCGGCGGCCAGCGTATCCGGGTTCTATCTGGGGCATCCCGAGGCAAAGTACTTCAGCGTGGGCAGAATCGGGCCCGACCAGCTGGCCGACCTGGCCGCGCGCCGGCAGGTGGCCGAGGCCGACCTGCAGCGGCTGCTGGCACCGAACCTGTAACGCCTGCAGCGGCGCGGCCCCACGCGCGCTGCGTTCCTTGTCCTACGTTCTTCGCCCGGGGGCCGCATTCCTTTTGTGTCGTTGATGAGTTTCGCCGCGCAGCACTATGCGGCCCTGGCCGTGTGCGCGTTCGCGGCCTGGGGTGCGGGCGCCTGCGCGCTCGCGCTGCTGCGCGCGGCGCCGCTGGAGGCGCCGGACGAAAAAACGCCGGGCCGCCCCAAGTTTTCTTGCCCCCCTCGGGGGGCGGGCTGGGCGCAGCCCGGCCCTGGGGGCACTCAGGACCCCTGGCTGGAGGCCGGCTTGGCCGCCGCGCTGGGACTCGGCCTGTACGTGCTGGCCTTCCAGGGCCTGGGCCTGGCCGGCCTGCTGCGGCCGCCCGCGGTGGGCGCGCTGATGGCGGCGGGCCTGCTCGGCGCCGCGCTGCGCGTGCCGGCGCTGCGCCGTGCGCTGCGCGGCCGGCCCCGGCCGCCGCTGACGGCGGCCGGCCGCGCCGCGCTGGCCGTGGCCTGGGGTGCCTTCGCCGTCTCGCTGGTGGAGCCGCTGTCGCCGCCGCATGCCTTCGACGAGATGATGTACCACCTGCCGTGGGCACGCGAGGTGGCCGCGAGCGGGCGCATCGGCGTGTACGACTGGCTGCGCTATCCCTGGTTTCCGTACAACTACAACCTGCTCTACGCGGCCGCGATGCCGCTGATGGGCGACGTCTTCCCGCACCTGCTGCACGCGCTGGCCGGCTGGATCGCCGCGCTGCTGATCTACCGCCTGGCACTGCACCACACCGACCGCGTCACCGCCTGCATGGCGGCCGTGATCCTGCTGGCGGTGGGCGAGTACGCCAATGCGCTGATCGACATGGGCGTGGCGCTGTTCGTGCTGTCGGCCTGCGTGCTGCTGTGGGCCTGGCGCGCGGACGCGGCGCGCGACCCGCGCCGGCTGATGCTGGCCGCCTTCCTGCTCGGCGTGGCGGCGGGCAGCAAGTACCAGGCCCTCACGTTCCTGCCGCTGCTGGGCGTGTTCGTGCTCTGGCGCGAGCGCCGGCCCGGCGTGCTGCTGGCCGGCCTGGCGGTGTTCCTGCTGCCGTGCATCTACTGGTACGGCCGCAACTGGCTGCACACGGGCGACCCGTTCAACCCCATCGGCGCGCGGGTGTTCGGCTTCACCAACTGGAACGCGGCCGACTACCGCCAGCAGGTGGACGACGTGCGCGAGCACGCCGCGCTGCCCAACGTGATGCTGTGGCCGGCGCTGCTGGTGCCCTGGTGCGTGTTCTGGAAGGCGCGCCCGGCCGTGCGCGCGGCCTTCGTCTTCGGCGCCTGGTCGGTGCTGGTGTGGGTCGCCACCTCGCGCTACCCGCGCTACATGATGGCCGCCTTCCCGATGCTGGCCTGGCTGGGCGCGATGGGCTGGCGGCAGCTGTACCTGTGGGCCGCCGCGGGCGTGCGGCGATGGATGCCCGCGCTGGCCCGGGCACCGGTGCCGCGCATCGCCGGCGGCGCGCTGCTGGCGCTGCTGGTGGTGGTCGGCGTGCAGCGCATGGTGGTGCACGCACGCATGGTCGCCGCCACGCCCGAGGCGCGCGAGGCCTTCCTGCGCGCCAACGTGCCCGGCTACGAGGTGCTGCAATACGTGCGCGCCCACGGCCAGGGCCGGCTGTACCAGGTCGGCCTGAACGACGCCATCTACTTCGCCGGCCAGCCGGCCTGGGGCGACGTGTTCGGGCCCTACCGGCTTTCCGACTACATCCTGCTGCCGCCCGAGGCGCTGGCGCACAAGCTGGCGTCGCAGGGCTTCGGTACGATCGTGGTCAACACGGCCATCGCGCCCTACGTCGACACGCAGCCCGGCTTCGGCCGGTACTTCGCGCCGCTGTTCGCCCGCGGCGCGGTGAAGGCGTACCGCGTGCTTCCCACCCCTTCCGGCCCGACCCCATGACCGCTGCTGCCCCCGACCTCGCGGCCCTGCGCATCGCCGCCGTCATCCCCTGCTACAACGAGGCGGCTGCCATCGGCCAGGTGATCGCCGGCTTCCGCGCGGCGCTGCCGCAGGTGCAGATCCACGTCTTCGACAACGCCTCCACCGACGACACGGCCGCCGTGGCGCGCGCCGCCGGCGCCGAGGTGACGCACGTGGCCCTGCGCGGCAAGGGCAACGTGGTGCGCCGCATGTTCGCCGACGTGGAGGCCGACGTGTACGTGATGGTGGACGGCGACGCCACCTACGACCTGGCGCGCCTGCGCGAGATGATCGCGCTGCTGGTGGACGGCAACCTCGACATGGTGGTCGGCGCGCGCCAGGACGACCGCCAGGACGTCCAGACCTACCGCCCCGGCCACCGCCTGGGCAACCGCCTGCTCACCGGCACGGTGGCGGCGCTGTTCGGCGGCGGCTTCACCGACATGCTGTCGGGCCTGCGCGTGTTCTCGCGGCGCTACGTCAAGAGCTTCCCGGCGCTGGCGCAGGGTTTCGAGACGGAGACCGAGCTGACCGTGCATGCGCTCGAGCTGCGCATGCCCTGGACCGAGCTGCCGGTGCGCTACCTGTCGCGGCCGGAGGGCTCGCACAGCAAGCTCTCCACGTACCGCGACGGCTGGCGCATCCTGCTGATGATCACGCGGCTGTTCGTCAACGAGCGGCCGCTGTCCTTCTTCAGCACCATCGCCGCGCTGCTGGCGCTGGCGGCGCTGGCACTGGCGGTGCCGCTGGTGCTCACCTGGCTGCACACCGGGCTGGTGCCGCGCCTGCCCACCGCGGTGCTGGCCACGGGGATGATGCTGGCCGGCATGCTGTCGGCCGCCTGCGGCGCCGTGCTGCGCACCGTGACGCTGGGCCGGCGCGAGGTCAAGCGGCTGCGCTACCTGGCGATCCCCGGCGTGCGGTACGTGCTGGAGCGAGAATGAGTCCACCCCCGTTTCTCCCGGACTTCGCAGGTCTCATCCGAGCAGCCGCCAGAGGCGGCAGCTCTTCCGGCCGTCCAAGCCTGCGCAGGCAGGCTTGGAGCCGCGGCCCTCAGCCCCTCAAGGGGGTGCACCCGGCGGCCCGGCAAAGCCGGCTCCGCGGGTGCACTGGCATGGCCTGCTCCACGGCTCTTCGGTTCTGTTTCGTTGCATGCAATGCCGGTGATACGCAACGCCCTGGGCCACTGAGATGAACACCATCGGCGAACGCCGGCGCCTGCTGCTGTTCGCCGTGGCCGGCGCGATCGGCTTCGTGGTCGATGCCGGCGTGCTGTACGCGCTGGCGTCCTGGCTGGGCTGGTACGCGGCGCGGGTGCTCTCCTTCCTCGCGGCGGCCAGCGTCACCTGGCTCTTCAACCGCCGCTACACCTTCGCCGCGGCGCGTCCGCCGTCGCTGTGGCGCGAGTACCTGGCCTACCTGGGCGCCATGCTGGGTGGCGCGGCGGTCAACTACGCCATCTACGCGCTGACGCTGCACCTGGCGCAGGGGCCCTGGGCCGCGCTGCTGGGCGTGGCACTGGGCAGCCTGGGCGGCATGGCCGTCAACTATCTCTCGGCGCGGCACCTGGTGTTCCGGCCGCGCGGCCCGCGCTGATCGACAGCGCCGGCCGATGCCGCTAGGGTCGGGGCATGTCTGCCGCGCCGCCACCTTCTTCTTCTCCCTCCTTGCCGCCCTTCGTCCGCAAGCTGCTCACCCCCCTGCGGCCGCTGGCGCCGCTGTGGCGCGCGGCCACGCTATGGCAGGAGGCCGACGGCCTGCGCATGAGCGCGGCGATGTCCTTCTACGGCATCCTGAGCCTGGCGCCCCTGCTGGTGCTGATCGTCGCCATCCTGGGCTGGTGGCTGGACCGCGCGTTCGTCGAGACGCGCCTGGTCAGCGAGATCGCCGGGGTGGTGGGCCAGCGCGGCGCGCAGGCGGTGCAGCAGGCGATCACCAGCGCGCAGCAGCCGCGCGAAGGGATCATCGCCTCGGCGCTGGCCTTCGTCCTGCTCATCTCCGGCGCCACCGGCGTGTTCGCCGAACTGCAGTCCGCCTTCGAGCGGCTGTGGCGCCAGGGCGGCCCGCCGGCGCCCAAGGCGCCGTGGTGGCACACCGCCTCGCTGCGGCTGCGCGGGCTGGGCTACATCCTGGTGTTCGGCCTGCTGCTGCTGATGTCGCTGGCGGCCAGCACGGCGATCAACTTCATCGCCGACTGGGCCGGCCAGTGGCTGTCGCTCAAGCCGCTGCTGCGCGCCATCAACGAGCTGATCTCCTTCGCCTTCTGCACGGGCCTGTTCGCCGGCCTGATGCGGCTGAGCAGCGGCCCCAAGCCGCGCCTGCGCTACATGCTGGCGGGCGGCGCGGTGGGCGCGGTGCTGTTCACGCTGGGCAAGCAGGCGCTGGCGATCTACCTCTCGACGGCAGCCGTCGTCTCGGCCTACGGCGCGGCCGGCTCGCTGGTGGTGATCCTGATGTGGATCTACTTCACGGCCGCGATCCTGCTGTTCTCGGCCAGTTGCGCGCGGGCGCTGCACGAGGAGGCGGCGGCGCGCTGAGCCGATTGGGTCGCGGCCGCGGTCGTGATCCGTGATCCGGCCCCTCACACCCGTTCGATAACCCTCACCGTTCACGCTGAGCCTGTCGAAGCGCCGCGCCCCGGCTTCGACAAGCTCAGCCCGAACGGGTGGGGGGGATCGACCTCATCCGGTCGCTTTCCCCTTTGATGCACCCCAGCGGTTCCACGCGCCGTGGCCGGGGGCCTGGGGCGCGGGCGATTTGTGGGGCGGCGAGGAGCGCAGGCCAGGGGCGGGCGTGCCTGCCGAAGGACAGGCACGCTTCCACTCTGACTCGCTGCACCTGTTTGAACGGAGCGCTCCGCAGGAGCGCGCAGTGAGTTGTGCAGCGCCGCCCCTGGCCGAGCACCGCAGCGAAGTCGGCGCAACGCGCCGACCGCCCCACCATG
>Ga0182738_1002217_pt1 | contig 23304 bp, 21 predicted proteins | sample eDN5th30CBELigMG_FD_128876 | JGI IMG/M metagenome (GOLD analysis project Ga0182738, IMG submission 128876) | Enriched Miracle-Growth compost microbial communities from Emeryville, California, USA - eDNA 5th pass 30_C BE-Lig MG (version 2)... ...
GGGCGGAGCCCGCCTCGGCGTCGACGGCCGCGAGCAGCGCCCGGCGGGCGAAGGCCGCCAGGTCCTCGCCCGGCGGTTTCGCGGCGACGAGCAGCTCGTGCTCGTCGGCCGAGAATCGGAGCATGACTTGTCGATCTCGCTTCATTCGAAGATCTCCGGGAAGAGGCGAGGGCCCAGGGCCTTCGCCGGGAGGGCCGGGGGGTTGGGGACTCCGGGCATGACCCGCTGCCATGCCCACTGCGCGAGCGTGAGGAGGATCCACGCGGCGGCGACGATCCCGATCGCCCGATCGAGCGCGCCGAGGCGGCTCGTCGGTGCCGGGGCGGGCGCGACGTCGGGCGGCTCCTCCTCGGGGGTGAGGTCGTCGAGCCACGCCTCGAGCGCCGTGGCCCAGTCGGCGGCCGTCGGGCGGACGGCGGTCGCGAGGAACGCGGCGCGGAAGAGGCGGTCGACCTCGTCGGGCAGGTCGACCGGGTCGTAGCGGGGGGCCTCGAAGTCGGGGTGCTTGGCCCAGCGGAAGAAGAGCCCGCGGCGGACGGCGTCGTCGGGCTCGAGGCCCACCGCCTGCGGCGACGACCTGGGCTCGTGCGGCGGCTTCCCGAACAGGAGCTCGAACAGGAGGACCGCGAGCGCGAACCGGTCGGCGTCGTGCGAGGGGAGGGCGCGGGGGTTGTCGAGGACCTCGCGCGGCACGTAGCCGGGCGTGGAGAGCGAGGACGAGGCGTCGCGCACCTCGCCGCTCGCGATGCGGTAGCCGAAGACGCTCACCGACGCGGCGTCGACGAGCATGGCCGCCGTGTTGGCCACGTCGACGACGAGGTTGCCGGCTTTGAGGACGTCGCCGAGGACGACCCTGGGGCCGCGATGGGCGTGGATGTCGGCCACGGTGCGGGCGAGGCCCAGCGCGATCGACACCTTCGCCTCGACGGGGATCGTGGCCGTCGCCCGGGCGTCGAGCAGCGACTCGAGCGTCTCGCCGGCGGCGAGCTCCATGACGAAACCCGTCGGCTCGTCGGCGTCGCCGCCGGTGACGACCTCGATCGGCCAGGCGACCCCCCCGAGCTTCAGCCCGAGGTTCGCCAGGGCCTCGATCTTGCCGACCTGGTCGGCGGAGAGCGGCGAGGTGAGGACCTTCACGCAGCGGTCGCCCGCGCGATAGACACGCCCCTCCACCCCCCGGCCGATCTCGGCGCGGGGGGCGAGGGGGTAGGCGACCTTCGTCCTCCTCCCGACGACCCGGTCCATCTCGGACCTCCTTCGCGAAGGTCAGGAGATCCGGATCGACGGGTTGGAGCCGCCGAACGACGTGCGGGAGGCGTTCAGGAGGCTGTCGAGGGTGATCTTGAGGATCGACTTCGGGTCGGCGTCGAGGAATTTCACGCCGCGTTCGTTCAGGTCGAGGCGGGCCGCGAGCTCATCGTTCATCGCCTCGGGCGCCGGGCCGACGAGGTTGACCTTGCCGCGATACTTGGCGCACATCGAGGTGAACGCGCGGAGGCCCTCCTCGGTCTGCTCGGCCGTCTCGCCCGTGGGCTTCAGGTCCGAGACGATCAACACTTCGAAATTCTTGACGGTGACCTCCTCGGGGAAGATCTTCGTCTCGAAGAACTCCTCGCACTTCTCGGCGACCGCCTTGAGCGCCGTGCCGATCGGCGTCTGGCCGTCGGGCGTGTACTCCGGGTCGGTCGCCTGCGCCAGCGGCTCGAACTCGGTCATCACGACGCCGCCGCTGATGACGACGTTGATGATGTAGACGAGCTGGCCGACCTTGGGGCCGCCGACCTCGACGAGGGACGCGCCGACGGCGGGGATGAACTCGCCCTGCTTCTGGCGCCAGTGCGCCATCGAGCCGGACTCGTCGCGCACGACGGGGACGACCACGACGCGGCGGGGGAACTGGCCGGGCGCCGGGACGACGGCGACCTTGGGCGACTTGTCCTTTCGCGAGACTGGCATGGGAAACTCCTTGCGGTGGGCGGCAGCACGCCCGCTCGCTGCGCAGCATCGGGCGTGGGTGCCGGACTAGAGCCCCGCCCATGCGGGGTTACTCCACCGTACAAGGGGCCTTGGCGCGAATTGTTGCGCCGGCGCTACGTCGCGTCGGTCGGGCCCGATCGGCGTTCGGAGGGCGGCCGGCGAGGAGCGAGCGTGGCCGTCGCACGCCTTGTTCGCTACGCCCCGCCGCCTCGCGTGCGCCTTACTGCGTCGGCGAAGAGGGAACGCGCCGGATCGGGAGTCGGCCTCAATCGTGGATCCGGCCGACCAGGTGGAATGACGCCCAGTGGAACGGGCGCGAGTACGGCAACTGGGATCCCCGACCGGAGAGGAACCGGGCGTCGAGCAGCTCCGCCAGCCGCGCCGCTTCGTGGGGATGGTCGGCGGCCGGCCAACGCTCGGCCAGCGAGGCGGCGATCTCGGCCAGCTCGGATCTGGTCGCGGTGCGGACCCGCTTCTGGACCGAGCGCAGCGCGATCGCGGGCCTGTCTCCCGCCGAGAGTCGTTCCATGAAGCGGGAGAGGGCCAGCGCGGCGCACAGGTCGTCCACCGGCCACATGCTGCAGAGCACGAGCCCGGCACCGCGTGCGAGGAACGCCGCCGGCAGCCCCATCCCCTCGTCCGGATCGTCGCGATCGCGGCAGGCCGTCCGGCACCCGCTCAGCAGGACCAGGGAGCCGGGCCTCAGGGGCGGCCGACGGCTGAGGATGTCGTGGGCCATCAGCACGTCGTCCGCGAGTAGGACGTGCGACCTCCATCCGTATCGCACCTCGCCCACCGCGTGGGCGGACAGGTGGATCACGGAATACCGATCCCACCCCTCGAGACGCGCGGCGCTCGCCTCGGGCCCCGCGTGGAGATCCCACCGGCCGGCGTCGTGCCGCGAGAGCAGCCCGGCCTCCCACTCCGCGAAGGGGAGCGTCATCCGGCTCCCACGGTCCGGGTTCGCGAGGCTCAAGGCCCTGTCGCCGAGAGCGAGGGCAGGGATCCGATCGAGGAGCGAGGCCGACGGCAGGTAGGCGACCTGGAAACGGTCGCAGAGGGGGACGCCGTCGAGCCGGGCCGCGTGGATGGGGAACCAGTGCAGGAAGGCGTGCGGCACGACGTACAGCCCCTCCAGGCCGCCGATGAGCGGCAGGAGCGGGCGGAAGAGGCAGTCGCCGATGAGGTCGTGGGGCGCCGGCGAGGTCAGCTCGTTGCCCTCGTGCCACTCCAGCGCCTCCTTGTGCGCCGTCGGCCACCGCGGATCGCTCGGAGGGTAGGTCACACGCTCGGCCACGAGCCGACGTCCGTCCCGGATGAACGCCCACGAGTCGCCCGGGCCGTTCATCCAGAAGTCGACGATGGCCCACCCGTCGGGCAGGGACGCGGCGCCGTGTGGATCGGGGAGGTTGCGATCGCGGGAGTCGTCGCCCCGCTCCCCTCCGGGCGGGTCGCCGATGTAGGCTTCGCGCCAACATCTCATGTATTCGTCGGACAGCTCGTCCAAAGGCGCGGCGGAAGGGCTGGCTTCGGCGGCATCGTTTGGCGGCGAGGCCTTCGCCGCGGCCTCGCCGGCCGCACGGCGGAGCCGCTCGCCCAGCTCCGCCCGCACGAGCTCGATCCTCTCGCGCGTGCCGGGCGGGCCGCCATCTTGCGACCACTCTTCGATGATCTGGGCGACGACATGCCCTTTGAGCTGTTGCACGATTGACCAGGCCAACTCCGGCTCGGAATGGCCAAGGGCTGCCGACACCGCGGGGGACATCCCCCGTTTCCATCCCGCGAGCGCCCGGAGCGACGTCGCGTCCATACCCGCCACGCGGAGGAAGGTGTCAAAGGAACGCCGGGCCTCGAGGAGCAGTCGCCGGGCCGACGGCCACGGATCTCCGCCGGCCAGCGCGATCGCCAGTCGGACCAGGTCGTGCATCCAGCGATCGGAAGGCGAGAGGAGGCTGGGGTCGACCCCAGCCGCGGCTGCGGCCGCCCGTTCCAGCAGTTCGGGGACGTATCCTCCCGCATGATGGGATGGCCCTCGAGGGGCGGAAGCCTGCCCGATCAGCACGGCCGCGAGCCGGCAGCGCCCCTGCGCGAGGAGTTCGCGCTGGCCGTGTTGCTCGGCGGCGGCGACGGCCCCGCGGTAGGCCTCCGCAGCCCTCTCGAGCCGGGGCCGGTCGGGTCGGTCTACCCCGATGCGATAGGCGTCCCCGAGGCGCATCGCCGCCACGACTTCATCCTTCCCTCGTCCCAGGGCCGAGAATGTCTGCCCCGCCCGCTTCAGGGAGCGTAGCGCCTCGTCGTCCCGGCCGGTCAGCGCATAGATCCATCCCATGTCCGAGCAGAGGGCGGCCCATTGCACCGCCCAGAAGGGTCCCAGGCCGACGAACTGCCGCAACAGCTCGGGGAACCAACACTCGACACGCACGAGGAGCTCCTCCGCGGACGCGAAGTCGCCGAGCATCGTCATCGCCTCGGCCGCGAGCAGCATCGCCGGCACGCAGATCCCCGGCTCCGACGTATGCGACAGGCGCACTGCCGTCTCGGCCCGGGCCCTCGCCTCCCGGTAGGCCCCCCTCGCCCTGCAGACATACCCCCGGATCAGGCTGCATCGTGCCCTGCCGCTGTTGGTGTGGAGATCGGGCTCCGCGGCGACGCACGCTTCCTCGGCGGCAGTGAAGTCCTCGAGGGCCAGCGAGGACTCCGCACGCGTCAAGAGGCACGAGGCCCGCACAACGCCGACACCGATCGCACCCTCATCGGCCTTGGCGAGTGCCGCCAACGCTCGATCGGCGAAGGCGATGGCATCGGTATTCAGCCCGCGTTGGTGGCTCACCTCGGCCAGGACGCGTAAGCCGCGGGCCCGGTCGGTCGGCGAGTTGAGCGCGCTCGCGGCCGACAGGACCAAGAGTCGGGCGTTGTCCAGGTCACCCACGGCCAGCCGCCGCTCCGCGTATTGGAGCATCCGGATGGCGACCGCCTCCGACGGGCGTGGAGTCGGGCTGTCCTCGGAGATCCCGTCCGAGATCCGGGCAGTCGCCTCGGCGTAGATGAAGAGCGCCCGGTGGACCTGTTCCGCGTGGCGCGCCTCGTAGCGATCGATCTCGAGAGCCTTCTGCTCGACGAGTTCCTCGATGAGCGTCGTCACCTCCCGATCGAGGCCGAGCCCGAAGCAGGCCTCGGCCCTGAGCATGCGGCTCTGGATCCATTCGTCGACGGATCCAACTAGGTCGAATGCTCGCTCGGCGAGCTCCAACTCCTGCGCGGCCTCGGAGGCCTTCCCCTCGTCGAGGAGCAGGTGGCCGTGCAAGATCGAACGCCGGGCGGCGTCCGAGAGTATCTCCCCGCAGAGGATGGCGTGGCGCCTTATGTCCGAAAGGGGATACAAGGGGCGGAGGCCCGCCGGGCCCCGCAGGAGGGGGCCTTTGAGCTCGCCTCGGGCGGCGGCAGACAGGGTCGGCAGAGCCGCGGCCGCAGCTTCGATCGCTTCGGGCCAGCGTCCGGCGCTCCGGAGGAACGCGGCGAGGTTGCATCCCCCGTAAGCCCTGCCGATCTCGGTCTGGAACAGCGCCACCGCGGCACGGGCCAATGACACGGCTGCCGCGTCCCGCCCCTCTCCCAGGAGGACGCCGCCGGCCAGGAGGAAGCAGGTGGCTGAATGCTCGAGCCGCTGGACGCAATCCGGCCGCGATCGTCCGCGCTCGACCAGCGCGATCAACTCTTCGGCGACGCCCTCCCAATCGCCGGCCGACGCGTGGCGGGCATGTTCTACGGCGAGTGTCTGCAACTCGTCGAGCTCGAGTTGCCCTTCCACCGCGCCCCGGAGGGCGGCGAAGAGCGGCCCGAGGTTGTCCGGATTCGCGCCGCCCATGAACGGCCCCGCCCGAGCATGATCGTTCCGGGGATTCACTGCCGGGCCACACCCCCGGAAGATGGGGCCTGGAGTCCTACTCGGACGCGGAGAGTTACGGCGGATTCAGGCCTTCAGCCCGAGCCGGATCTCGGAGCCGTCCGGCCAAGCGAACGCCGAATCCGGGAGCGGCTCGCCGGGGTTCGACCATCCGGTGGAGTCGACCGTCAGGATCTGCGAGGAGCCGTCCGCGAAGGGCACCTCGATCACGAGGGGCCCGAGGGTCGGGGGAGGGTCGACCTCCACGCGGGGCCGAAACACCTCCTCGCCGCCGTATTCCCGACTGCGGTGGAGCGTGATCTGGACCGGCGGGACCTCATCGCCATAGGCGCGACGAGCGGCTTCATCAGAGAGGGAGACCAGAGGGTCGCCGCCCGGAGAGGCGAGCTCCCACGAGGTTGTCGGTCGCCCGGCCTCGGGGGATCGGAACTGGAGGCCCGAAAAGATCGGGTTGATGACGAGAACTAAGAACCCTTGGTCGCGTCCCTCGGCAGGGAAAAGCACCGAGGTTTTTGCCGGCGACTCCTGCTCCGCCTGGGGGGCCAACTCGGAGAGGCGGTGTGTGAGGAGGGCCCTGGGCACCTGGCGGAGGAAGTTGTCGTCCTTGAGCAGGCGCAGGAAACCGGCGGCCGCCGAGAAGAACTCGCTGGCGAAGCTCGTCGGGTCCTCGAGCTGGCGGCGGATCTCGGCGTCGACCTCGGGAGACGCGTGCCCGCCGATGAAGTCCTTGAGGTCCCTGTACGTGATCTCCATCCCATCCTCCTTCGGAGTGACCGACAGCATGCGGCCGGGGGACCGTAACCTCCCGCGCCCTGCTGCCCGCTCGGATCCGATCCCAGCGGGCAGCACGGCAACCTCGTCGCCCAACGGGCTTCCGACTGCCGGGCACCATAGCGCGATGAAGACCTCGACGCGAGCAGATCCGGGAGGTGCTCCGCTTCGCCTCGCGGGTCGGATTCGACGGTGGTGGGAGTAACCGCCCCGAGGCTCCGGCCCTCGCCGGCCCAGTACAGGTGTGTGGCACCGGCCACGGTGCCGATCGACTTGCCCCCGATTCGCCCCGGATCGAGGAGAGGGGCCACACCCACCGGTGCGGCCCCCCGTAGCTGCGTTACCCCGCGGCGGCTAGAGCTTCCCGGCGTTGGCGAAGCTGTACCAGTCTCGGCGGCCGAGGATCACGTGGTCGAGCAGGCGGATTCCGAGGAGTTTCGCCCCCTCGGCGAGCCGCGTCGTGACCAGCTCGTCGTGCCGCGACGGCTCGGCGTTACCCGACGGGTGGTTGTGGGCGACGACGATCGCCGAGCTCGCGGTCTGGAGCGACACGGCGAACACGAGCCGCGGGTCGACGGGCGAGGCGTCGATGCCGCCGGTGTGGAGCCTCACCCAGCCGAGCACCTCGAGCGACGAGTTGAGGCACACCACCACGAACTCCTCGCGGAGCTCGAAGGTGTCCTTGTCCCAGAGGGTGCGGAGGTACTGCTCGCAGCTGACCGGGCTCGAGAGGACCCGCGGCATTTTCCGCTGGCGGTCGTCCTTGTGCCGGCCACGCTTGTAGCTGACTTTGAGTTCGGCGAGCGAGGGTGTACGTTCGAAGGTCTTGAGCGTAATCATGGGGAACCATCCTGGTTGCGATATCAAGCGGCCGAGGGGCTCCAACCCCCTCGGCCTTTTTCGTTGTCGTGTCAGTCTTCGTCGGGGAGCATCACGGTGATGCACGGCGAGCCGTCGTCATCCGGGCCGCACACGGCCCGGAGCGTCACGAGCTCCGGCTCCTCGCCGCATGCGTTCTGCACATAGAGCGAGTAGCGGACCTCCGAGCCCCGGCCGCCCCCGCCCCTCGCGGCGAAGCGGAGCATGCTCAGCACGTCCCAGAGTCGCCCTGCTTCGTCCTGGCACTCGGCGCCGCGGGGTACGGCGACGCACTCGGCCCATGCGGCCTGCGTGAGGGCCACCGGGAAGGCGAAGCCCGCCTCCATCGCCGTCTCGGTCACGTCGACGAGCACGCCGTCGGCGATGGCCTGCTTCCGGGTGTAGGCAAAGATCACGTTGTCCATTTCCGTCATTCCTCTTCGTTACGCGCCGCGACGGCCCCTCCGCGTGCGGCGAATCCAAATTCACCCCGCGACCCACGTCGCTTTTTCGGCGGGTGGGGGGACCGGGTGTCTTCGCCCTCCTGGAGACACCCGGGCCCCCCGCCCGTCGAAAAAGGACTGACTGCACGGCCGAGAGGCCGTGACGAGAAAGGGGGACGCCTCGCCCCTTGAAGGGGTAGCGGAGCGGATGCAAGGGCAGTGGCGGAGAGGATCGGAGCGGACCAACCCGGCAGGGTTGGCACGCCCTTGCCTCCGCGGAGCGGGCGGGGGAGGGAACCGCCCCCGAGGGGCGACGTTGCAGGAAACTCCAAGAAAACCGGAGGATTGTGCAGCCGTCCCGAGAATATCAACCGGACCCACGGACCTATTTCCCTTGAGATTTCGGAGCCTCGGTGCGGTAATTCCTAGGTAATTGAAAGTAACTGCCGAGGGAACATTGCAGTGAGCGGCGCAGCAACCAAGATGGATTCGGCCCTGGAACTCCTTAGGGAGCGGGGCAGCCTGCGGCCGCGGGACCTGAGCGAACTAGGAATCCCGGCCGACTACTTCGCTCGCCTCTACCGGCGGGGGCTCGCGGCCTCTACGTCTCGCCGGACCTCGAGCCGGACGAGCGCCACAGCATCGCCGACGCCGCGCGCCTCGTCCCGAACGGCATCATCTGCCTGCTCTCGGCGCTCGCGTTCCACGATCTGACGACCCAGGCCCCGCGCGAGGTGTGGCTCGCCATCCCGAACAAGGCCTGGGCTCCGAAGGTGAAGGGCCCAAGGCTCAGGATCGTCCGCTTCTCGGGCCGCGCCCTGACCGAGATGGTCGAGGAGCATGAGGTAGAGAAGGTGGCGGTCCGGGTGTACTCGCCGGCGAAGACGGTCGCCGATGCGTTCAAGTACCGGAACAAGATCGGGCTCGACGTGGCGCTCGAGGCCCTCCGCGACTGCTGGCGGCGGCGGAAGGCGACGATGGAAGAGCTGTGGGCGGCGGCGCGGGTGTGCCGGATGGAGAACGTCATGAGCCCCTACCTCGAGTCGCTCGTATGACGGGGAAGAACATGCCGGCGTCCGTCAAGCAGCGGCTGCTCAACCTGAGCCGCAATACCGGCGAGGATTTCCAGCTCGACCTCACCCGTTACGCCGTCGAGCGGCTGCTCGCGGGGCTCTCGAGATCCGAGAATCGCGAGGCGTTCGCCCGCGACGACGGCAAGCAGACGCAGTGGATGGCGTTCCTGAATGGGAGCGGGCTCGAAGCGGCTCTTTCGCTCGAGGACGTGGTCGCCCAGATCGGCCAGTTCCTGAGCGTGCCGTTGCGGCACGCCGCGCGAGGGGAGCGATTCGGCCGAGCTTGGGCCCCGGGGAGGGGATGGAACGAGCTCCGATCATCCCCTGATTGGCCGCAGGCCGGGACGAGTCGATGAGGGGATCCGCCGGCAGGCGGAACCGCGGCTCACGGATAGGGGCGTCCTCCGTGACCGTCCATGTCGTGGGAGGACGCCTTGTGGCGTGGCGCTACATGCTCAAGCTCGGCCCCTCGTAGCGGCGGCGGGGACCTTCGATGGTCCGCCTGACCTGGTGCTGAGGCTCGGGTGCCGCGATGACGCCGTTGAGCCGGTCGAGGGCGACCTGCTCGTCGGAAGCCGCCCGGATCGTCTCCTCGGCGACCTCGCGATGACGGGCAATGACCTGCTCGAGCCGCTTCCGGTTCTCCTCGAGCTCGCGGGCCGCGCACGACGGTTGCCTGAGCAGCCGCTCGACTTCGGCCTGCACGGTCAGGTGCCCGATCCGGGCCTCGTTCGCCAGGATCCTCGTCTCGATGGACGCGCACTCCGCGTTGATGTCGAGGAGCTTGAGCCCGAGCCGCTGGTATTCCGGCTCGTGATGGCTCGTGAGCTTGCCCTGTTCGATGGAGAGCCTGATCCGCTCCATCTCGAGCACCTCCCTGCGGTGATTGAGCGAGGCGACCCTCAACTTCAGCTGCTCGATCTGCTCCTGCATGTGAAACCTCCGGCCCGATGGGGCAGAAACCTTCGCTGGGACGGTCACGTCGGACGCGGGGCGAAGGTAGCACGACGGGCCGAGGAGGCAACTTCGGGGGAACGCCCGGCGTGGTGGGGTGGGTCATCGGGTTCGACGGATCAGCGCTGCGGGCGAGGCTGATCCTCGAGTCGGCAGTCCTCGGTCGTTCCTGGCAGGGACCGAGGGGGGCCTCGTATCACCGGGGGCCCTCAGGTCTCCCCAAACCTGATGGCCTGATGGTCCTTGCACCACTATTTGAGGGGAGTCGTTCGGTCGCCGAAAGCTCTACCGGCCGGGCGGATTGACTGAATCGATTGACTAGAAGGCTAGGCCTGCCAGCCTATTCGTAGTCAATGAAAAACCCTCGAAACCCGTTGCCTTACAGAAGGTTATGATTCCTGCCGGGCGGCTTTCGTGCGAAGTTTGATTTCTCTTCGCACCGCTCGCGCCCCTTGTCAGTCAATTGCCAGTCCGCCCCTCTGGTCGTCCCTTCGGCCCGGATCGTCTGGTCCTGCTTCGCCATCGTCTGGAGGAGGTTCCCGACCTTCCGGCGTTTCTGCGCGTCGGTGAGCGAATCGGCGATCTGATCGACAACGGTCCCGAAAGCCGCGGCGTGATCGAGCAGGACATGAGGCGCGGGGCGACCGCGCGGGATTTCACGGCCCGCCGTAATGAAGGCAGCCTTTCACACGGCGGCCGACGAGTCCGCTTGTGCAAGCGTGCCTTTACTATGGGCACAAGAATCGTACCCCCGAAGCCGGTGCAACGACGCCTCGGTACTTGCCAGTAACTACCGAGCGGTCGTTGCTCGTGCCGTTACGGCCGACCCGAGGCGGGCTTGCAAAATCCTCCAACTATCTTGAAGGTTTTTGCAGGGGCTCCGAGACACAGAAAGGCCTCGACAAGGCCGCCTGCTTGGTACATAATACCTCCACTATTAAATAAGTGGAGGGACTTCGTACCATGCCCCGGGCGGCCGCACCCGACAACTCGACCCACGCGGAGGCGGTGCGTCTGTTCCGCGACCGCGGCGGCATGCTCCGGATGAGCGAGGCCGTGCGCGCCGGCGTCCACCGCCGGACGCTGTACGCGCTGCGCGATGAGGGGGTGCTCGAGCAACTCGGCCGCGGACTGTACCGCCTGGCCGACGCCCCGCCGCTCGAACAGCCCGATCTTGTGGCCGTGGCCCGCAGGGCCCCGAAGGGGGTGGTGTGCCTCATCTCCGCGCTCGCCTTCCACGAGCTCACGACCCAGATCCCGCACGAGGTGTACCTCGCCGTCCCGCGCGACGCCGAGCCGCCGCGGATCGACCACCCGCCGGTCCGCGTGTTTCGCGTCGCTCCGAAGGCGTTCGAGGAGGGCATCGAGACGCACACGATCGACGGCGTTCGCGTCCGCGTGTACTCGCGCGAGAAGACGCTCGCCGACTGCTTCAAGTACCGTAACACCATCGGCCTCGACACGGCGGTGGAGGCACTCAAGCGGTACAAGGAGCAGGGGCGCGTGAACGTGGACGCTCTCATGCGCGCGGCCAGGGCGTGCCGGGTGGAGAAGGTGATCCGCCCGTACCTGGAGGCCGTCCTGTGACCCCGCCGAAGAAGGACATCGCCCACTCGGTCCGGCAGCGTCTCATGAACGTTGCGAAGGCCACGGGCCGCCCGTTCCAGGAAGTCGTCGACTACTACGCGATGGAGCGGTTCCTGTACCGGCTCTCACGCTCGACCTACGCCAAGCGCTTCGTGTTGAAGGGCGCGCTCATGTTCCGGGCATGGCAGGGGGCCGCGTCGCGCCCGACGCGCGACATCGACTTCCTCGCACGCATGGACAACGCGGTCGAGGCCATCGTCCCAGTATTTCGCGAAGTGTGCGAGCTCGACGTCGAGCCCGACGGGATGGTGTTCGACCCGGGTACCGTGGCCGGTGTGATCATCAAGGAGGACGCCGACTACCCCGGCGTGCGGGTGACGTTCACCGGGACGCTCCAAACGATGCGGGTATCGATGCAGGCCGACATCGGCTTCGCCGACGTGGTGACGCCGGGCCCGGTCCCGCTCGTGTACCCGGTCATCCTCGAGTTCCCCGCGCCGGCGCTCACCGGGTACACCCCGGAGACGGTGGTGGCGGAGAAGTTCGAAGCGATGGTGCGGCTCGGCGAGCTGAACAGCCGGATGAAGGACTTCTACGACTTGTGGATGCTCGCGCAGCGATTCGATTTCGACGGACGTGAGCTGTCGCGGGCCGTGGCGAGAACGTTCGAGAACCGAAAGACTGTCCTCCCAGCGACTCCGCTCGCGCTCACGCCGGAGTTCGCCGCAGTGGCCGGAAAAGAGTCGCAGTGGAAGGGGTTCGTGCGGAAGGCGAAGCTCGACGACGCTCCGCCCGAACTCAGCGCGGTGATCAAGGAGCTCAGTCCGTTTCTGCTACCGCTGTATTCGTCGCTATCAACCGGATCGACGCTGAGCGGGCGGTGGCGTGCCCCCGGACCGTGGGAATGACCCGGTGAGAAAGGGTGCGGGCTCGCACAAGCCAGCCGCGACTTGGTGTTCCGAGTTGTCCAAAACGAAGTTCCATGAGGCCCATGGGCGATCTTCCTTTCGATGATCGCTCGTCAGAACCGGCGACCTTCCTCGACCATCTCCCGGAGCGTCAACCCGCCGAGGGACCGGCCCTTGCCGAACTCGAGGAGCTTCCTGACCGTCTCCTGGACATCCGCCTTCTCGGCGGGCGGCGGCACGAGCATGGCCACGGGCCGTCCGTGCTTGGTGATCGTGATGCGCTCGCCCCGCGCGACGCGCTCCAGGAGCTGGGGTAAATGCGTCTTGGCTTCGAAGGAACTCACGGTGGTCATAGCGCCTCCAGTCCAACCCGTTGATCCAACCAGACTAGCATAGGAGGAGCCGCGCATCTTGGGCGATGGACACCAATCGCCAAGGGGGCGAGGGCATCACTCGACCTGGCCCCCCGGCCTTAAGGCTGTAAGAAAAGCCGGCCAGTTCTTCTTACAGCGATCGCCTGGCATACTTCCCAGGACGCCAGACGCCATGGCTAGCGAAAATCTATACCCACCAGTAGCTTAGGGCCGCGTTCTCCCTCAGAATGTCAAGTTGACTAGCGAAAAAACTTGACTCCATCCGCCGTGGCGGCGATCGTAGTAGGTATGGCGACCCACTCGAGACAGCACGACCGGACGAGCGCGGCCCACCAGGTCCGCCGAGCCATCCAGGCGGGCGGGGAGCGGGTCTGGTCCGTGCAGGACTTCCCGAAGCTCCCGTTCCCGGCCGTGGCCCAGACGCTCTCGCGCCTCGCGCGGTCGGGCGATCTCCAGCGTGTGTCGAAGGGGCTCTACTACAAGCCGCGAAAGACCGCCTTCGGCATGAGCCGGCCTAATCCGAAGCTCTTGAGGGCCAAAGGCGCGGAGTCCCGCGCGGCGTTCCCCGCGGGGCTGACCGCTGCCAACCAGCTGGGATTCAGCACCCAGGTGCCCGCCCGGGAGGAGATCGCGACGACAAGGGGAAGCCTGCCACGCGCCATGGTGGGGCCGAAGGCCCGCGTGCACACCCGCCGGCCCGAGGCGTGGGCGAGGCTCACCGAGCACGAGGCCGCGCTCCTCGATCTCATCCGTAGGCGTGCCGAGACGAGCGAGCTCTCGCCCGAGGAGACGGTCAAACGACTCCTCTCGCTCCTCGAGGCGGAGGGGACGTTCGAGCGGCTCGCGCGCGTCGCGAAGCACGAGCCCCCTCGCGTGCGTGCTATGCTCGGCGCCCTGGGCGAGGAGCTGGGGAAGGACCCGAAGACGCTCGAGTCGCTGAAGTCGAGCCTCAACCCGCTCACGCGGTTCGATTTCGGCATCCTCTCGGCACTCGGGTCAGCGAGGAAGTGGCAAGCGAAGGAGCGCAAGTCAGGTGAGACTCCACGAACATGAGGACTTCGAGCAGCTGCTGCTCGCGGCGGCCGAGCATTTCGGTTCGGCGGGGCTCTCGCCGTCCGCGATCGAGAAGGACTACTACGTCACCGAGGCGCTCCGGCTCATCGCCGCCGCTTATGGCCCGAAGATCATCTTCAAGGGCGGCACGAGCCTCTCGAAAGGGTGGGGGCTCATCCAACGCTTCTCCGAGGACATCGACATCTTCCTCGACCCCGAGGCGTACACACCGAAGCTCGGCAAGCGCCCGATCGACCGAGAGCTCGAGAAGTTGAGGGACGTGGTCGCGTCCCACCCGGGGCTCGAGCTTGTCGCCGACGACAGCAAGAAGATCGGGGGAATCGGCCGCGACGACTACTTCGCCTACAAGCAACTCTTCCCCGGAAGCTTGAGGCCCCGCGTACTGCTCGAGGCGGGGACCGCGAGCGGACGACAGCCGACGGAAGACATCGCGCTCGAGTCGTACGCGGCTACGTTCCTGCGCGAGACTGGGAACTCCGTGGGGGCGGAGGACGAGGCGCCGTTCACGATGCGCCTCCTCCACTTCCGGCGGACCTTCGTCGAGAAGCTCTTCACGATCCACGGCAAGATCGAGCAGTACCTCCGGAGCGGCAAGCCGCTCGGCACGTATGCGCGGCACTACTACGACCTCTACATGCTCGCCCAGCGCCAGGAGGTGAAGGCGATGCTGCGCACCCCGGAGTACGAGGAGCTCCGCGTCGACTACGACCGGGTGAGCCGGGCTCACTTCCCCAAGTACTACCTCCCGCCCGAGGGCATGCGGTTCAACGAGAGCGCCGCGGTCTTCCCGGCTGGGCCGCTGAAGGATATGGTCGCTCGCGAATACGAAGCGCAGTGCGAGCTACTCTGCTTTGGGGGGTATCCAAGGTGGGAAGAGGTGGAGCGGTGCTTTGCGGAGATCCGAAACTTGATCTGATAAAGGCCTGGTGCCTCGTCTTGGTGATGACCTCGACGAAGACCATGGCTGGCTAAGGGACTACATCGAAGGGCAATCATGCGAATCAGCCGCGTCGCGATCGAGAATTTCCGCAACTTCAGATCGCTCCGTTTGAGCTTTGACCGCCACGCGGTGATCGTTGGCGAGAACAAAGTCGGCAAGTCCAATCTGCTGTTTGCTCTAAGGCTAGTCCTCGATCCGTCACTGCCCGACTCGACCAGACGACTCCGCCGCGAAGATTTCTGGGACGGCATGGCGGATCCGTTTGCGACCTCCTCGACGATCAAGGTGTCGGTGGACCTCGCCGATTTCGAGGATGACGAGAGTTTGATCGCGGTGCTCGCGGAACACCTCATCGAGCCGAGCCCGATGGTGTCCCGGTTGACGTACGAGTTTCGCCCCGTGCCAGGTCTCTCCGGTCCACCACAGAAGGAGACGGACTACGAGTTCACAGTCTATGGTGGAGATCGTGAGGAGAACTTTATCGGCTACGATGTCCGTGGCCGCATCCCGATGGACGTCCTTCCTGCCCTTCGGGACGCCGAGAGCGATCTAGAAAGTTGGCGGAAGTCGCCGTTGCGGCCGCTCCTCGACAAGGCAGTGAGCTCCATTCCCGAAGTCGAGCTGACGACCATCTGCGGGGAGATCAACGATGCCATCTCGAAGGTGCACGGCGTCGAGAACGTGAAAAAGCTGGGAGAGAGCATCGTCGCAAGGCTCGTCGAGATGGTCGGCGATACGCACGCTGTTCGGACTGACCTGAGGCTCTCGCCGACGGATCCTCGCAGGCTCTTCCGCTCGCTCCGGCTGCTGCTTGACGAATGCAAGCGAGGCATCGGTGAGGCGAGTCTCGGGACGGCGAATCTGGTTTACCTCGCTTTGAAGTCGCTCGAGTTGGAGCAACTCATTGCCGACGGCGAGCGAGATCATAGTTTTCTTGCGATCGAAGAGCCCGAGGCGCACCTCCACCCGCATCTTCAGCGACTGATCTACCGCGACTTCTTAAAGCCGCGCGAACACATCGAGCCGACCGATCCGGCAATTCCAACCCCACCGCGCCCGAAGACGACCATTTTGCTCACCTCTCATTCCCCACACATCGTCAGCGTAGCTCCCGTCCGATCGTTGGTTCTGCTCAAGCGCTCCAGCACGGAGAACGCCACCATCGGGGCGTCGACGGCCGAGACGCCGTTCACTGACGACGACATCGATGATATCGAGAGATACCTCGGCGTGACTCGGGGGGAGATCCTCTTTGCTCGTGGAGTACTTCTCGTCGAGGGTGACGCGGAGACCTACGTCGTCCCGCGGCTAGCAAAGCTCGCAGAGCAGGAACTCGACCGACTCGGCATATCCGTCTGCTCGGTGAATGGGACGAATTTCGCACCTTACCTCAAGCTTCTCGGGTCGCAAGGCCTCGATATCCCGCATGCTGTTCTGACGGATTTCGATCCGTATTTGAAGGAAAAAAAAGACGGGGGCACTGAGCCGGCAAGCTGGGGCTGCGATAGGATCTATGGTCTCCTCAAGGTTCTCCTTGATGCTACCGCCTTTGAGCAGGCCAACACCGGAGACCTGATCGCCGTGGGCGAGGACAATGGGCTCTTCCTCAACACCCACACGTTCGAGATCGATCTATTCCGATGCGGGCAACACGAAGTCATGTGCGATTCGCTGAAGGCGCTCTCAACCAACAAGAAGTTGATCGCCCGAGCGGATGCCATGAAGGCCGATCCTGCCTCTCTCGATCCCGATGCCTTGCTTCGCGACATTAACGAAGTCAGCAAAGGGCGTTTCGCTCAGCGTCTCGCCTCGAAGTTGACAGAAAACAAGCTGCCGCCCTACATCAAAAAGGCGATCGACTATGTCGTCCAACGCTGCTCGTGACCGACGCCCGACGTACGAGGTGGCTGCGGATGATCTGAGGGAGAATGAAGGGCAGTGGAGGGCCTACGAATCGCGTGCTAATTGCGTCGTCCTCGCGGGCCCTGGTAGCGGAAAAACGAAAACCCTCACGATCAAGCTCGCGCGGCTGGCCGCATCCGAGGTCCGATACCCACAAAAACTCGCCTGCATCACCTACAGCAACGAATGCGTACTCGAGTTGAAGCGGCGACTCAAGAAATTGGGAATCGACGAGAGGAGGAACGTCTTCATTGGCACTGTCCACTCGTTCTGCTTGCAGAATCTGGTGTTGCCCTACGCGCAGCTAGCAGGTGAGGCTCTCCCGTATCCGATCACTGTCGCCTCAAAGAGTGAACGAGATCGCCTGTTCGCCGAGGCGATCCGAGATGTGATGGGGACGGACGAAAACCCAGCCACTCATTCGATCTCAGCCTACAAGCATCGCCGGACCTGTCTCGACCGGTCATCGCCCGACTGGCATGACGGCCACCCAGACTATGGCGCCGTCATGGAACGCTACGAAGCGTTGATGCACGGCGTGGGCCTTCTCGACTTCGACGATATGGCACTGATTGGCCGCCGCCTGATTCTCAAGAATGAATGGATCAGGCGCGCCATCAAAGCTCGATTCCCCATCCTCGCCATCGACGAGTATCAGGATCTTGGCAGGCCCCTCCACGACATCGTCGTGTCACTGCTCGAGGCCGGCACGCGGATACTTGCAGTCGGTGACCCGAATCAGTCCGTATACGGATTCAACGGAGCCCTTCCCGAGTTGCTCCTGACGCTCGCTGCCCGAGACGATGTCGAGATGGCACAACTTCGGTTCAACTACCGGTGCGGCAAGCGGATAGTTGCCATGTCGAATAGGACAATCCCTCGTACGGTGGACGACGTGGCTCATAGCGACCATGAGGGCCTGATCGACTGGCACGAGTGCCCGGACGGGATCACCGATCAGGCAGACACAATCTGCACGAAACTTCTCCCGGCGATACTCAGCAGAAATCCCGACATATCAACCGGCGACATCGCCGTGCTCTACCCCCGGAGATACGAGGGCGATGGCATTGCAGGGGCTGCCGACCGTGCGGGGATTCCTTATACGCGAGTCGACAATAATGCGGCTTATCCGAAGACACCGCTGATCCGGTGGCTCGAGCACTGTGCCTCATGGTGCGCTGATGGATGGCTTCTCGGAGACCCTCCGCTGTCATCGCTCATCCGTAGTTGGATCTCTTGGAACCGCTCTGTAACGAGCCCGCAAGCCATGCGCAGACTCAAGAGCGCCTTCGTACAGGTCCTTGTGAGGAATAGAGAGCCGAAGCTGCCGCTATTCACTTGGTTAAACGAGATGGAAGCCGATGTTCTGAAGCCGGCGTTTGAAGCGGAACCAACGCTTCGAGAGGAGGTCGAGAACTTCAGGATTTTGAAGGATGCGGCCGGCCCTCTCGGTCAACTTGACGGAGCTGACATCGAACGCTTCGGAGCAGAACGAGGCGCACCGCATTACCTAAATCTAATTACGCTCCACAGTTCCAAAGGCCGCGAGTTCGAGGCGGTCGTTGTCATGGGCCTCGATGTAGGAAGGCTCCACCGGGGTCCCGAGCCGAACGACGAGGATCGTCGACTATTCTACGTCGGCCTCACCCGAGCGAAGCGAGAGTTCCACATGACTTACTCGGGCTGGGTTACGAATCGGCGGGGTCGCCCTTGGCATAGAGGCGTGTCTCCGCTCTTACTAGAAATCCAGTCGCAGGCTCTGCAGTCATCCGGCGACGACGATGACCCCACAGATGATTAGAGGCACCAAGCAAGTACACCAGCGCAAGTTCCGGGACATCGCGAGACCCACACTGGCTCCCGGAGGTAGAGGGTGGATTTTATGTCGCGGCCTCAACGATGCATGTTCTACTCTCGAACCTTATCCGAAAGTGTTGAGCGGGCATAAGGTTGTTGATATCACTTCTGCATCTCCGTGAGGTGTCATCATGGCGAAAGGGCCAACGAAAGCAGAGCGCGAGGCGAAGGAGTACGAGCGAGAGCGAGTATTGAAGGAGCGGTTCCTTGCTCAACTCGCTGGGTTGAAGTCGTACGCGGAGGCGCTGGAATTTGTCGCGAAGGGAGCCACTCCAACCGACCCTTCCCGGCCGTTCTATTCTAACCTCGGGTGGTTTCTCGGCACCTTTGACCCACCTGGAAACGCGTCGGCACAGGAGAAGCGGCTGTATATTGAGCTTTTGAAACGGATGGACGCCGCCGGTGAGCTCAAGCAAGGAGTGCTGGAAGCGAAGATTGAGTGTCTGCAGAAGTCGATCGACGAGCGGCCCTGGGACTTCTGAGCGGTGCGCAGCGGAAGGCAAGTTCTCCAGCGAACTTCTCCAGGGGATCGCTGGTGAGGGTGGCGCATCAACCTGACGTTCCTCGCGCACCTTTCAGTAGGTCTCCATCGTGTCTGACTCCGACGGCACTCTAGATACAAGCACAACCATGCATTCAATTATCCAGCGAGTGTCGTTGGCTTCAAAACAACAGTCCGCTGAATTGATCAGAGCCCAACTTTAGCCGCCGCGTTTTCCCGAAATAGCGATCCGTCGCGGATATATCGCCGCATCACCGCAAGCGACTTGTGCCCGGACTGATCCTGAATAGCCCGCTCCGATACGCCCGCCATCGCCGCCTGCGTGATGAGCCCGGCTCTCAGGCTGTGCGCCGCGTACTTCCGAGCACTTTTGCCTGCGGCGACGAGGCTCCGCTTCACCACGTCGGCCACGACCTGGTCGCTGAGCCTCCGGTCGCTCACGTCGCCGTGCTTGTTCACGGAGCGGAAGAGGGGTCCCTCGTCGATGTCGGCGTCATCAATCCATGCTTGGACCGCCCGGACGGGGCAGGTCTCTGGGTGCTCCCCGTAGGGAATGCCGATCTTCCTCCCCACGCCCACCTGGTCGGTCTTGCTCTTCCGGATCACGACGACGAGGCCCTCCTCGGCGACGGCGAGATCGGTCACGTCGAGTCCTACCAATTCGCTCCTCCGCATCGCACCCGCGTAGCCGAGGAGGATGAGAGCCCGATCGCGAACGCCGAGGAGCGAGTCGGGAAGATGTTCGACCATCTCGCGGATGTGCTTCGTGAGCGTCGGCTTCATGTGCGATTGGGCGACGCCTTTCTCGCGGCAGATGCCGGCCCAGACGTATCGGACCTGGGCGTGCCTCGTGGGCGACTCGACGCCCGCCGCCCGGTGGGCTTCCGCGATGGTGGAGAGCCGGCGCTGTAGGGTGCTCGTCTTCAGGTCCTGGGAGCGGTCAGCCAAGTAGTAGGCCACGGTATCGGGCGCTGCCGGCATCGAGGGCCTGCGGTACTTCTCGCACCACGCCGTGAAGTCCGCCCAGTCCGAGCGGTAGCTCCTGCGCGTGTTCTCGGCCTTTGCGTTGTCGATGTAGGCGGAGGCCTTCGCCCCGAGCTCCTCGAGGCGAGCGGCCTGGTGGGAGGCACCTCGAGGTTGAAGGACCGGCGATCGGCTCGGAGACGGCTGCTTCGGCATGATTATGGTAACCGACAGGCTTCGCTGCCAGGCTACCACGGACCGCGAAAGTGCGGGATATGAAAAGAGATCCGGAGATCTGCGACGCTGTTATTGTAACTACCGATAATAGATGATTATCGATAATTAGGGGAGTAAATCGCACACCGCCGTGCGTTTTCAGGGTTGGAATAACCTCGGTCGGAAAGCTGGTTGATAGAGGTATTCGGTCAGCCGTAAGCCCATAAATTGTAGAAGCAGGTCCGCCGGACTAGGGCTCGATCACAAAGGCATTATGTGAGACGAGTGGATTCTGAGCTTAGGTGCCTCAACGCGGAGATAAATGCACTGTGAACTGCGAAGAATTAATGTACTGCAACAACTGCACGCGGAAGACGTATCATGTGAAGATCAAGACGCATGAAGTTAGGGGGCAAGATGAAGAAGGAATGATCGATTGGTCAAATGAGTATTCAATCGTTCAATGTCAAGGCTGCAAAGAAATCCACTTTCGAGACAGGCACTATTTTTCAGAGGACCAACATTGGGAACCTGAGGCGCCCATTGTTTACCGAGATAGCTATTATCCTCCGCGAGAATTCAGAAAAAAGCCCTCTTGGTTCGATGAAATCTCAACGAACTTAGCAGCAGTTCTCGAGGAGGTTTACGTTGCTCTTCAGAATGGCTTGGGTTTTTTATCCGCTGTCGGAGCTCGCACCGCTCTAGAAACCGTGCTCAATGAGAAGCTGAATGACATCGGCGGGTTTGGGCAAAAACTGAAGGCACTGGCGGATAATGGGCTAATTACTCCCGATGAAATGGGGCTTCTCGAATCCGTTACCGAGGCGGGAAATGCCGCAGCTCATCGGGGGTACAAACCCCGACCCGACGACTTAATTGTCGTCATGGACGTGCTCGAGTCAATAATTGAAAAGCTTTATCTGAGCCAACAGAAGGCGAAGGCATTGAAGGAGCGGGCAGAGCGCCTGCGTAAGCGTATTCCTCCTCGGCCTGTTAAACCTTCCTGATCTTCCATTTTAGTGCCGCCATGTACTTATTAGCTCACAGCTCCTACTCGGCGTCGATGAAGTAGTCCGAGTCGATCCGCTTCACCTCGTACGCGGCGACCGACGTCACGCCGAGGCCATAGTCGATCATCAGTTGGGCGAGCATCTCGCCGTCGATAAGAACGATCTTACTGTCGATCCGGCTTACGTAGTCCTCGGCATCGCGAGTGAAGTACGAGGTTGTAATGAAGACGCCCTTTCTTGCCCGATGTCCTTGGAGGGCGCCGGCAAACTTCTGGATCTCCGGACGGCCCACGCCGTTGTCTCCACCCCACCGCTTCGCCTGGATGTAGATGGCATCCAGCCCGAGCCTATCCTCTTTAATGATCCCATCGATCCCGCCGTCTCCACTCCGGCCGATGGCTTGTCCGGCGTCTCGACGGGTACCGCCGTAGCCCATCTTGACCAAGAGGTCGACGACGAACCGCTCGAAGCGGTCGGGCGGGCAGCTCATCACGGTCGCGAGGAGCTCCGCTGCGAGGCTGCTCCGTATCCGCTGGTAGGCGTCCTCGATCTCTTCCTGGGGGGTTTTTTCCGATCCGGCAGCGTCCGCTTCGACTGGGCCGCCACTCTTTGAAGCCCTGCTGCCTCGGAACTCCACATATTCGGGGAACTGCGCGAGGAAGGTGTTGTCGATCGCCGGCGACGCAGCACGGAGAACGTCCCGGCCACGCTCCGTAATCCTGACGAATCCGCGCCGAGTCGATTCGAGTAGACCCGCCTTCTTCAAGTAGGTACGAGCCCAACCTACCCGATTCGCGATGACCGTTTGCTGTCCGCTGCTCAGGAGCTCCTTCCGCTCAAGTTCGGTGAGCCCAAACAGCTCGGACAGTGCCTCGACCGCCTCCTGAAGCGAGTGTTCCAGCCCATCTGCGGCAATCTTCAGGACGGGGAGCATCAAGGTCTGGTAGTCGGGTATGGCCATGGCATGAGGCTACCACGTGGCTTGAACGAGGAAAGTGCATGATACGGCGGCTTATTGGCCCTCTCCAGATGACTGACCCTTTAGGCCACCCCGGCTGGAGTCGCTAAGCCAGCGAGCGGCTCCCGCAACGTCTAGCAGGTAGTCTGCCACGACTTCTCGCTCCACCCACGGCGGCATAAACGGCTGGAACTTGCTCAATCGATAGTTCGGCAGGGTCGCGAAGACGCCTTCCCAGAGACCCTGATCCTCCCAGAAGTTTGGACACCGGATTCGCGCCAGGGCCGTCTCGAACCGCTGGGACGTCAGGGCATCGCTCCGAAGCCTCAGGAGGAAGTTGTCAGGGACGATCTGAACCCCAGGCAGCTCCCTCCCGAGGGCGTAGCGAAGCGTCGAGTTGATCCTCCCGCCCGCGAAGGTCCACCACCGGATCTCGTTGTCGGCGACCTGGATGCCGGAATGCCCTGAGCTGAGCACTCCCCGCAAATCGTCGCGTCGATCGGAGAGCACGGTGGCTGCCTCTGGCGAGAGGTATCCGTACGTCTCCTCCCCCGCCAGCACGTCCCGGATCTTTTTGCAGACAGCCTGCCCCAGGTATTGCGGAATGAAGCCGCCCCAAGTCGGCTGCCGTCCTCGGGGTGCGGGGACAACCACGACCCTCCGGTCGTCGTGCCTCACCGCGATGACGGCCCACGAGCGGCCGCCCAGCAGGAAGCAGCTTATTCCATCGACCAGTCGGTCGACGAACTCCTGGTTGAGCGAGCCGAGCGGCTGGCCCGCTGTGGTCTGGACGGTGTAGCTCTGCGGGCTCGAGAAGACGGCGAAGAGCTCCATGAAATTTCGACGGCCGAATCGCCGTTCCGCCTTCGGACCCAGGACGAGCCTTCCGGCGGCTAGGACGAAGGTCTCGTCTCGGACCATCCACTCTGTGAGTCGGTCGAGCTCCTCCCGGCGGATGCCCCGAAAGTCGGGGACTTGAAAGAGATGATCCCACGCATCATCCACGGCGATACCGTTCTTGGCGAGCGAC
>Ga0182738_1002218_pt1 | contig 23302 bp, 37 predicted proteins | sample eDN5th30CBELigMG_FD_128876 | JGI IMG/M metagenome (GOLD analysis project Ga0182738, IMG submission 128876) | Enriched Miracle-Growth compost microbial communities from Emeryville, California, USA - eDNA 5th pass 30_C BE-Lig MG (version 2)... ...
ATTCCCGGCGACGTCGTGATGGCGGTGCTGATCGGCGCGCTTCTCATTCATGGCATCACGCCCGGCCCCTCCTTCGTAACCGAGCACAAGGAGATGTTCTGGACCCTTGTCGCCAGTTTCTGGATCGGCAACGTCATGCTGCTGGTTCTCAACGTTCCTATGATCGGTCTGTGGGTGCGTCTGCTTCACCTTCCCGGCCGCTATCTGCATCCGATGATCCTGCTTCTGATCGCGCTCGGCGTCTATTCGGTGCGCACCAATCCGCTCGACGTGGCCGTGACGGGGTTCTTCGGCGTGGCCGGCATCGTGATGAAGCGGAACGGTTACCCGGCAATGCCTCTTTTGATGGGTTTCGTGCTCGGTCCGCTGATGGAGGCGCACTTCCAGCGCGCGATGCTCATCTCTGAAGGCGATTTGCTGATGTTCGCCGAGCGGCCGATAAGCGGGTTGTTCATGGCGGCGGCCATGGTGTTCATGGGTTTCGCCGCAAGGGACCTGCTGCCGTCGAAGAAGGGAGAGGCCGATGCGAAAGCAGCGACATGAAAACCGGGGACATGAAAAAGCAGGTGGAGGCTCCGGCCCGAACAGGACGCCAGACCTGCCCCTCGATGTGATGCACATACGGGATCTGCCGCGTGAGACACTGCGCGGCGGGAAGCTGGAGCGAACGGCCATACGCTCGCAGGGATCGCTCGTCACCTTCAACCTGTTCCAGCCCGGCGTGGAGAGGGCGCCGCCGCACTCGCACCCTTTCGACCAGCTGGCGATCATCGTCTCGGGGCAGTTTCGCATGTATGTGGAAGAGATCGCCCACGACATGCCGGCCGGCTCCGCGCTTCTGATTCCGGCCGGCCATGCTCACAGCGGGCATCCGGTCGGCGGTGAACCGGTGATCAATATCGATGTGTTCGCTCCCGTCCGCGGCGATTATCTCCATCTGGTCGAGCACCAGAAGTTTCGCGAGGGTCCTCCCCGGGACAAACAGGCCGACTTGGATGCCCGAGGCCAGGGCAGGCCTGGCAAATCCATCTCCGCCAAGCGCGAGCTGGATCGGGAGGACGGATAATGGACGGTCCAGACATTGGTAATCCACACAAGGAGACGGAGGCCGCCGACCTGCTGGCGGCATCGCTTCAGCGGAGGCATGTACGGTTTCCGAGGTTATCGCGCGGCGGGCGGCCCGGTCAGGCCGGGTATGACACCGGCCTGTCCTTTCATGACTGGAGCGCCGGCTATGAAGTGTTGAGCGGGCCCTCCACCGGCATCGAATGCACGGAAATCGGCTACATTTCGGCGCGGGAGGGTGAGGAGGTCAGCTTTCCGGCCAGCCGGGATTGCCTCCTGTTCGCGATCGACGGCGCGGGAACGTTCACATCGAACGGCGAGCCGCTTCCGTGCACGATAACCGCGCTCCGGGCCCCCTGCGCGCTGTTCATCCCTGCCGGGACAGGCGGCGCGCTTCAGGTGGCGAGCCCAAATGCGCGGCTGCTGGCGGTCTCGGATCTCACGCCGGATCTCACACGCGCCGGCGATCCCGCGCGGGCGCATCCTTCCATGCCGCTCACGGCGATCGCCGTCAGCCCTGCTTTCCCCGCAAGCTACCGGGGAACGACCGGCGTCGGCAGCGATTTCGCCGTTCAGCCGCTCGTCAGCCGATCCAGCGGATCGAGCCGGCTGAAAGCGTTCGCCGCCACCATGAAGCCCGGCAGTGGCATGGATTTCCATTTCCACCGCTTCGATCAGTTCTACTTCGTTCTGACCGGAGAGATGGAGGTCGGCATGGGGAACGAATTGTTTACGGCGGCGGCTGGGTCCCTGGTGGTCATCCCAGCGGGTGTCGTTCACCGCAACCGCAACGCAAGATCGGACGATCTCATGCAGCTCACCATCGTTTCGCATGAGCCGCCGCAGGGGCACAAGCCATCGACTGCCGTCCGGATAGACCAGATTTAGGCCGCACGCTTCATCGCAAATTCGGAAAAGCGGCCATCGGGGTGCGAAAAACACTTGCGGCCAGAGCGCATCGCCTGTAGCGTACCGTTACCGGTAACGCCGATACGTAGATATTCAGACGAGGAGAAAAAGGTGACGGCCCAGAAGAAGCAGCGAAAAATCCTGGTGCAGCTCATGTCGCCGCATCAGCACATGGAACAGGTGGAAGTCCCCGCCCTTGTGCGTGAAGACAGTCCGGGCGTGTTCATGGGCGAACTGGAAGCGACTACCGAGCAGGCGATCGCCCGGCTCGCCTCTCTTCACCCGGATGGCGCGGGGCCCTGGCGTGATCCCGCGGAAAGCTTCGAAGCGTTCAACCATCTCGTCGCCTATGTCGATCCCGTCGGCGGCGGGCCGAGGGTTGCGGCGGTGCGCCAGGTCGAGTTCGTGACCAGTCGCGAATGGGCGTGAGGTCACCAACAGGAAAGAGGCGAATGAGTTTCGGCGTCTGGATGGAAGTGCCGTGCGCGCGCTGTAGTATGACCGGCGAAGGCTTGTGGTGTTTTGAAGCAAGGGTTCCCAGGCGCGAACTGGAGCGGATGCTCAAGCGGGACGGCTGGGTGCGGAGACACGAGGACTGGCTGTGCAGACCGTGCTCCCGTGATGATGCCCGGGAAGAAGCCTGAACAATCCGGAACGGCTTCGCCGGCGAGATGCCCGACAAACCGCCCGGCAAGTGGCCAGTCAGGGCAGCAAGGCAAATGGCGGGCCTGAGAGATCGAGGACGAGAAGATGATGGACATGGTTTCCAGGATCGAGATCGCGGATGCGGTCGCAAACTACACCAGGGTCGCGGATCGCGTGCGCGAGGTCGCGCTGTGCGTCCTGGCGATAAGGGAGACCGCTCCCCTGCCGCACGGCGAGCCGAAGGAGTGGTGGATGGACTCCTTTGGATTCGACATGAAGGAGGCCGACGACAGCCGCCACGGAGTACGGGTTCATCTGTCCTGCCGTTATTTCGCGCCGTCCGAAGACCGGGAAGACGGCCTGGAAGATGCAGGCGCGCGGCTGTCGCGCTTCCTCGACTTCCCGATCCGCTATCTCACCACCGACGATTGGGAGGAGGATGAAAAGCGGGCTGCGCGCAACGATCGCCGGCGCATGGCACGCATCCAGCTTTCCGGCGTCGCCGACGCGGTCGAGAAAGCGAAAATCAGTGTGACCGACTGGGAAACCCGTTATGCGGAACTCGAGAAGCTGGCGGGAGAAGACGATGAATGACAGATCTTCGGCCCTCTCGTCGCCGGCGAGCGCGGACACATCGGTCTGCTTTTCGGTCGGGAGAAATGATCACGCCATGACCAGCGCCGAGTTCGAGACCGCCGTTCGCGATATCGCATGGGCGCTGAAGACGGCTTCCGGTCCGGATCCGGAACTGGACCGACGGATCGCGGGATTTGCCGGACGCATGAGGCCGGAAGGGTCCGATCTGTCGTCTGTGGGCAAGAAACCCCCCTCGTTTCACCGCCTGCCAGACGGTGGCGACAGGGCTGGTCGAGCATGTCCTGCCCGGCTGGTGGTGGTCCTGCGGCACCTGTTGCGTATCCGACGATGCTCGCATCGCCCCGGATTTCAATTCGCCTCTCCACGGCGACCGGCTGCGCGACGAATATTTCCCGCTTCAGGCTGGTAGCGAACTCGACGCCGGGTTCGATATCGATCGCCGTCCGCCCGGCAACGTACCGATCGCCGTCCTTCAGGCCCTTTTCGCCGCGCTCGCCGACCCGCTGGTGCGCCGGGCGATGATCGGAGAAGCCAGGAGCGAGCCGGGCCGTGATTTGATGAACGCTGACACCAATTTGCGAAACGGGAAGAGCCAATGAAAGCCGGCATGTTCATCACGTTCGAGGGCGCCGACGGAACGGGAAAGACGACCCTTGTTGCCGCTCTTGCTTTGCGTTTGCGGGCCGCCGGGATCGACGTCGTGACGACAAGGGAGCCTGGAGGCACGGCGGGCGCTGACGAAATCCGGCGGTTGCTGGTCACCGGCGCAACCAGCCGCTGGTCGGCGATGACCGAACTGCTCCTGTTCAACGCAGCCCGCCGCGATCATGTCGAAAAGCGCATCCTGCCAGCGATCGAGTCCGGCCAGGTCGTCCTGTGCGACCGCTTCGTCGATTCCACGCGCGCCTATCAGGCCGCGTCGATGAGTGGCAGGCAGGGTATCGAACGTGCGCTCATAAACAGGCTGCATAGTGATGTGATCGGCGTCGATCCGGACCTCACGATCGTCCTCGATGCGGATCCGAAGGTTACGGCTGGCCGCGTCGTCCGGCAGGTCGCCGATAATGGCGGCGCGGAACGCCGCTTCGAGGGTCTCGGCCTGGCGTTCCAGGAAAAGCTGCGGCAAGCCTATCTTGCGATCGCCGGCGATTACCCGGAGCGCTGCGTCGTCGTCGACGCCGCACGGCCTTCCGCCGCGGTCCTGGAGGATGTGGCGGAAATGGTTGAAACCAGAATACGGGCGTATCGCAACTGTTCCAATGGCTGACGGCTTCCTGCCTTGATCTTCGGATAAGAACCGGAGAGTTCTGGGTACACTCCGAACTACCAGTGGCTAACACTCAAAAAAGCCGCGGGGTCAATCCCATCAACCGAAGCTTGCCTCCTTCATACGAAGGCTAATCCTCCGTTCGGCAGATTGTCATTGCTTGAAATTTGACCGTGTAGTAACGATATTGTATGTACACACGGTTCGAATGGGATCCGATCAAAGCAGCCGGAAATCTGCGTAAGCACGGGGTCAGCTTTGAGACAGCCGTTCGCGCCTTTGCGGATCCTTTCCAGCTTACCGAACAGGATCGGATTGAAGGCGGAGAATATCGCTGGCAGACCCTGGGTATGGTGGAGGGGCATTTATTGCTGTTGGTAGCACACTCGGTGCGAGAGGCCGAGGAGGATGGGAACGCCGTCGAGGTCATCCGCATGATATCGGCCCGAAAGGCCGAAAAATCAGAAAGGCGACGCTATGAGCAAGAAACTCGTTAAATACAACGTCGATCTCGCCCGCCTGCCGCCTCTGACAGAGCAGCAAAAAAGCGAGCTCGCGGCACTTGCCGCCAAGCCGGACAGTGAAATTGATTACAGCGACAATCCGGTGTTGACCGAGTCATTCTTTAGGAGCGCAGTACGGGGCCGGTTCTACAAGCCAACCAAAACGTCGACGACGGTGCGGATCGATTCCGACGTGTTGGCGTGGCTGCGGAGTCAGGGCAAAGGGTATCAGTCCCGTATCAACGCCATCCTTCGCCGTGAAATGCTCTCATCGATGAAATAATCGAACAGATGTAAAGCTCGGTAACTGGCAAAATTCCGATCACTGGCCAAGGCTAAGGCCGCTCGCGAGAACGGCCGCAAGGGCGGAAGACCACGCAAGACGGCCGGCGGCGGCCTATAGGCCGCCGCCGGATCTCTTCTGAGGGACATTCCACGCCGCACTGGCTGGCTATTCTTCGGCTAGTCCGGCCCGCGCGGGGAAATAACCCTGTTTTTTCATCCTGGACAGGACCTTGCGCATCATTTCGAGGCGCTCTGGCGATCCCCTGCCCTTCGGGTCATTGACCGGCCTCTTGTCCCCTGTCGGAACAATCGGTGCTGCGGCGACGCCCTTTGCGCGAAGATCGATCGCCCGTGAAGGCTCGCGCCGGATCTCGCACCGCTTCCGGGGCGGAACGGGACCGGGCGCCGCGTTCACGGAAACGGAACGGTCGCCGGCGCAAACAGGGTTCGCCGCCGTCGCCTTCGATCGGGCCGTCGTCGAGATCGAGGCCTGGCGCCCGTCATGCGGCTTGCGTGGGGCTTTTGCCGCGGGCGGCCTGCTTTCCTTCGGTTGGACGGGGGTTTTCTTCCCGACACCCTTGTCGACGGCGCCTTTGATGGAGCGACGTCGCGGCGCGGGATCGGCAAAGACGATGTTCTCCTCCTGGCCGACCCTGCGAACCGTGCGCAGGTCCCATCCGGTCGCGCGCGCGATGCCGCTCGCCGTCATTGCCTCGGCAAGCCGAACGATCTCGGCCCTGGCGTGGCTGTCGAAGCGGCGGCGCGAACGGGCCTTGCGAAGGCCGAGATCGCGCGAGCGCACCAGCACGGTGCTCGTGCTCACGCCGATTGCGGCGGCCACGACTTCGATATCGACACCCCCTGCCCTTTCCGCGGCTTCCCACATTTCGACCAACTGCTTGTCCCTTTCGCTGGTGTCCTTGCGAGGGAGCAGGAAGGTGACGCCGAGGTGTTTCGCCTTGGCTCGCACACCGGACAAAGGCCGGCCGATGCGGGCGGCGGCCTCTTTCAGGGTCGCCTTGCCTGAGAGCGCTTCCAGGGCGGCCATCTGGTCGCGGGACCAGCTGCCGTTGGCGCCGGGGACATGTTCGCGCCTGGCGGGCGCAGCCGGCCGGAAGATACGCACCTTGCGCTTCTTCGCAGGGAAGCCGTCCTGGGTTTCAGTCCGGCGCATTTCCGTGGAAAGGCGCAACAGATCCACCCTCGCGCGCACCGAGGCGGGGGTGCGTTCGAGCTTCTCGGCGATGAGCGCTTCCGAATATCCCTGCATGTAGAGGGCACGAAGCCTCGACGTCTCTGCCTCCCTCCAGGGCTTCCGGACCATGACGAGACTTCCGGCCTTCTTCGCTTCCGCATAGACCGCGCCGACCGTGCGGCCGAGCTTGAGGGCGATGGCCGGAGCGCCATGGCCGGCGCTGCGCATGTCGCGCAGGATCGCGATCTCCTCATCGGTCCAGGGAGATCCCTTCCGGGGCCCGGTGATGGCGCGGGCGGCCTGTGAGATGGTCATTGTCTGTCCTCCGAGGAGGGTGGACAGGCCTGGCGTGGTTTCGTGGCAGTGAAGGGAGCCGGGCCTGAAAGGGTCCCGGCCTGCTTGTCAGAAGCCGGGGTGGGCGTTCGTTCCTGAGGGATTGCCTGTCTCGAGCGGCAATCCGCACCGGCTTTGCCCTATGCTGGAGGGGCCTATGCCGGACGGGCTTATGCTGAGATGGCTTATGCCGGCGGGGTCGATGACGCCTGCCGCCATGTTTCTTGCGGACGAGCGGTCGCGGACAGCGATGCCGCCGTAGCCCGGACGGTCCGCGATGAATGTTTTGGCCCGGTTCATCCTGGGTGTTCCGATGTCGATCATGGCGAGTGGGTAGAATGCGACGCGTCGAAAAGCAAGCGCATGATGCGAAAATGATTGTGACGCGTTTTCGGCGATCGTCCTTATGCTGTTTGAGAACACCATTCCGAGGAGGTTTCGGATGAGCGAGTTCCTTCTGGTTTCCTACACCTACCGGGACGCCGACAATTACAGGACGTCCCTTGCCGTGGCCCTCCCGGGAGAAGCGGACAGCAAGGCCGTCGACGATCTTTTCGGCCGCCTCGACGCCGAGGGCGGTTTCGTGCCAGGCCAGGTCGGCCTGCCGGACCTGCAGATGAACTTCAACGAGGGCATGACCTTCTGGGACGAGGAGCGGGATCACCCTTTCCATGAGATCGACGATATTTCGGTGGTATCGGCCGTGCCACCCGGAACCATGGTGCTGAATTCTCTTTCGGCCACGGACCTCATCGAAAACGTTGCGGCGGTGACGGCATGGGACGATGCGTACAGGCCTGATTTCCATGGCGCCATGGCCGAGCTGAAAATGGAGTATGACCGCGACCCCGACGCGTTCATGGCCAGGGCGCTCGTAAGAGCCGGAAGCTCGCCGTCGTCGATGGAGCCATGACAGATGTCAATGTCATGCTGAGCTGGGTCATGCTGAGCTGGGTCATGCTGAGATGGTCCGTCGATCGGAAGGACGGCCGGCCTCAAGCCGGCCAAAGCACATCGAAATCGCCTTTCATCACCTGGGACAGGCGGGCACGCTTTCCCGAAACGTGATCGGTGACGGTATCGTCCTGGAAGCGATAGGTCCTGCGTTTGTCGCCGCGCATGCCTGATCCGATCTGGGATGCGCGTACCGCGTCTGCTTTCCGTCTTGCGTCCCGCTCGAGTCCGGCGTCGAGCAGGTCGTCGAGTGCGGTTCTGGCGGCATGCAGGTTCGCTTCTCTCCTGCGGCCCTGGCATTCCTGCTTCAGTCCCGTCGGCAAATGGATCACCCGGGCCGAGTTGGCATGCTTGTTTCGATGCTGGCCGCCGGCGCCCGAGCCTCTGAACCATTCCACCCTGTAGTCGCTTTCCGAGCGGCGTGAGCAGGGATGGCAGGCTTCTTCGGCGCATCCGTGCCGAGGATCGTGGCGCGCCTTTTGACGGTGGCTGCCTTTTCCTTGGAGCACGGCGACGGTGACGGTGGAGGTATGAACCCGCCCGCGCCTTTCCGTAGGCGGAACGCGCTGCACGCGATGACCGCCGGCCTCGTTGAGGAGCAGGCCGACATCTATGCCGTCAAAGACCATCCGGATGAAGTGACTTCCAATGTCGCCATTGTGTTCCGCCAGGCGGTCGCACTTTCAGGATCTGCGCCGGGCCAGAAGCTCATATGCGCGCGCAAGTTCACCGGCAAACAGTTTCGCGTCGTCGCCGCCTTCCGCGGCGCGTATTTCGATTTCCATTCTGCTCGACATGGGATCGGCCTTTCGTTCTGGATCGCTCATTCCGTAAATCAACCGTTATTTGCGGCCATGCGGCCGCGTCTCTCGATGAGCGAGGTCAGGGCTGGAACAGAAATGGTGAGCAACGAAAAACCATTAGGCAAACATGCAGGAAAAATACGAAAAATCAAGTCTGGCCTGAAGGCCGCCGGTCAGATACTCGCTCCAGCCGGGTGCACTTGCCCCGACGGCGACAGGGTCGCGCGTTACGGAAGCGAAGCGGTCCCGTCGTTAAGCCGCCATACGCCTCGTTCGACCGCCGTGAACGGCCCTCTTTGAAGTGTCTGCCGGATCTTCTCGCGCCAGTGCGGGTTGCCCGTCGCTTTCGCCGATCCAGCCAGGGCGCGGTAGAGTTCGGCGACGGGGAGAGCCTCCTTCGCCTCTGTCATGACTTGTCTTATCGCTTCCACCCAAGTGCTCGGGGCCGTATCCGGATCACCGGCAGTTCCATGATCGCCACAGCCTTCGCCAAGTTCATCGCAGCCGAATATCGTCACCGGCAGGCGCAGCGGGATGAAGGATCCAGGCAGGTCCGAAGCGGCCAATATGTCGGTATCCACCCTGCCATAGCCGCACAGTACGGAGGGCGCTCCTCCGTTATGCGGTGCGCGGCTGCCGTCAGGCAGGCAGAAATGAAGCCGTCCATACAGGAACAGCACGCTGTCGGCGGCTTCCCACACCCATTTGTGGAAGGCTTCGGTTTCCGTGCGCGCGAAGATCAGCGCCGTGCCGACGCCATGGGCAGCCATGCGGCCCATCCATTTGCCGATTTCGCTCGATGTGTATGGAGGATTAAGCCATACGCGGCCGAACCAGGGGCAGACAAGACCATCGTCGGCTTTGGTGTAATGATGCCGGGCGGTGTCCCAAGGGCGGTGCGCGGGCGAGCACGGGTCGAGATCGAAGCTGCGGGACCCGCCGAGAGCGTCGAGTATGTGCGGCGGGGTCAGCCAGACCACCGTCCCGGCGCGAGGCTTGTGGTGGCCTCCCATTCCCTTTGAGCGTTTTGTGCTGCGCATCATGTATCGCCTCAGCCAATCCGTTACCGGTAACGACTATCAAAGAGATCTGATCAACACAATCGGTTTCATTTTTCCCATCCAGAAATTGAAAGGGAGGTCGACGATCATTCCGGATTGATGGACGCGAAGTGCGTTGTCTGGAATTCGGGATTGTTGGCGCCGAGGTCCGGATGATCCGCCACCCATGCAAGGAGTTCCCGTTCCAGCATGATGCCCATGCTCGCCTCGCACATTGCCCAGCGCGTAAGGTATTCCTTGCCAAGGCCGAACGCCAGGCTCAGCGCTGTCAGCCGGAATTCGCGATTATGATCGCTCAGGGGTTCCTCGAGCCAGCTTCTGATCACGAAACGTGGCTGGGTTTCGCGTCTGCCGGTCGTGCTGGTTGAGGTTGCTTCCTTCATGTTGCGATCTCCGGCTTGCGGCTTTTGAGAGAAGTGCGCTCCTGCGCATGAGGCCCCGGACAACTGAAACGCCTCGAAACAGGCTTATGACCGATTCTTTACGCGGATAAGACCAAACCGAGACGCGGTTCGGCTGGCCCAATCGAGATCTGAAAGCCCATTGTGGCGGATAAAGCGGCCGATTTCGCCGGTGAGCTCTCGCAAGGCTCCTCAACGATCCAGGGTTATCCCAATACGCCGTATTCTCGCCATGATTGGTCACATTGAACGTTCGGATGTTCGCTTCCCGCATTATCCTGCTGACCTTTTCAGTCTTCGCCCTGTGTTCCTGCGTCCGGACGAGCGACGGCACCGTCGAACCGAAATATGAGATGACCGTCGCGAGGCGCGGCTGGCTTCCGCGGGTGGACATCCACAGGAGGGCGGTTACGCCGTCGCCCGCCCGGGTCTTTGAAGAAGAGCCTTTGGCGGAGCCTGCACAGAAACAAGATGCCATATCGGTCACGGCCGCCTCGGACCATCGATCCCGATCGCGCCCAACTGCCGTGAGAACCGGCCCAATCGCAAAACCTGAACATCGCGAACAGAAGCAGCCGGGACACCTGTCCTGTCGTCAGGAGGCGACGGAGAACGGCCGTTACCGCGTCGTTTGTTTCTGAAACCGATGAATCGCGCCTGCCCCCGGCGACCAGACCGGTCAACGCGGCTCGATCGCCGGCCCGGGTCGAACGGCAAGTTCATCTTCCAACTCCAGCTTTACGACCGAGTTCGATGGGATGCCGTCAACCGCCGCCCGACATGCCTTCGCTGTCGAAAGGTAAGCCGTCATAGCCCCGGAGCCACGCCTCCGCATAGGGAAGCCAGAATTCCGGGACCTCGCGTGGCTTGCCGTCTTTCTTCGCCTGGCCTCCATATTGCCAGGCAAACATGGCGCGCTCCGTTTCCTTCTTGTTCATTGCAGATACGGATTCCGTCTCATCGATAGATTTCGGGTCGCCGTTCCTTGTCCCGAACCAGGTAAAGTCTCCCAAGCACCCTGCGCCGCCGGACGATCTCGTTGTGCGCTTCCCGGCTCTCCAATCCGTACAGGTTGCCCAGCCTTGCGGTCATTTTTTTCAGCTTCCGTTCGTGGGTTGCGATGATGAGTAACTGTAATTCCGTCATCGCTTTAACCTTTCAACCGGTCCGATCGTCGGCCAGCCATCTCATGCACCAGCCATGTCATGCAATCCTGTCCACCCTGATAATGGCGGTATGTTCAACCGACCCCACATGGTGCTCGATTTCGACAACCAGATGATGGACGCCCTTGTCGGCCGAGGCAATCACCAGGCTGTGGCCGATTGCGGGCAATGCATCCATATCTGCGTTCCAATAGGCTTCGCTGTTCCGCTCTTCGATCGTGACTCTCATGCTCGTTTCGCCTCGGGTTCGTACCATTGCATGCCGGTTTCGTCCGGTTCCGACATGGTGATGGTGCGGGTACGCAACCCCGACCCATGCCGCTCCAACATGGTCTTCTGATGAGAAATGCCATGGCTGATCACGATCCTGAGGCCCCGGCCGGCGAGTCGACGCAACACCTGCCGCACGCTGCCCTCGTCCCACGCCCTTGGTGCCTCGGGATCCACGAATTTCATCGGCGCTGTCCTCATTCTTCTCTTTGGGCTGGCCTCTAGCCTGGTCTCCGGCCCCGGCCGCCGGCTCGACGGCAGCCCTGCATAAGCCTGTCGGGTTCGTCGGGATCACGCTTCCAGCACCGCGACATTGACGGCCTGGATCCTTGTTATGCGGGCGTAGACATCGCTTCCCGCCCACATTTCCTCCTGCCATTCGTCGATACCCGCCATGGCTTCGCGCACTGCTCCCGTAACGTCCGCGGGATCCTGCTCTGCCAACAAGGGAACCGTCGGGACGAAGCCCTCGGCGTCCTCGTCGGCGGGAAACGCCTTTGTGCCGAATTTTTCGCGGCTGACGAAGTTCAGATCGTCCTCGAGTTCGGCGCGCTGCCTGTCGGTCAGGTCGCCGATCTCGATATCCATGGTTACGCGGAGTTTCATGTCGCTTCGACCTCTTCATTCATGAGTTCCCAGGCGGTCTTCCATCGTGGATCGTCGAAATCGGGCGTGTCGATCGCCCCGCTCTCGACGCTTTCCACCGCTTCTTCGGGATCGTCGGCTTCGACGTCGATCTCGATGGCCCGCATCGCCTTGAAACGCTGGACGATCTTCACTTTCTGCATGCCCATTTCGCTGCCTTCTAAAATTTCAGATGAAACGCCTGGAGCGGCCGCCTCCTGCCGCCGGGATCAAACCCGCGTCGTGTCCCAGATCGACTTCATGTCGCCTTCATGAAGACGGATCGTTCCGGCCGAGGCGTCGACGGTGACGGAAACCCCCGCCGGGTAGAGCTTCAGCGCCCCATCCTTCCTGACGATGATCGCTTCCTTTTCGCGGGCCACTGTGACGAGATGAGCCATTTCGCCGCCGCGCTCGACGATGACGGCGCGCGCCTTCAGGGCGAGATCCAGATAGTTCGCCGAAGCCGCATTGACGACGATCACCGCGTCTTCCGGGATTTCCTCTCCGGGCTTCGGATGAACGATCGTGCCCCAGGCTTCTCCCCTGCCGCTCAGCACGGAGCATTCGAAGCCCATCTTTTCCTGCTGGACCGAGGCGCGCAGTTTGTAGACGGCGTCGTTCAGCGCCGGGTCCGCCATCATGGCGTCGGGATCGAGGCCGGCGCCGAGCAGGAAGTCCGTATGGTAAGGGTCGTCACCGAACATCTTCACGCCCGCGACGCTAACCGTTCGCCATGGCAGGGCGAGATGGGCGCCGTCGGTACGCCAGAGGCACCATTGCTCGAATGGCGCGCGCGGGATGCGGAGCGTGCTGTCGCGAAACGGCATCTCGATCCAGGCCTCGCCCGCCTGCTTGAGAATTTCCTCTCGCCATGCCGGAATATGCCGGTCGAGGTTGCGCTGGATATCCAGCGCCCTGTTCATTGCTTCGAGCCGCTCGCCGAACGGACTGTCGCGGTCGGCCATCCGCGCCTGGAAGGCTTCGTATTCCTCCAGCGACATCCTGCGGTTTTTCGCATCGATGACCTTATTGCGAAAGCGGCCGATCTCCATGTGGTCGGACTGGCTCTGCTCGTTGAGGTCGGGATGCGTGCTCGCGACCGGCGCAGGGTCTGTGATTGCGTCGCATTCGTAACGAACCTTGAAAAGCCCCCTCGGGTAGGTCTGCGCATAGCCGCGTTCCTCAAGGCGCAGCCCGGCCTCGAGATAGGCGTCGAGCGCCTTCTGCGCGTCGTTGTGCGCCGGCATCAGCGTCGTTGGGAAACCCCGGACCTCCCGGAACAGGATCGACAGGCAACCTGCCCTGTCGCGCGCGGCGAACTCGATCATGCCTCTGGGCACTCGCAGGTCCTTGCGGGCGTCCCGCTTCGGATCGTCGGCGTAAAAGAGATCCCGTCCGGCCATTTCTTCCCCGTTTCGGGAGAAGCAGTTGACCGTGCGGCGCACACTGTCGCTGTCCGGAGTGATTTCGGAAGCAAGGCGCATATCGTCCGGACCCCAACTCGTCACAACCGCATAGGGGCGCAGATACCGCCCGGCGGATGTCACCCAGACGCCGGCGAAGCGGTATAGCAACCGCGCTTTCCATTCGGGGTCGTCGTCGGGGACCATATCCACGTCGTTGACACCGACGAGCTTGCTGTCGCCGCGCAGGATCGAAAGAACCTGGTCGGCGCTGATGCCCACCAGTCCTTCATGGAGGATGCGGTAGCCGTGATCGAAGCGGTCCTCGATCACGCGCATGCGGGCGATTTCCGTCAACGCCTCGCCTTCGACCTGGAAACACATGGCGCCCATTCGGCGGCTCCCTCGTAAAGCTGTCCTTTGCTGCTCCATGCCGCGGCGGACGTCCCTGCCGGCACTGGCATCGGCATCGTTACCGGTAACGGTAACGCATCGTCTCAATCGACGCAAGAACGCACGTCATCATTTTTCGCACATTCTACCTTGACATCGCGAACGCCGGCAAACTAGAAGCCCGTAACTCCGGATCGTCCGGAATCTTCGCCCGGAACAATAGCCAGAAATTCCCGGATAGTCCCCGTGGGAGGCCGTCATGACCAGAATGGTCATAGATAAACGCAGCTGCTTCGCCGTCCTTTCCGGCGGTCGCGCCTGCGTGGGTGGCCGAGCATGCGTCGGCCATCAAACAGGCCGGCATGCAAGGGCCTGTCCACGCGGGATCGCTTCCGAGGCTTTCGGTGGATGGCGGGCAGAGCCATCCTGGCAGCCTGGCCTCCTGCCGTCATCGGCAGGGCTTTCGCCGAACGACTGACGGGCGCGAAAGCCGTTCTTCGCCGGATACGGGACTGGATCGACGATCTTCCCAGGCATTTCCTGCCTTGTCGGCGATACAAACGCGCCCTTGCCAACCTCATGCCGTCTCCGCGCAACCGCGGCTCGCGCTGGCGACCCATCAACCCCTCGATTCCACGAGACGAACCAGTTTCCACCTAAAACGCGGTCTCATTCGTGGCCCATCCAGAAAGGAACCGGCAATGTCGACCATGTCCGAAACGTCCGTCCAGGCCGGCGGATATCCGGCATTGCTTCTCAATGCCGATTTCCAGCCCATGAGCTACTATCCCCTGTCGCTGCTCTCCTGGCAGCATGCGGTCAAGGGCGTCCTTGGCGGCGACTATTCCGTCGTCGCGGAATATGATCGCGTTGTGCGCAGTCCCTCGACGCGCATCGCGCTGCCTTCGGTAGTGGCGCTGCGCAGTTTCCAGAGGGCGCCGCGCCGCGTCGCATTCACCCGGTTCAACCTGTTCCTGCGGGATCGGTTCACGTGCCAGTATTGCGGCGTGCCGCATGTCGCGAAGGATCTGACCTTCGAGCATGTGGTGCCGCGGTCGCGCGGCGGGCCGACGTCCTGGCACAACATCGTGGCGGCCTGCTCGCCGTGCAATCTGAAAAAGGGCGACAGGACGGACATGAAGCCTGTAAGGGCGCCGAGGGAGCCCGATTGGTGGGAGCTTCAGTCGGCGGCAAGGCGCTTTCCGCCGAACCACCTGCACGAGACCTGGCTCGACTATCTCTACTGGGACGCCGAGCTGCAGATCGATCAAGGTGCGGCGCAGCCGGAGTAATGTTATGAACGGGACCCTGAATATGGACGGCAATGCTATGCCTGTGATCGATCACCCGGCACTGAAGAGACGGCCGCGCACTCTTGAAGAAGTGGCGCAGTGGTCGGAGGACTTGGGGAGGATCGATGAGTTCATAAGGGAATTTCTCGATGAATTCTATCTTGAGCCGAAAGCGACCCAGAGAGCAGCGATGATCGCCGGGCAGCCCCGACTGTCTGGCGACATACGCCGCGACGCCTATCTCGCGGCCGTGGCGGAGCACTTGGCGTTTCGGTATGGCCTGACCGTTCCCACGTGGACCGACGAGCCGTCGCGTTTCCTGAAGCGGCCGTACTTTCCGGCGGGCCTGGAGTCGCTGAAAGCCATACTCCTGGTGGAAAGCCCTGTCGCTTTTCGACGTCGATTGATATTTGTCGGGTCGGACCCGTTAAGTCGGCCAAGACGGCCGCACGAAACGAGATAGATTTTAGGAAGATTGTTCATGGCAATGCTTTCGAAAGACGATATTCTAAGAGGACTGAGGGCCCTTGATCTAAAAGCAAGAAAAGCCGGGGTTCTTGTCGATATTTCCATATATGGAGGAGCCGCGCTTTCTCTTGTTTTCAATGCGCGACCGGCAACTCGCGACGTCGATGCCGTTGTGCATGGACATCCTCAGTTCCTCCGGAAAGCGGCTGCGGAAATAGCGGAAGATGAGGGCTGGCCAACGGATTGGCTGAATGACGGTGTTAAAGGATTCGTGTCCGCTAACGAAAAAATGGAGATGATGGCGCTTTTTGGAGGGTCAGAAGAGGGGGGCATACGTATACATACGCCAGTCCCTGAATATCTCTTTGCCATGAAATGCATGGCCATGCGTCCAGAGGGCGTCGAAGGCTCACACGATATTTCCGACATCGAAATGTTGGCTGATATTATCGGAATCAATGACGCCGACGAAGCGTTGTCGATCATAGAACAGTATTATCCGTCGTCCCTGATCCCGGCAAAAGTTGCATTCGGGGTTCAGGAGATCATGGAAAGGATCGTCCTGAAGCGGAAACAGGATCGGGATGAGGATCCATCGCCATGAAGTTCTGTGCAATCTACTTATGAAGGAGACCGCCATGGATTAGGTACCAACCGGAGACCTGACCAATGGCGCATCATCGCCGCAAGAAGCCTCGCATCCGCACATCCGCGAAGCGTTACGACAAGTGGCGCGAGAAGGAACTCGCCGAGCGCGGCGTTCATCATTATTGGCTGTCGAGCTGGCCTGCCTGGCATGACACCCAGTTCCACCGTCGGCCTCATCGCCGGCATACGAAGATGATGGAGCATCGCGTCCTTTCAGCCGCGATCGATCCGGACGAGGCGTGCTGGCCCCTGGCCAGGAAGCCTCATATCTGGTTCTGGTAAGCATCCTTGCCGGCCCGACCGATAATCTCGGCCGAATCTCGGCGGTTTCGATCCGGCAGACGCTCTTCAAGATCGAGAGGGCATCCAATGACGATGGAAACGCGTGGCCGAAAGCTGTATGAATCGGATTTCTTCGCCTGGACGCAAATGCAGGCGAAGCTGCTTCGCGAACTGGACCTTAAAGACCGGCCGAGCCTCGCGAACATTGACTTCCGGCGGGTCGCCGAGGAGATCGAGGGTCTTGGCGAGGCACATCTCGGAACCGTGAGGAACCTGCTTCGGAGGATATTCACGCATCTGATCCAGGCCGCGTCAGACATGGATTCGCCAACGGCACAGCATTGGCGCACAGAGATCAAGACGCTTCAGGCAGAATTGCTCGATCGGCATTCCCGTTCGATGAATCAGCGAATCGATATCGATGTTCTATGGCGGAGAGCGATCGATATCGCGGGTTCGGCGCTTGCCGAGCATGACAGGTGTCTGCGGGACACGATTCCGGGCGTCATACCATTCACGCTGGAGGAATTCCTGGCTGAGCCTCTCGACCTGGAAGGGATGATAGAGGAATTGGCCTCTCCTGAAGCGGATCCGCCACTTCGGCGGGATCACTCGTCGTGACGTTCGTAAAACCGCTGGGCTTGAGGGATTTCAGGAAAAGAAAAGCCGGCACAACCTGCGAGCATCGCCTCGTAGCCCCCGGTTAGAGGCGAACTTACGAGACATTTTGTTACATGCTTATTATATTCGTGTCGACCGAGGTGCGCCGGAATCGCGCTCCTGTGCGGAGGGCAGGAGGTTAGACAGAAGTGACGACCGCTCTGGAAAGGATGGCCCAACGTTACGTCTGGTGGACGCCGCCGGAAAAGGTCATTTCGGACGATCTCGATTACCTGATTGCACAGGTTATGGATACCGGAACGTGGGAAGATATCGGAAGGGTTGCCGAATTATTTGGCGTCGATCGTTTCAAGGATATCTACGTGTCATCTCACGGGAGACGGCTATCGCCGCAAAGCAAGTCATTTTGGGCTGTCAGGCTCAATTTGCCATGTGCGCCCGCCTTTGAACGGTCTTTTGGAGGTGTGCCTGATGTTTAAGCCGCGGCTCGACATACTTCCGGCGGCTCAAAGAAGATTGTGGAGCCATTTCCGTGCGTTGCCCGAAACCATGGTGTTGTATGGCGGAACGGCGATAGCACTCCAGCTCGGACACCGGGAATCGGTCGATTTCGATTTTTTCACCCCCGAAAGCCTAGATAAGGAAAGCCTGAAAAAGCTGCCTGGCTTGAGCGGGTTCGTCGTGACAGCAGATCAGGAGAATACCCTGTCGGGAATAACAAGCGGGGGTGGCGATCCGGTAAAGCTCTCCTTTTTTGGAGGAATGCAACGGGTGCCCTATCATCAGCCTCTTTTGACGTCTGACGGCGTTCTTCGAGTTGCAAGCCTGCCAGAATTACTCGGTTATAAGCTGAAGGCTCTCTTCGACCGAGCCGAAGGGAAGGATTATCAGGACATCGCTGCCATTCTCGATAGCGGGGTGTTTCTCCCGGCAGGGATGGAGATTGCCCAGAAGGTTTTTCCGGGCTTTGCGGTCGCACAGGCTTTACGTGCATTATCCTATCATGATGATCTGCATGAGAATTGGCGGCTTTCCAATGAGGCTCGTCTTACGTTGAATAATGCGGTCGCTGAATATCCCTTGCCGACATTCCGCGATCAGAATAGTGACCTCGAGCCATAGTTATTAGTGTGTAGTTTCAGGCGGCATTGCCCGCTTTCCAACGTCTCACACAGTCGATGAAAGGGGTGTAGCCCTTCACCCTGGGTGTGGCTGTAGCGTCCTCATGTCTTCCGGACAAGCCCGATCGCGGCTGGATCGATGATTTCGTGGCCTGATGCTATCGTGACGCGGTTCTCGACCGGCGGCCGTCGAGCGGTTCCGAGCCGCCAGGCTTGCATGTCCGGGGCTTGCGCTTCGACGGACCCTGAGGATGTCACGGAAAAACGCGGCGGAATATGGAATGAAGCACTTCCGGACCATGGACCCCGAATTGCGTGGATCGCGGAGGCGCCTCCTGATCGAAGCCGAGACACTCGACCTGAATTGTATGACTGGCGACAATTTGGGTACGGACCTTCAGTTTTCCGTCACGTTGCGTTAAAGTCCAGGGGGGTTTGGTTTGGAGAAAACGGGTGGGACGTGTGCTCTATCGGGCGACGGGCGTTCTGTGCTTTTCCTTGACGGCTGGCGTTCCCACGCTCGCGGCGCCTGCTTCAGAGCAGGTTCTGACGCTGGAGCGCCAGGAGCTTTCGCGAAGCTGCACGGCAATCGAGTTTCTGGATGGTTTTATCACGCAGGTCGACGCCAATGGCGACGATCTGCCCGACTATCTCATCAATACTCAGCATCTGCGTTGCGACGGCAGCCAGATGATGTGGTGCGGCACGATGGGCTGCGTCCATCGCATCTGGGTCCAAAAACCGGATGGCGGCTACGAAAAGGTGCTCGATAGCTACGCCTACGAGATCGCCTTCGATCGTCCAGGCGACACTTCATTCAAAATCGTCACCCGCGAGGGAGAAGGGCGCGATACTTTAGCAAAAGTCGGTACTACGCCGCCGCAAACTGGCGCCGCCACGTCCGGCCGGTGGTCATACAGTGCCAATCCGCTGCCGATCGCCGCCGTCGACGGACCGGAGGGGAGTCAGCTTTCGCTCACCTGTGAAGAAGCCGGCGCCCTGCGCGTACGCTACGCAGGGTGGTGGTTGTTCGACGGTGACGTCATCAACAGTCGAACCCGTGAATGGGGTGAGGGGGAGCCTGGCATAGTACCCACCTTCACGGTAGGCGCACACGAAACGAATGTTCCAATGCGCGTTTCGGACAAAGAGCGCATGTTGGTGGCGAAAGACACGCTTCCCATCGCGTCGCCATTGATCGACGCGCTGGCGCGGGGTTCCTATGTCACGCTGGTTCATGGCGGTTCGCTCGAGCATGAATTGCAGTTTGCTCTCGCCGGATCGTCGGAGGCGTTGCGCTCACTGAGGGCCGCCTGCAAATGAAGGATTTTGCGACATCCACCTGGATGGCGGCGCTACCGCCTCGCCTTTATTCGCCACTCTCCTCGCCAAGGAGGACTTAGCATGAACAACCCATCGCTCTTTGTGGTTGCAGCACACGCGTTTCTTTTTAGTGCGATAATCGCCGCCCATGCAAATGCAGCCAGCGACAAATGTGTTGGATCGCTACAGAGCGCGCTTCATGATGTCGGCGGGGAACTGGTTATAAAAGAGTGCCGAAAGTTGATCGAAAGCGGCCGCGCCGGCGCAGATGTGCTGGCCGCACTCGGCCGAGCGTATCACGCAACCGGGAAAACCCGGGACGCCGTCAAATACTATCGCATGGCCGCCGAACAGGGCAACTCCTTGGCGCAGAACAACCTTGGGGTCATGTATATCCAAGGTCGGGGCGTTCCGCGTGACGACAAGCGCGCAGTCGAACTCTTCCGTCAGGGCGCCGAACAAGATTATGAGGTCGCACAGAACAATTTCGGCTACATGTACCAGCATGGCCGAGGGGTGGCTCAAAACCTTGAACGCGCCCTCTTGTGGTATCGCCGGTCTGCCGACCAGGGATACGCCAGGGCGCAGGCCAATCTTGCGGCAATGTATGCCAAAGGTTCCGGTGTTCCTCGGGACGACAAACGGGCGGCCCTCTGGTATCGCCGGGCTGCCGACCAGGGCTATCCCAGGGCGCAGGCCGCGCTTGGTGGTATGTATTTCTTGGGGCGAGGCGTTTCAAAGGACAAGGAACAAGCGGCTCGATGGTACCAAAGCGCGGCCGAAAAAGGGGTTGCGATCGCGCAAGCATGCCTCGGACAAATGTACTATTTCGGAGAGGGAATTGAGAAAGACACCAAGCTTGCGGCCAAGTGGTACAGCAAGGCAGCGGAGCAAGGCAATGTCGATGCCGGGTATATTCTGGGCCTTATGTACGCAAATGGCGATGGCGTGCCAAAGAACCAGAAGGAAGCGCTTTACTGGCTGAACCGGTCGGCCAGCCACGGGCATAAAGATGCGGGACAAAATGCCGCCATTATTTATTTGGACATGGCCCGCGAATTGTATAGATCGCCGTCTTCAAAGCCAATCACGGCGGAGACATACCTGAAAAGGGCCATCAATTTAGGAGGAAACGAATTTTACAAGCAAGCAATGATTGTTCATGAAAATGCATTCCGTAATGCACTCAAATCGGCGTCGTCCGATAAAGCCAAAAAGGCGGCACTCGCGAAGGCCGAGTTTCATTTGAATAAACTTATGCGGTTGGCGCGAAATGCTGCCGAGTCAAAAGATACCTCTCTCATATCCATAGGCAAGAAAGTCATTTCACACAGAAGTGACTATATGGCCGCGCTTCGAAGCTCGCAAAAAACGGACGTCGTTAAGGTCCTCGAATTCATCTGGAATGTTGGCACCGCGATAAATGAAGCATGCAAGTCGCTGCATGGTGGAAAATGTCCTTCTCCGAACGCTAATTCGTCTCAATCCTCTTCCTACGAAAACCCCTTCACCTACAATGATGCTGCGGGCTCCATGCTGTTCCTGCAGAAGTGAGCCCACGTTAGGTTCACTGAGAAACCAGTTCAAAAACCATAGGAAATCCAATAATTTGACATTGGTTTAAGACGCTGCTCGATTGGAAATGGGCCGGCCCATTCCGGCGGTGGTCAATCAAGACGTCAGCTTTTGAATGGCCTAGGCTCAGGACTCGTTAATTGAGGTAGAAGGCGACGGCAGCCGCGATGCAGATGGCTGAGAAGAAAGTATGAGCGCAGCGGTCATAACGGGTCGCGATCCGGCGCCAGTCCTTAAGCTTGGCAAACATGTTCTCGATCTTGTGCCGTTGCCGATACAGCGTCTTGTCATAGGCAATCGGCGCCTTACGGCTCTTCGTGGGCGGAATGCAGGATGTGATGTTCTTGTCGGCGAGAGCCTCCCGGAACCAATTGCTGTCGTAACCTCTGTCGGCAATCAGCGTCGAGCCAGACGGCAATGCTTCCAGGATGAGCCGAGCACCCTTATGGTCGCTCATCTGGCCCTCGGACAGCAGCAGGATGATGGGTCGACCCGCCTGATCGCAAACCGCATGGAGCTTGGAATTCAGCCCGCCTTTCGTGCGCCCGATACGACGGGGAACACCCCCTTTTTGAGCAGGCTGGCCGCCGTGCGGTGCGCCTTGAGATGGGTGCTGTCAATCATGAGCCGGTCTGGCGGCCCGGCTTCAGCGGCCAAGCTCGCGAAGATGCGTTCGAAAATGCTCATCCGCGACCAGCGAACGAACCTGTTATACAGAGTCTTGTGGGCACCATAGATCTCTGGAGCATCACGCCATCGCAGGCCGTTGCGGATCACATGAATGATCCCACTAATCACACGCCGGTCGTCTACACGCGGGACGCCACGCGAGCGCGGGAAAAAGGGCTTGAGGCGCGTGAGCTGAGCCTCCGTGAGCCAGAATTTATCAGACATCGGCAGGTCCTCCTGCCGCACTTGAATCACGGTGCGAAGGAAGATTGAACCCTGCCCAGCCAAGGGCTGGCTGTATGGACAAAGCAGCTCCCATGCAATGTCGCAGGCTTGACACTGGCTGAGGTCTCGCCGAAATATCGGCCATGGTCGAGAAGGACATCCATATTGTCGCCCGGTTGGCCGGCTTCCCCAGGGCGGGGTGCCGGGATGTCGACCACGCAAACTGAACATGCGGATCGCCAACCCTGGCCTCGCCCCTCGCGGACGAGGTCTTTCGGCTTTGAAACGTGCCTCGTCCTCCTTTCACTATGGAGTTAAACATGGCACAGAATATCTACGACAATCCCGATTTCTTCTCTGGCTACAGCCAGTTGCCGCGACAGGTGCATGGGCTGGACGGCGCGCCCGAATGGCCGGCTATCCGGGCCATGTTGCCTACGCTAACCGGCAAGCGCGTAGCCGATCTGGGCTGCGGGTTCGGCTGGGCCTCGCGCTGGATGCGCGCGCAAGGCGCGGTCTCGGTGCTTGGCCTCGATCTGTCGCAGAACATGATCGCCCGCGCTAAGGCCGATACCTCAGACCCCGCCATTGAATATCGGATCGCGGATCTCGGGACGCTGGAACTGCCCGAGGCAGCTTTCGACCTCGTCTACAGCGCTCTGACGTTCCACTATGTCGAGGATTTCCGGCGCCTCACGCGCATGATCCAAAAGGCGCTTGTTCCCGGCGGAGATCTGGTCTTTACGGCCGAGCATCCGATCTTCATGGCTGCGGCGCATCCGCATTGGATCACCGATGAAGACGGCCGCAAGACCTGGCCGGTCAACGGCTATTCACTTGAGGGCGAACGCCGCACGGACTGGTTCGCCAAGGGCGTGTTGAAGTATCACCGGACCCTCGGCACGACGCTTAACACGCTGATTGATGCGGGCTTCGAGTTGCGCCGGGTCGAGGAATTCGCCCCAACGCGCGAACAGATCGAGCAGTTGCCTGAACTGGCCGAAGAGCTCGAGCGGCCGATGATGCTTCTAGTCTCCGCTCGAAAGACAGAAACGCGTTAGGCGTCAAGCCACCCGTGCCACATGACCCGGGCGGCTCGCGATTGACTGCCACTTCAAGATCTACGGCCGATATAGGGAGCAGCCATCTAACGCTTTCGATCAGTTATGGGTCCTGACCTTAGGCGGCCAGGTCCGTAAGA
>Ga0182738_1002219_pt1 | contig 23298 bp, 26 predicted proteins | sample eDN5th30CBELigMG_FD_128876 | JGI IMG/M metagenome (GOLD analysis project Ga0182738, IMG submission 128876) | Enriched Miracle-Growth compost microbial communities from Emeryville, California, USA - eDNA 5th pass 30_C BE-Lig MG (version 2)... ...
TAAAGTTCAGCTAACAATAGGGCTTTTAATCAGCAAGTTTCCATCCACCTAAGTTTTCGTTTCTTCTCATCCTCTCTTAGGTAGGGGTCAAAAGCCCGTTAATGACGGATAAAAGTTTACGCGCAAGTCACAACTATTGCAAATGGAGGAAATGCATAATTAACAATACAATAGGAGGAATGATCAACGAGGGCAGAAGATTTAATGTATTGCATTTTTTAATCCCCAAAATGCTTAAGCCTGACGCCAATATCAATATGCCTCCTACAATCGTCACTTCATCGAGCAGCTCATTGCTTAAAAAGTTCCCCATAAAAACAGCAAGCAAATAGATGGACCCTTGCCATATAAATAATACGATGCCTGCAACAGCTATTCCAATGCCAAAAGTCGATGCCAAAACAATGGAAGTGATGCCATCCAACATTCCATTTGCAAGCAAGTATGTATAATCTCCCTTTAATGCCGCTTCAACAGGACCCAAAATCGACAATGACCCGATGCAGAATAATAAAATCGCAGTTGATAGCCCTTCAGCTAAATTCCCTTTCGAATATTTATTGACTAAAACATTAAATTTCGATTCCAAATTAAGTTTTTGCCCAAGCAATCCCCCCAAAGCTAAACTCACAATAAACAGCACTGGATATTTGCTTGAGGGCAAATGCTGCACGATTGCATTTATGCCTAACCCCATTGCTGCTAGCCCCATTGCTTGCATAAGGATTTGGTGATACTCCTCTTTTATCCCCTTTTTAAATACGCTTCCGATTATGCTCCCTACTAGTATCATTGCGGCATTAAATATTGTTCCAAACATACATGTCTTTCTCCTTTTTCTATGCTTTATTCTTTTTTATATCCAAAACCAAAATAAACCCTCTAGCAGCTAGAGGGTCAAGCAGTTATTGTTGATAAATGTTAAAAATTTATCACACAGTAATGGGCAGTAAAACCTCCACTGATTGAAGTTTCACTTCATGTGCGGGTGTACGGCAATAATATTTCTGTAACATATTTGTCTGTATCATTTGTAATGCCATAATCAATCAGTGTTATTTCAATCGAATTATCCAGCAATTGATAGTTATGTTTTTTCATATATGCCAGCATTTTTTTATAATACCGGGAAGCATCTTCATGCGTTCCTTTAAATCGAATCCTTAGATAGTCTCTTGCCGGTATGATAGTGGAAGAAGGAGGTATCTCATCTCCCTCTTCCAGGACCATAAAAAGGCTGGAATACTTGTCAAAATTATTGGCATGCAAATCAGAAGTGGCAATTGAAATGCCTATTTTCCCTAAAAAAATCTCTCCATTTATGCCAAAACTATTCCTTAATTCGGTTATCGGCAATTCAATGTCTTCGCCTAAAACATATTCATGCCGCAAATAGGCCACACGCATTTCAGGAAGTTTTAATTCCGATATTTTGTCTAAAGCTGTACTGACGGCATCTTCAATTTGCAATAAACGGCGCGAAATTTTAGTTTCAATTATGTCTAATTCCCGCTTTTTTTTGGCAACTTCATCCTGCTGCTTTTTCAGCATCTCCACAAGGGCATCAATTTCCCGATAGTTAAAAAAATCGATAATTTCGCTTATCGGCACATCAAGAGCCCGCAAATACTTGATGGAATTCAGCCGTTCAAACTGCTGTGTCGAATAATATCTATAGTTCGTCTTTTCATCAATAAATTGCGGACGCAAAAGACCAATCTCATCATAATACCTGAGTGTGGCTATTTTGACTTGAAATAGCCTTGATACCTCGCCAATCGTAAAATACTCTTTCATGGATACTCCTTATGCGCTTTATACTAGAATATAATTACTTCTATTTTACAATAGATTCCATATCAATAATAACCCTTTGCGTTTTATGCCAAAAATCCTTTTTTTTCATCTATGAGAACTCGCATGGTAAAATTAATTTAGTTAGAAATTAAAAAGGAGGCTGTTTATGCCTTGTGTACATGATTTTGGAATCATCGACGATTGCAGCAGCAAAAAGGATTACAGCGGCTATACCCCGCAAAAATACAGCTGCATTTCTGTTGATGATGATATTATCCAAAGTTTGCATCACGATTTATCGATCATGAAAACCTGCTTTCATTCCTTGGATCGGCCAGAATATGGGCTGGCCTATTGCGGGATTACCCTTATCCCCCACGAGTCATTGACAATATTTTATGATGCTGTCATATCTTCCAGCTGCTTTAAGCAGTCTGTAGAACTAAGTGAATTGGCTGCAAAAATTATTCAGGCGAAAGAACAGAAAAAATATATGATACATTATGGCATTTAATCAAATAAAGCTCACCATAAAAAAATAGTCTTTGCACTTTTACAAAGACCGTTTTTTTATTAATCTTATTATTTTTAATTTATTATTGCTTTTGATATTTTGTATGTTTGGCTGCCCATAATACCCAAAAGACCATCATGAATGTAACAAAAGATATATTAATTGTTATTCTTTGATGAAAAATAAGCGAAATAGCATCATTAATAATTAAACTAATGATAGTCGGCAAGCTGCCTATCATTAATGCATGAATTATTAGTTTAAATTTTTTTATTTGTGAAAACTCCGGTAAATCCAACATTTTATATCACTCCTAAAAAAATTATAAATATGTAAATTAGCTTAGTATTCCCCTTTATATTGAAAATACAAGATCTGAAATCTATATTTTTCAATAATATCACAAATTACTTTTTCATCAAATCATGATAAAGATAAAAAGCATTTAATAATAGAAGGCTTTTTATCTGTAAACTCCTTGATACTATTATAAATGAATTTTTACCACCTTCAGCTTATCTACATCCATATCATCGCTGCAGCATATACTAGAAATAAAGCCATCATAAGATTAACAGCCTTTTGATGCATCCATTTCGTATATTTGATAAGCAACATAAATCATGTATAAGCTTCCGATAACCTGCACAACAATCAAAAGCTTAAGCAGGATGGAGATAAAAATAGAATTTAAAGAAGTAGACAAAACCAACAATAAACCAAAAGCTATAATTGCTCCATACGTATACCCCAATGCCTTTTTTGTTCCCTGATTATGCACTGTCGATAAAATGACGATATTAGTAGATTCTGCTGTAAACGTAACAACAAAACAATTGCCAGCATTCTAAAATTTTAGTTTTTCCCTTCATTTTCTATAAACTGATCCATTCGAAAAGATGTTGAGCTTTGTAGAGTTGTGCTGAGTTTTATCTACAAAACCAAAACAATCGCCTGTTTATGTCAAAATTTATCAGAATTTTTGTCTCGTTAATTGTTGTTTTTGCACTGTCGCAATGTTATTATTTCATTTGAAAACGCTACCAAAATATTACTAAGCCAGAAAAAATACCTATTATCTAAGGAGGAATTATTATATGACTCAATTATCCGTAACTTTAAAAGAAAAGGTGGAACAGTTCCTGCGTGGAAAGAAAGAGTTATTTATTAATGGTGAATTTGTTGAGAGCAAATCACAAAAAACCTTCGATACATATAACCCGGCGACAGGTGAGGTATTGGCAAGCGTTTATGAAGCAGGCCCAGAAGATATTGACCTGGCTGTAAAGTCTGCACGCAAAGCATTTGATGAAGGTCCATGGTCGAAAATGAGCGCTGCCGCTAGAAGCAGGCTGATGTACAAGCTTGCCGATTTGATGGAAGAAAACAGCGAGGAACTAGCTCAGTTAGAGACTTTGGACAATGGCAAGCCCATTCGAGAAACAACCAATGCAGATATTCCTTTGGCAGTCGAGCATATGCGCTATTATGCAGGCTGGTCTACAAAGATTGTTGGACAGACAATTCCTGTTAATGGACCATTCTTAAACTATACACGTCATGAAGCAGTTGGTGTTGTGGGACAAATTATCCCTTGGAATTTCCCTCTCTTAATGGCAATGTGGAAGCTCGGCGCTGCTCTTGCAACTGGCTGTACCATTGTTCTAAAGCCAGCTGAGCAAACTCCACTGTCAGCGCTTTACTTGGCGGAATTAATTCAAGAAGCGGGATTCCCAGAAGGTGTTGTCAACATCGTTCCTGGTTTTGGAGAAACTGCAGGCCAGCCGCTTGTTGATCATCCTTTAGTTGATAAAATTGCTTTCACCGGTTCCACTGAAGTCGGAAAAATGATCATGGCAAATGCCTCCAAAACATTGAAGCGAGTAACACTTGAGCTTGGAGGAAAATCACCAAACATCATTCTTCCTGATGCTGATTTAACAAAGGCAATTCCAGGGGCACTTAACGGTGTTATGTTCAACCAAGGCCAGGTTTGCTGTGCTGGTTCCCGCGTGTTCATTCAAAAGAAGCATTTTGATAATGTAGTTGCTGATATGGCTGCACATGCGCAAACGATTCGACAAGGCGCCGGAATTCATGCGGATACAGAAATTGGACCACTTGTTTCAATTGAGCAGCAAAGTCGTGTGCTTGGCTATATTGAGAAGGGATTAAATGAAGGGGCACAGCTCGTAGTCGGCGGCAATAAGCCTCAAGATCAAGGTTATTTTGTTTCCCCTACTATTTTTGCAGATGTGCGGGATGAAATGACAATTGCCAAGGAGGAAATCTTTGGACCTGTTATTTCTGCAATGCCGTATGACGATTTGGATGAGTTAATTAATCGTGCTAACAATAGTGAATATGGGTTGGCAGCAGGCGTGTGGACAAGGGATGTTGCGAATGCACATTATATTGCCGGCAAACTCCGCGCCGGAACCGTTTGGGTCAACTGCTACAATACATTTGATGCAGCTTCACCATTTGGCGGATATAAACAATCTGGCATTGGACGGGAAATGGGCTCCTATGCACTTAATAACTATTCAGAAGTTAAGAGTGTCTGGGTTTCATTGCAGTAAAAAGAAGGCTGCTGAATTCTAAGTAGTTCCCATAACGTGGAGAAAATCCATCATATTTCGTAGCATGGAATAACAATATAATTAGCACACAAAAGCTTGGTTTTTTCCCCAAGCTTTTGTCTGTTTAACTAAAGGAGAAAGTCCATTTGACGCTAAAGCGAGTTTGATAAATAAGCGGAGAAATTTCTCTTGTTTAGGAAATAGCACTGAAAATAGCCTGAATAGACGGAAAGATTCCGACTATTGACTTGAAAAACGTGAAATAGGGCAATATTGCTTCGCTTAATCGGAAAACCTCCGCTTATATCCCCCGAAACTAGCTCTATTCAGCTGTCTAACCGGAAAATCTCCGTTTATTTTGATTATCCCTGATTGCTAAAAAGAACATCAATTACCACTTAAGTAAAAAAATTAACATAGTAATTAGCACGTTGCCAAAAACAATTGTCAAGCTGGTTTTCAGGTTGCGATTTACAATAGTAATATCTCATATTCGTTGATATATAAGGGGAAAATAAGAGACCAAATCATATGTGATTTGGTCTGCTAATTAGCATCCTATTTGGTATGTTTCTCCACCGAAACGGAACTACTGAGCTGAATTCAGAGCCTTCTTTTTTGTGCATTTTCTGTTCCCTATTCAGTTCTCCTGCCCCGCTTCCATAAGAAAATTCGTTATCCTGTTGCTTATAAGTCTTTTTGTTCAACATTCAGTTCAATCAAATTGCCATCTGGGTCGGCGCAGAAAATTTGTGCGAACCCGCTTTTTCCATCTGGCTTTTCAAGGATTTCCACATTATTCTGCTTTAGCCATTTAAGAGTATCATAATAGTTCTCGACTCTAAGGGCAAAATGTCCTTCCCTGCTGGACAAGCTTTTATCCTTACGAATTGTCTGGGAGAAAGGGTCGACTATCAAATGAAGCTGCTGTTTCTCTATTTCATACCAAGCGCCTGAAAAATCAAAATCAGGACGGGCTATTTCTTTTAAACATAACGTATTCCCATAAAAATCTTTTGCTCTTTCCAAATTTGTAACAGTAAGACTTACATGATGGAGGCATTTATATTTAATCAAAATGTTCCCTTCTTTCATTTGTCATTCATTATTTTTTTACTTAGTCGTTTTACGGATAAAATGAACACCTCCCACTGCAGCTGGAGCAACTCAAACAGCTTATTGATTAAATTAAAGAATTCGACAGCTACATTTAACAATCCTTCTTCAACTAGCCTGTCCTGTTGGCAGCATAAAGAATGTTGATCAACCTTAACTGGACTTTTCACTTCTGAAACCAAAATTAATCTGAAGAAAAGAAAGAAACTAGCCAATAGTCTGCCAGAATAATAATAGGATGTTGGAAATGAAATGCTGCACTTAAACGAACAGACACTTTATTGAAAAAGCACCAATTCCAAGAAATAGTTTTCCGCTTTAATCATACAGTTCTTTTTTTATCAGCAAGGGATTATATTAACAAGGAGGAATGCCATCAAAAAATTCTAAGGAGTTTTTTCATTGGATGAAAAATTGTTGAAAAGAGCATTAAAAATAAAAATTTTAATTGGAGTTCTTATTATTCTTTCCCCCGTTTTTATTACTGGCAAATGGTTTATGTATGACATCGTGAACGATTTATTGGTTGCTCGAGTTGGTAATGCGTACGTTTGCTATGATAATTGGCTTATATGTTATCTACGATAGTATCAACACTTATTATAATAGCAAAACATAGAATCCTATAAGAATTAAAGATATATAAAGTGAAACTTCAATCAGTGGGGGTTTTCTACGTCCACACTGATTGTAGCCTGAGGCCTATAGGGTATAGGTCACACAGACATTGCCACAGGACGGGGCAATGTCTGTGTTCCTTTATATCGGGTCTTTACTCAGCAAGCTTCTCCCCACCTACATTTCTCGTTTTCTCTTACACTCCCTTAGGTGGGAATCAAAAGTCCGTTAATGCCGGATAAAATAGATGAAGCTGATTAATAGAATACATCTATTAAAACAACCCAAAAATAATGAAATAAACTTATTATCCAGAAGTCCATCCCACCTATCCCCCATAAAAAGCGCTGCAAATACCATTTAAACTGGCACTCCCTTTAAATAGTCTCGTTTGCGGGAATGGCACTATTACATTACAAAGGAAATTAAAATTGGAGATTTTTAATTCCCTTATTATAATAAAATTAAATCTATTATTTAGGCTGAGCAATTGTATAATCGTATAGGGCAGTGATTCTTACTTTTACATAATTTAGAAAAGACATAAGGAGTGTTTATAATGGCGCGTGTTTTATTTATTAATGGCGGATCGGAAGGACATGTCAATCCAACAATCGGAGTTGTAAAAGAGCTGGTTTCGCGAGGGGAAGAGGTCGTGTATTTTACGATAGAGGCTTTTCGAGAACGCATGGAAAAAACAGGAGCTACTGTACGAACATTTAACAGTGAAAAATTTATACAAGCTTTTCTCTCTGGCGGCAGAAATTATTTACTTGAAAGAATCAATGGTCTTTTGCATACGGCAGATATTATGATACCAAGTGTACTGGAGCAAATCGAAGGAGAAGAGTTTGATTATATTATCCATGATTCTATGTTTGGCTGCGGGCATTTGCTTGCACAAATACTTAAACTTCCGGCAATTAATTCTTGCACTTCTTTTGCACAGACAAAAGCATCATTTGATAAAATGCTGGAACATCTTTCACAAAATATCCCAACAGAAATAATTCAATCAATAAATGATGAGTTTCAAAATCTGACAAAAAAAATAAAGGAAAAATATGATGTGGAAATCCGTTCTCCTTATGAAGTTTTCTGCAACCCTGCACCACTTACGATTATTTATACAACCAGGGAGTTTCAGCCATTTGGAGAAACATTTGACCAAACTTACAAATTTGTAGGACCATCCATCTCTTTACAGTCAATAGACGAAAGCTTCGACCTTGCAGCATTCAAGGAAAAAAGCGTAATTTACATTTCATTGGGCACGGTCTTTAACCAAGCAATGGATTTCTACAAGCTTTGTTTTAAGGCATTGGGGAACACTGATCATATGGTTATTATGTCTGTTGGAGAAAAGACGAAACTGGATGAATTAGGAGAAATCCCCAAAAACTTCCTTGTGAAAAATTATGTTCCACAAACTGAGGTGTTGAAATACACTAGATTATTTATCACACATGGCGGAATGAACAGTACCCATGAAGGTCTCTATTACGGGGTGCCGTTAATTGTAATTCCACAAAGCGCTGACCAGCCGGTCGTTGCCGGGCAAGTTGCCAAACTCGGAGCCGGCATGAACCTGCAGATGCAAAACTTGACTGCAAATCAGTTGCATGTAGCGGTAGACCATGTATTAAAACACTCATCTTTCCAGAAAGCTGCTGCAAATATCAGAGAATCTTTTCATAAATCGGGCGGTTATCGCCAAGCTGTCGATGAGATTTTCGAATTTAAAAGCAAATAGGATAATTAAACGGACAGACGCTCAAATGAAACCAAAAAATATGGGAAAACGCTCCTGATTCTTTTCTCAGGAGCGTTTGTGTATGCTGATTATAATGTTGTTTCCCCCTCGTCCATTCATTTGGTGAACCTGCTGCGGTTGCACCTGAATTTTTTGCTTAATTCGATTAAAAAACAAGTTGATGGAAGCGAGCATCCCGAAGCTGAAATCTCTCCTTTCATCTTCAAAAAGTCCCCAATTCCTATCCTCTTACGAAAAAGCAAGCATGCGCTCCAAGGCGAGTTTTGCTTGTTTGGCTGTGCTTTCCTCAACAATAATGCGATTTTCTTCAAAGCCTGTTTCTAGCGATTCTAAGCACCACACAAAATGGGCCAAGTCAATGCGGTTCATTGTTAAGCATGGACACATATGGGGATTCAGCGAAATAATCTGCTTGTCCGGATGATCCTTAATAATCCGCTTCACCAGATTCATTTCCGTGCCGATCGCAAAGGCTGTGTTTGGAGCGGCCTTTTCAATCACATCAATAATATAATTGGTCGAACCCGCATAATCGGATAATGCCACCACTTCTCGCCGGCATTCTGGATGGACAATAATCTTCATGTCTGGATAGTCGCTCCGCACTTTTCGAATATTTTCCACCGTAAAATTCTCATGGACCGAACAATGCCCTTTCCATAAAATCACCTGAATCTTTTCAATATCCCCGTCATACTCCAACTGGTCGGTTATTGGATTCCACACCGCCATATTTTCTAATGGAATGCCTAAATTATAGGCTGTGTTTCTCCCTAAATGCTGGTCAGGCAAAAATAAGAGCCGCTGTTTTTGCTCGAGTGCCCATGAAACCATTTTTTCGGCATTGGAAGAAGTCACCGTCGCTCCCCCGTTGATGCCCACAAATGCTTTAATGGCAGCGGTGGAATTCACATAGGTTAATGGCATAATCGTGTCCCCGAATAATAGCTGGAGCTGTTCCCACGCCCGGTCTGTTTGGTAAATATCGGCCATATCGGCCATGGAACAGCCTGCCCGCATATCCGGCAAATACACCTTTTGCTTTTCATCTGTTAAAATATCAGCTGTTTCCGCCATAAAATGAACGCCGCAAAAGACAATAAATTCTGCTTCTTTATTGTCCGCCGCCACTTGGGCAAGTTTTAAGCTGTCCCCTGTGGTATCAGCAAACTGAATCACTTCATCTTTTTGATAATGATGGCCCGGCACAAACAAACGTTTCCCCAATGTCTGTTTAATTTCCGCTGCCCTCTCCTCAAGCTCTTTTACGGACATATTTTTATACTTTTCTGGCAGTCTCGCATGTTTTCCTTGCAATTGTTCAAGCATGCTCATCCTGTATTCCCCCTTATCCCTTTTCTCTTTTTAAGAAAAATGAACTTTAACGCTAATATCAAGTGCTGGTGCTGAATGGGTCAAAAAGCCAAGTGAAATAAAATCCACCCCAGAATCGCGGTAGGAAGCTAAATTCTCCAGGGTAATTCCTCCAGATGCTTCGGTTGTGACCGTTTCTGGCACCAATTGAATCCATTCTTTGATTTCATCCGGGCTGCGGTTATCAAACATAATAATATCCGCACCTGCTGCTAATGCTTCTTCCACTTGCGCTTTTGTTTCTGTTTCCACTTCCACTTTTACTGTATGGCCAATCGAATTTTTAACCGTTTTTACCGCATTGGCAATCGAACCGGCAAAGGCAATATGATTGTCTTTAATCATCACGGCATCATATAAACCATAGCGATGATTATAGCCGCCGCCCTTTGTGACCGCATATTTTTCCAGCATGCGCAAACCCGGCGTTGTTTTTCTTGTATCGCAAATTTTTGTATAGCCGCTGTTTAACGTCTGCACCGCCCTTTGTGTGATGGTCGCAATGCCGCTCATTCGCTGCACTAAATTTAAAACGACTCTTTCCCCTTTCAGCAGGTTGGCAATACTTCCTCTGACGGTCGCGATTCTTTCGCCGATTTCAACTTTGTCGCCATCTTCCTTAAAAAAAGCAACAGTCACCCTTGAGTCTAAAAGGCTAAAGCCTGTTTCAATAACATCTTTTCCGCAAAAAATGCCATTTCCTTTAGCAATAAACACAATTTCTCCTGCTGCGCTGCCTGGAAAAATCGTATCTGTCGTAATATCCCGTTCGCCAATATCCTCAATAAAAAAAGACTCCAGTTGTTTTTTCAGTTTCAGCTTGTTCATTTTGTTCCTTCCTTTCCAATTGCTGTATAATGGAACGCTGCTGCCATTCGTTTTGTTCAAACGGATAGTCCTCGCGAAAATGTCCGCCCCTGCTTTCCGTTCTTTCCAAAGCAGCATTGGTGATCAGCCAAGAAACAAGCAGCATAAATGCCCGTTCCTTTTCTTGTTTGCTATAATTACCCTTTTGGATAAAACGGTAATCCTTGATTCCAAAGCTTTCGAGCCATTGAAGGTTTCGGGTCAATCCTGCACGAGTGCGGACAATGCCCACATCTTCCATCATTCGCTTTTGCAGTTCCTCCGCATTTGGCAAAGCAATCGGCCTTGCTTGAAAAGATGTTTCCTTTGCCGCAAAGCTTCTATATACTGTTTTTTTTCGATTAATCTTGCTTGCCAATTTTGTGCCCATATACAAGCCTTCTAAAAGCGAATTGCTGGCAAGGCGATTTGCCCCATGCAAACCAGTGCAGGCTGCTTCTCCGATGGCATACAAACACTTGACAGATGTTTGTCCATCAAGCTCTGCAGAAATTCCGCCCATTAAAAAATGACTGCCTGGCGCGACAGGCAGTTTGTTGTCTGCCAAATCAATTCCGTGCTGCCGGCACATTTTTGTAATCGATGGGAATTTTTTTTCAAACTCTTTGACAGGGCTAATATCCAAATAAACGGCTTCTCCCCTTTGTAAATAGCTGTAAATTGTCTGGGATACAATATGGCGTGGAGCAAGATCTTTGTATGGATGAACCGTCTCCATAATCCGCTTTCCCTCTCTTGTCACAAGGACAGCGCCTTCTCCCCGCACTGCTTCTGATACAAGGCCGACTGTTTTGCCGGCAACAGAAAGCAGTGTGGGATGAAATTGCATAAACTCCATATCAGACAGTTTCGCACCTGCCAAATAGGCAAGGGCGAGTCCATCGCCTGTTACTGTCTTGGCACTAGAGGTATATTCATAAGTTTGTCCACATCCCCCTGTAGCAATCACCGTATAGGTAGAAAAATACGCTTCTTGTTCATTTTGATTATTTAAGCCTTTTGCTCCAATGCATTCGCCCTTTTCATTCAGCAGCAGCTCATCCACAAAAAAATCCTCAACAATTGTAATATTGCCTGGCAGATGCCCGCTTAAAAACTCTACCACCGTTTTTCCTGTTGCATCCCCGCCGCCATGGACAATGCGCGCCTTGCTGTGAGCTCCTTCCATGCCAAGGAGAAACTCGCCATTTGGATTGCAGTCAAATGAACACCCCCCTGTTGCAAGCTCATTTATCAGGGCAGATGCACAGCTGGTAATTTCCGCCACTACATGTGGATTATTATGAAATCTGCCTGCTTCTAGCGTGTCGAGAGCATGGTATTCGGCATGATCTTTGGGGCTGATTGCTGCAGCAATGCCCCCTTGCGCTAAATAGGAATTGCTGTGATGGATTGTTGATTTTGTGAGAATAATCACATGCAAATCACAAGACAATCGCTTCGCCAATTGCAAACCAGCCATTCCGCTGCCAATAATCAGTACATCTGCATTCAATATTTTTACCTTCTTTCTTAACAGGTGTCTTGACACCTATATTTACATAGTTTTAAAATAATGACAAGTATTTTATTTGTATTTTTTTGCTAGATACGTAGAGAACGGCATAACTAGGGGGAAAACATTTTGATTTATTTAGATTATGCGGCAACTTGTCCTATCGATAAAGAAGCGTTGGCCGCTTATACAGAAATTGCCGCAAATTATTTTTCCAATACAAATAGTCTTCATGATATGGGCGGTGAGGCTGCTTCTGTTTTGGAAAATTGCCGCAGGCAATTCGCTAATCTATTAGGGGTGCAAGCAGAGGGACTTTATTTTACAAGCGGCGGCTCGGAAAGCAATTTTCTCTCTATCCATGCTTTACTGGCTAGTTTGCCTTCTGAAAAAAATCACCTGATTACCGCAATGGGAGAGCACTCCTCCATTCACAGCACGATGAAAGTACTCGAACAAAAGGGCTATGAGGTGACCTATCTTCCTTATAAAAAAACCGGCATGATTGATCTTGCTCAATTGGAACAAGCAATACAGCCGAATACAGCTCTTGTATCGATTCAGCATGTTAATTCTGAAACAGGAGCGATTCAGCCAATTGAGGCGATCAGCTTGCTGTGCCGCAGCCATCACGTGCTGTTTCACAGCGATCTTGTGCAAAGTTTTGGCAAGCTTCCCCTTCCAAGACTCGCAGCACTTGTTGATGGCTTCTCTGTATCGAGCCATAAATTTTATGGGCCAAAAGGAGTCGGCGCTGCCTATGTTCATCCCAAAATAAAGAGGCAGAGCTTTTATCCTGGCACGACCCATGAAAATGGATTTCGGCCAGGGACCGTCAACACGCCTGCCATTGCCGCAATGGTGGTTGCTGCAAATAAAGCCATTCAGCAGCTTGCACAAGAATCCAAGCATTTCAAAAAGCTGCGGCAAGTATTTTTAGACAAAATCGTGGATAATCCGCTGCTGTCTGTAATTGAAAACCAAGCACAGCTTCCCTCCACTATCGCATTGCGGATAAAGGAGACAGAAGGACAATGGGTGCTGTTGGAAAGCAACCGCCGAGGCTTTGCCATTTCAACCGGAAGCGCCTGCCAAATCGGTCAGCAGGCACCATCCAAAACAATGAAAGCACTGGGATATTCCGATGAAGAGGCAAAAGAATTAGTGCGCATTTCCTTTGGCAGACACACCACTTTAAAAGAAGTCGAACAATTCGCCGACACGCTGCAGGAAATTGCAAAAAGGATGCACCAACTGCAATAGCAATAAATAAGGGGGCGGTCTCTTTTATTCGCCGGCCCCTCCTTTTATTCGCCGTTCTCTCCCTTTTATTCGCCGTTCTCTCCCTTTTATTCGCCGTTCTCTCCCTTTTATTCGCCGTCCCTCTCCTCAACAAAAAAAGCATCCAATCGCCGGAAAAATCGGCTGATTGGACGCTTTTTAAGAAGAGAAGGGAATTTTTACAGTAAATGCCGTCTCTGCTTCCGCAGAAGTTACTTCAATTGTTCCTTTATAGCGCTCGACTGTTTCTTTTACAATCGAAAGGCCAAATCCCCGTACAATAGAGGGATGCTGTTTTTTGGTTGTATAGCCTTTTTCAAAAACCTTGTCAGGCTCTGCAATCATCGGACCTGTATTAGATACCTGAAAGATATAGTGGTCGTTTTGGACAGCACAGCAGACAGCCATTCTTCTTGATGATTCTGGAAGCTCACATGCTGCATCCATGCTGTTATCCATTAAATTAGAAAGAATTTTAATCAGATCAATGGATTTTATTTTCAAAAAGTCATGCTCTTCTGCGTGGATGTCCATCCTGATATTGCGGTTTTGCGCCGCCATTTTTTTCGTTTGCAGCAAAACAGACAGTGCTGGATTGCCAACAATCGAGATTTCACTTATTTTAAAGGCACTCGCTTCTTTTACTAATTGGTCTGCATACTGAAGCGCTTGTTTATGATTGCCAATTTTCAACAAACCTTGTACAACAAGAATATGGTTAACATAATCATGGCGAAAGGACCGGACAGACGAAATTAACGAAAGAACCTCTTTTTGATAGGTGTCCTCTGTATGGTGAATTTCCTTCTCCAATTCTTTATGATACCAGCGATTAAGGAACGCAAAAGCGATCAATAGCACACAGACAAATAAAATAGACACCACAATCATAACCGTGCTGTTTGTCAATACTTTATATTCAATATGTTTGACTATCTCGACACTTATATCAACGCCTAAATAGCCGATTATCTGCTGATTATTATCCTTAATCGGCACACCTACTGATAAATAGTCGCCATATTTCGGATCATCGAGAATGCCAGTTATATAGTCTTCTCCTTTAAGCGCAATCCTTAGCTGTTTTGAAGGAACCGTGCATATTTCTCCGATAGGGTATCCCGGCACTTCATCTGGCAGCCCTACAATCATATCTTGTGAATAGCTATCATTCTCTATTTTTAATGTATATACATATAACGCGCCAATTTTTTCGCGAGAATCATTTAAAAAACGTCTAATTTCCCAATACTCTTTACTTCGGATCGGATTTTCCAAAAAAGCTTTGTACATCTCTGTATCCATGCTTTCTGCAATTGATTTAGCACTTTTTATATGTTGATTGGCAATAGCCTCTTCTACGGAATTTTTTATCGTGATATAGGAAATGACTACATTTAAGCAAATAAACCCTAAAAACAAGATAATAGATAATACGATGATGATTCTTATTTTTTTATTCCGCATACCACTAGGAAATCCCTCAATTCTCTAAAACTAATATCAGCCTAGAGATATTCTACTATATTATATTGGTAAATACATGCATTAATTTTTTTTGCCCAATTATATCGGCATTTTAGCCTCGCCGTTCAGCTGATGCCTCTCCAAAAAACCGACCATAGTGCTTCCAGCTTTTCCTCGACCCGATTGGCTTCTTCAAAATAGGCCAATTCGACCAGCAGCGCCATCAAAATTCCAGTATAAGCAATCGTTGCCGTCTTTTCATTTTCTGCGATAATATGCTTCTCTTTGATCCACTGCAAAAATATCATTTCCAGCCATTCCTCTTGAAATGTCTCCACTTCCATAACCTCTTTTTGGACAATCGCATATAAATGCGCCGGCGGAAAAAAACCCATGCGCAGCCAAAATTTCAGGCTTTGATTTTGCTCGAACATTTCTTTAATATATTGCAAATATCCATATAAAAATTCTTTGGCGGCAAGCTCCTTATTTTTTTGAAAATAATCCTTTTTCAGCATCATTTCTACTAGCTTTGCCTCTCGTACCACTGCTAAAAAAAGCTCATCTTTGCCCTTGTAATGGGAATAAATAGATGATTTTTTAATGCCTACTTCATCCGCAATTTGGTTTAAGGATGTTCCTTCATAACCATTTAGCGCAAAAAATTTCAGCGCTGCTTGTTTTAGTTCCTCTTTTTTCACAATAAGTCTCCTTTACAGCCTGCTGTATTAAGAAATTACTTTTAAGCCGATTGTTGCAGCAAGTATCATGCCAATAAACAATAGTCGTGTCCATTCTTTTGGTTCATTATACATATACATGCCGACAAGAGCTGAGCCAACTGTGCCGATTCCCGTCCAGACTCCATATGCCGTTCCCATCGAAATCGTCTTCATCGCATATGTCAGCATCGCAAAGCTTAAAATAAATCCTGCCGCCAAATAAAAAAGGGCATCCCACTTTTTCATCGTCAGCCGCTTAATATTAATGACGCCAAACACTTCACATAAACCAGCAATAATCAAAGCGATCCAGCTCATGATGCCTCTTCCTCCCCTTTTTGCTTATCTGTCACGATTTTTAAGCCGATCACTCCAATCAGCAGCATCGCAATCAGGATAATTTTTAATGGGCGCACCGGCTCATGAAAAAGAAAAATTTCCGCAATCACCGTGCCTGTTGTGCCAAGTCCTGTAAATACCGCATAGACTGTGCCAATCGGCAAATAGTTTGTCGCATAGATTAAAATAAAAAAACTAATGATAATCGCCACAGCTGTTCCGAGCCATTCAAAGGGCGTTTGGGCATATTTTAGCCCGGAAACCCATGCTACCTCAATAAAGCCTGCGCCAAACACCATCAGCCAATACCGGTTCATCTGCTTCCCCTCTTTTCTTTGTTGATTACAAGTTAACTACCGACCGTTCGGTAGTTATTTTCTATTATTCTATTCACTTTGTCAAGCAGGACGACTGAATCATGTGCAGACAACTCCTTATTTGCTTGGTTATACTGGTAGAAAAATTCAGCAGGAGTGTTTATCCATGGAGACAGAAAAACCATTTCATAAAGTGAAACTTCAATCAGTGGGGGATATTACTGCGCGTTGATGCGTAATAAAAGGGGCTGAAATTTTTATGGATTCATATAGCTCTTCTTCCTTATTTTACATATCCTTTATGCTTGTTTTTTTGAATATATGGATAAGCTTTTCCTTCGCCGAACAATGGATGGATTCCGTCGAAACGGGCTATCCTGTGCAGCTTCTCTCCACTATTATTTTTAGCATGGTAGAGCTTATCTTTGACAGTCCGCAAAAAAAGGTGCGCTAATTTGATTAGCTTCACCTTTTTTGGGCCTAGTTTACTTTTCGTTTTACATTCAAATGGAAGGAATAAATCTGGCTTGGTCCAATTAAACGAAAGCCTGTGCCATCCACATAGTCTAATTTTAAATCCTCATCGATATGCTTTAATGTTAAGGCATCCAAATAAACGGTCATGCCATTGTCTTCAAATTTTGTATCCTCTTCTTTAACATGGTCTAACGCAAATTCATAATTATATGTGTAGCTGCACCCGCCGCTAAAGATAGAGGTTATTTTAAAACTTGCACCTTTTGGCAAGTCATATGTTTGCAGTTTTTCTTTTGCTTGATCGGTAATGGTAAATTTCATGGGATTTTCAGCTCCTTTATCAGATGGAAATAGCCCTTTTTGTTTATGCTGTTTTTCGCATAGAGGGATGCTGTACAAACGGGATTAGAATATACTTGCTTTTTTCAATAAATTAAGCAAAACAGCCTTCGTTTAGTTTATTCCATGCAGCTAAATTCATTAAACCTATTTCCATATTCTTATTATAGTGACTGCTGCTTCCATCATCTAATTTTTTGCCTGCAAAAAAAACTGATCCATATATGAATCAGTTTTTTCCGCATTATTTTCTTCTTACAAACGTTAAAATAATCGCCACAACGGAAATAACAATGGCAATGATGGACAAAATCGTACCGCTTGAAGTGCCATCACTATGCTCGTGGTCTGTTTCTGCCGCTTCATCTGCTGCTGCATCATCGCTGTGTCCATGGCTGTCTACAGAAGCTGTTGATTTGGTGATTTTTGTGATAGAATGCGGCAGCTCAGCATCTTCATCGCCTGTCCACTCGACAATGCTGCCATCTTTGTAGTACTGATAAGCATCCCATGCAACATCTTCCGCTTCAGCAGGGTTTTGTGCCGTAAATGTAAAGATGCGGTATTGCCCAACCTGAATGGCCGCTTCGTCATTTTCTGCTTCCCATGTGACCGTTGTTACTTTGTCATTATCATCTGTTTTAGTGGTAGTTTTCCAGCCATCCACAGGTTCGTACATTTTAAATTCCACCGCAGCAGGAATTTTTAAGACCACTTTAGTTGTCGGAATGTCCTTTTCCACCGGGATTTTTATGCTGTATGTTTCCCATGCTTCTGTTGTCGAAGTGTCCGGCTTTACCGTAACATGGGCGCTCGCAGGAAAAGCAACAAAAAATATCGCCAATACTGCTGCAAAAATAGATACTAAATTTTTCTTATGTAACATGCATATACTCCTTTTTTCTGATTCTTTTTTCGCCAGCTGTTATAAACAACATTTTGGTAGTGTTTTCTTAATCATCATAACAAATCACTTTGAATAGGAAAAGAAATTTCCCCTCTAAAATGTGACAACTTTACGAACAAATGCACATACTCTTTTTAGCTTCTATTTCCATTATTCTATTTATTTAGAACAAAATGGATTTTTCTACATAAATTATCTGCAAAAACAACCATTTTTCCAAAAATCGCCTTTCCTATAGCTACTTTCATATTTGCCAATAAGATTAATAATTAAACTAGCATTACAAGAAAACCACTTCCATATTTTACAATAAAGAAGAAACATATTTTTTTTATACATATATAGTAAAAGGAGGTGAAAAAATGTATACTTATCCGAACATCCATCGTTTGCATGGAGGTGCAGCCATTGGGGCCGCTCCCGTTCATCCTGCGATTGGCTTTGGAGCCGTGGGAGTTGGTGCTGTGTCTACAGGTTCTGTCCCAGCCGTTTCTAATTCAGGAGGGCTGAATCCAGCTTTTTTTATGCCTTTTTATTCCACACCAAATACTGTCATTACCCAAAATCCTTATTACCATCACGGGCCTGCTCCATATCAGCCCTACCCTTTTTTTCCTTATTATTAAAAATAAACAGGATGCAGCCTATTGCTGTATCCTCAGGCTATCGACAAACGCTCGCTTTCTTCGTTGCTCGCCCTACTCGGATGCTCATTACCTACTTTGGTAACTTCGCGCCTCGAAAGTCAACCGCTTTCGATCAGCCTGAAAGTTTGCATTTTTAACTTTGTCTACACTTTGAGGATGCAATGCAGCCTATTGCTCTATCTTATTTGTTTGCTAACTTTCGCAGCTTTTCCCCAAATACTACAATAAAAAATAGACTGTTTAATTGGAATATAATGGAAATCATTCTGTTCTCAAAAATAATCGGCACAGGGCTAGAATCCTTGTGCCGACAAACTGAAAGCCATCATTCCAAACTAGAATGATGGTCTCTTATTTATGCTTCTTTTCTTCTGTTCATGCCGGACATTGCCGTAAAGACTAAGCCTGCACCTGAAAGCACTACTAGTACAATGCCTGTAATTAATCCTTTTGTTCCTTGATGAATGCTGTTAAAGCCGCTATTTCCTCCTGTCTGCGGGCCTTTGCCGCTAAAATCACCAGATGGCGGTGTCATTTGGCCTTGTACATCGCTGCTAGCTGCTGCATCATCTGTTGCAGCACTTGAATCACTGCTTGTGCTGGTGTCTCCTGATGCATTTGCGCTGCTTGATATGTTATCGCCATTTTGCTGTCCCATGCTTGGCGCTTGTCCCATTTCCATTGTCGGCTGACTGTCGCTGCTAAAGTAATTCGTTATATCCATCACTCCCTGTACAAGTAGAAATGCCATTGCAAGAATTCCGATAAAGTATTGTATTTTTTTCATGCTTAATCTCTCCTATCTGTAATATAGCTTCATTATGATAGAAATTCCTTAACTTTATCTTAATTTTTATTTTTTCTTTTCTGTAAAAAACAGTTGTAAACTTTCGCTATGATAGATAAAAAAATAAGGAGAGATGCGGATAAAGCAGAAAATAGTTTATTCATTTATCCAGTTTTCCTGCCAATAGAAGGTTTCAGCCCTTCTCAAAAAGAAACAAGCCAACCATTTTGCAGCCTTTGCCGAAATGAATCCGTGCGATTGTCCGCCTGCTTATATTTATAATATTATGTTTTGGCAACACAATGGCACAAATAATCGTTTCGGGCAATCCTTATGCTTTTTTTAAACAGCAGTTTCTCCTTTATTGTGGGTCCTCTCTTTTGAAACAGGATTTTTTCCACGCAGCCAGAATATAAAGTGCAACTTCAATCAGTGGGGGTTTTCTTTCGTCCCCACTGATTAGCGCCTGAGGCCTATAGGATATAGCCACACAGATGTTGCCACAGAACGCGGCGCCCTTAGTCTGTATTCTTGTATATCGGTCCTTTAGTTTCTACCCACCTGGATTTCTCGTTTCTTCTCATCATCTGGAGGTGGAGGTCAAAAGCCCGTTAATGCCGAATAAAAAATGCAGAGGAAATTTTTCATCTGCATTTTCTTCCCCCTATTCAGTCGCCGCCGCTTCCTCCTCCATCGCTTCCACTTCCGTCAAATGACGGACCGCAGTCATTGCCTCCGCTTCCTCCATCCATGCTGGAAAAATTGCCATTATCGCCAGGGCTATATGTAGGCGGATAATGGGAGTTGGTATGATTTTTCACTTTTGACCCAGATTTAGAAACAAATGAGATAAGAATAAATGCAGCAATTATAATCACTAATAATAACATTCGCTATTCCCTCCTTATACAACTAATATATTACTATAAGCATACGAATCAGAATCGGAGAAGTTTCGAAAAATTCAAAAAATAAATAAAGCCTCCACCAATCAAGCTGATGAAGGCTTTTCATTATCCATTTATTTTTTCTTTTCCCTTTTTTATTTGCTGCAGTACAGTTGGTTTGGCCTTTTTCCAAAAATAAAATAGAATAATAGCAACAACAATAATAACGAAAATAAAAACGGGAGGAATATCTGTCGAAAATAAGCCAAATGGAATCAGACTTAAAATAAAAAAGTAAATAAAATTTCCAATTAATGTACCAATTGTAAATGCCTTAATGGAAATGGTGCTAATGCCTGCAATAATATTTAAAATACTTGTCGGAAAAAATGGGAATACCCTTCCGTAAAATACATAATAAAGTCCTTTTTTTTCGATCTTTTCTATAAAATCATGATGCTTATGGTGGCTCACCATATCCTGAAACCAAAAGCGAACCGCATAAAAAACAATCACAGCCGCCACTACACTTGAAAGCCAACTCCAAATGAACCCATTAACAAAGCCAAATGAATAATAGTTTAATGTAATCACAAAAATTAATGGAATCAGGGTAAAGGTATTTTGAATAATCATTATAAGGAGACTAATCAATAATGTATAAAAGAGATTTTCTCCTAAAGAAGAAACTGATTTGAATTCTCCCTTCTGAATGGCTTCAAACATATCGGTTTCATAAAAAAAATAAACACAAAGCAGGGCAGCACCAATAAATGATATTAATTTCCCGTATTTTTTAATAGTTAATCACCTTTTTCATATATATATGGCATTTCCCATTAAAAAGACACTTCTAACTTACGTACATCCTCCTCCGCAATACCCCATTTTTCTGAACACAAAACTTAATTATCCTCTTTTTTTTGGCAAAAAGCAAAGAAAAACAAATAAACCGCAGTGATAAAGGGATATATTTTTCGATTCTTGCTTTTCATCACCTTGTTTGCCGCACTATTCCACCATGAATCGACATACTTCCGGCTCAACCCCAAGGATTTTACATAAATATTACATTTCAGTTAAAAATATCTTATTTTCATATATGAAGAATTTATTGTGCTATGATAAAGGTATATTGGAGGTGTTCCCATATGATATCTTTATTAGAAGATATTACGCAATGCGGACAGAAAAATACCAAACTTTATATGATGAAAACAGATACAGGCGATTTTATCATTGCCATTCCCAAAATTAACTGGTCTGCGGAATTGCAAGAATCCGATACTGCCCAACAGCGAATTGAACACATCCATGCCTCCCTCACTTTTCATATGTATGACGGGGATATCGACACGCTTGCACATATGATTACGATGTATACAATGCATTATGATGAATATATCCATTAAATCGACTTTATGCCTTCCACACAATAATTTACTTTTCCCTTCCTTTCCTCTATAGTAGAATTTTAACAACATATGGCGAAGGGGTTTTATTTTGAGCTATTTATTTACAACAGAACGATTAGGATTTCGTTTATTGCAGCAGGAAGACAGCAAAGCATGCATATATTTCTGGGGAAATGAAGAAGTTATGAGCGAGTGCGGCGGCAGCATGGCTTTAGAGCTGCTGCCAGAAGTCATTTCTTTTTACGAACAGGCTCAGCTGGAATCCGGCTTATCTGTTTATGGAGTTGTTCTTCTGGAAACAGAGGAGGTAATCGGCGCCGCTGGATTCAGCCAAGAAGAAGGGTCTGATCAGGTAGAGTTGATTTTCCATCTGCAAAAGGACATGTGGCATAAAGGCTACGGAACAGAAGCAGCCATTGCTTGCTTAAATTATGCCCACTCCCTAAACAAGATAAAAACCGTCACTGCTTCATGCGCAATCAACAATAAGCAGGCTCTTCATGTGCTTGGCAAAATCGGCTTTGACTATAGAGGCATGTACTATATAGAAGACATCGGACAGGAAGAGGCCTTTTTCTCCTTAACATTTGCGTAGCTTTTCATCAAGCATCCTGCTTTTTCTTCCGCAAAGAAAAGACAGGGTGCTTGACGGTTACAAGCAAATCCTCCTACAATAAAAGCAGCCTTTAAATTAAAGGCTATCTACATAAATGATGCATACCTATTCCTTATCTAAAAAAAATACCAATTGAAACAGTGAAGGAGCTCACAAATGGCAAAAAAACAAAAAAAATCGGCAGCAAACAAGCGTCCATCAAAATTTCTCTACTGGATGATCGTTCTTATTGTTGTTTGCATCGCCGGACTCGTTATTTTAGCGAATCTTCCTAAAGATGGCTTTGACTTTGACTATGCCGATCAGCCCTTTCTTGGGGAAAAATCAGCAGATGTAAGCATTGTGGAGTTTGGCGACTATAAATGCCCTGTCTGCAAAAGCTTTACGCAATCCTTTTTTCCATTAATTGAAAAAGATTTCATCAATACAGGCAAAGCCAAATTCTACTTTATGAACTATCCATTTATCCATCCAGCTGATTCCACAAGAGCAGCCGTATTTGCAGAAGCTGTTTATACAGAATTAGGGAACGACATCTTTTGGAAATTCCACGAAAAGCTGTATGACAAACAGCCAGATGATACAAGCAAAGAAAATGTCGAGCTGAATACAGAAGAATTTTTGACAGACACCCTAAAAGAAGTGACATCGGAAGAAAATGCCGCAAAAATTGCTTCCGTCTATAAAGAAAACAAGTACCAAAAACAAGTGGATAAAGACTTGTCTTATGTAGAGGAGTTAAATATTACCGGCACGCCAACCATTTATGTAAATGGCGTTAAATTTGAAGGAAATACGTACGAGGAATTCCAGGAAATGGTCAATAAAACAGCAAAATAAAATCGAGTAGGAGGAGGCGCCTAGCCTCCGACCTCTCCCACCACCGTACGTACGGTTCCGTATACGGCGGTTCCATTTAAGTCTGACGCAGTTGGAAGTATCTTTCATAGAAGCTTTTCA